>Ga0326727_10024516_pt1 | contig 11401 bp, 8 predicted proteins | sample MB2enrmetagenome_FD_207643 | JGI IMG/M metagenome (GOLD analysis project Ga0326727, IMG submission 207643) | Lab enriched peat soil microbial communities from McLean, Ithaca, NY, United States - MB29MY | ecosystem: Environmental > Terrestrial > Soil > Wetlands > Peat | place: USA: New York... | reverse complement strand
GCTCTCGATTGTGCCATTGCGCTTACGAGGTGTTCGCCCCGGATATCGCAGGCGAAGAAACTTGATTTCAGTGATCTTGATCGGCGGAGGGCTGGCGAGTAACAGCGCGGATGTGGGTAGCGTCAGTGCAGTGGATGCAGCAATCGCGCGGTGGAGAAATTCGCGGCGTATCATGATCGGGTTCCTTTTCAGAGAAGATCGCGGATAAACGACCTTAGTATATCGGGCTGCCCGCCAGACTATTCAGCGGCTGTTTTGCAGTTCGATCAAAACCGGCCGCACTCCGGACAAATCCGCCGCTCGCTGCCGAAGAGGAAATTCTCCGAGATCCGCGGTCGTACCGAGCACCGCACCGTTCAACTTGCGGATATGGGTGACCCACGCACCACGGACCATTTGAGTCATCAGCACGTAGAAGCGGCGTAAGCATAACGCGACACCCTGTCGAAGCTCGATGCTCTCAACTCGCGTGCCAATTTCGCGATTCGGGTAAAGGAAGTCGAGCACCTCGTCGCCGACCCGTTGCAAGCAGAGTGGCTGTTCACAGAAATATCCCGCGACTTGCGCAACCAAGCGACTCCGACGCCCCGCTCGCAATGCCGCAAATCGTTATTTCGTCAGCGCCGGTGTCCTCTTCGCCACGACGCTTCCATAGGCGGGCAAGTTGAACCCGACACGCCCGACGACGGTTCTTTGCAGCTCTGAGGTGAGGGCGCCACCGCCCGAGAACAGCAGCTTCAGTCGCGGGTAGTTTCTGGCAGGCAGATCTACCGAGCCCGACAGGCTGCGGTTGGTAAGATTCACGATGACCAGGATCTCATCGTCGCCCTCTTTTCGCGCGAAGCTCAGCACACTATCCGGAACCGTGTTGTTGACCCAGACCATTTCGCCCGAGGTGAGCGCGGCTTCCTCTTTTCTGAGTTGGAACAGATGCTGGTACGTTGCCAGCGTGACTCGCCGCTCGTCCCGCATGCCCATCGCGATCATCAGGTCGCGCGTCCGGGGATCGATCTTCGCCTCCCGCGAAGGAAAGTCGATGGCCTTGGTCTCCAACCACGGTGTGGCCGTGCTGTCCGCGATTTCCTGCCCGTTATAGAGGAATGGCACGCCATCCAGCGTGAAATTCAACACGGAGGCGGCGACCGCCCCCTTCAGCCCGAACTGCAGCACCGCGCGAGTCTGGTCGTGGTTGTCGCTGAAATGCGCCAGGCGCGCTCCGTGCGGATAGGTGGCGTGAGCGGTCTCCCACTGCTCGCGGATGCGGCTGGCTTTCTCTCCGTCCCGCATTACCGAGGTCAACGTGGTGTAGTAGGCGTAGTTGTAGTTGATGTCGAACGCCTTCAGTTGATCGTCCGGCCGGTCGGATTCCGCCAGCAAGAGCGTCTCCGGGTTCACTTTATTCAGAGCCTCGCGAGCCTGTTCCGAAAAATCCAACGGCACAGTGGCCGCCACATCGCAGCGGAAGCCATCCGCCTTCATGTCCCGCACCCAATGAACGAGGTTTTCGACGAAGTATTCCCGCACGTCGGGATTGCTGTAATTCGGCAGCGGCCATTTCCACGAGTCCCTCTCAGCCATGACAAACCCCGGCTTCTTAAAGAGTTTGTTTTCCGGGCCGGCATGGGATAAAGGCATGTCCATGATTACCTTCAGCCCCAGCTTGTGGGCCGCCTCGATCATTGCCTTGAGGTCGGCCTCCGTCCCGTAGCGCGGGTCGATGGCGTCGAAGTCGTCAATCCCGTATGGATTCCAACCCGGATGCAGGGGGCTCATGTAGATGACATTCGCCCCCAGGTCAGCGATATAGGGCAATCGCGCCTCGACCGCCTTGAGCGTGCATTCCGGTGTGAACGCGCGCATCCAGACCTGGTAAATCGTCGCGCGACTCACCCACTTGGGCGAAGAGCGCGCGGCCTGCAGACCGAACGACATCCCCTGCGCCTGCGCGGCGGCAACAGCGAGGAGGATCAGCAAACCAATATTCAAAGCTCTTTTCATCGCAATCCCTTGGAAACGCGCCCAATGTAACAAATCCGCGACCAGCCGACGATGATCGAATCAACGTGCCGCTGCGCCAAATCCCACCCGCCCTCAAAACGGTCCAGCCATACAAACTGAGCCGCCCAGCAGTTGTTAGCTCGCACAATAGTCAGGTTGCTTATGTTCCCCCGATCCTTCCTGGAACGGCGTTTTGCCTGGTCTGTGCGTATTTGCTCGCGCCGGATCTGCCTTTACGGGCGTGCTGGTTCAGCCTGAAATGGAGAGTTCGTGTGGCCCGCAAGAGCCTAGTGTAAGGCGAATTAGGTCCGGTTGAATCACTGGTGCATGAGTGTTTATCCGATGAACGCCCACTTTAGCCAACAACCTAATTGGCTTGCGACTTCGAACCCGTCATAACATCTAAAAAGCCATGACGTTCCCACCTTCGCCGCGCTTTTCCGTTCTCGACCTCGCACCCGTCCGGGTAGACGGAACTGTGGCGGAAGCATTTCGGAATACGCTGGACCTCGCCCGGCATGCGGAGCAATGGGGATTCACGCGTTTCTGGCTGGCTGAACATCACAATATGCCGGGAATCGCCAGCGCCGCAACCTCGGTATTGATCGGCTATGTGGCTGGGGGGACATCGACCATCCGTGTCGGCTCAGGGGGCGTCATGTTGCCGAATCACGCAGCTTTGGTGATCGCGGAGCAGTTCGGGACTCTTGAGACGCTCTACCCTGGCCGGATTGACCTTGGCGTCGGGCGGGCTCCGGGCTCCGATGGGCTGACATCGCAGGCATTGCGGTACAACACCAAGGAGGACGACTTCCCTCAGCAAGTCGGCGAGTTGCTAGCGTATCTCGGCCCCTCTCGACCGGGCCAGAGGTTGAGGGCTTACCCGGGTGCCGGGACGAATGTGCCGGTGTGGCTGTTAGGCTCAACCACATACAGTGCTCAGCTCGCCGCGGCTCTCGGATTACCGTTCGCATTTGCGAGCCAGTTCGCACCCGCGCTTCTCGTGGAGGCCACCGAAGCGTATCGTGAGGGTTTTACACCCTCGAAGTACCTCGACAAACCGTATGTGATGGCGGGCGTACCACTGGTGGCGGCGGAAACGGATGCGGAAGCGGAGCGGCTCGCAACATCGGCATTGCAGCGTCATCTGAGGTTAATTCGCGGCGAGCCGATCTTCGTGCCCCCTCCCGTGGATATGGCCGGGCTATGGAGCGAGGCGGAACGTTTCGTGGTGAAATCGAGGTTGGGTGCCGCGGTGATTGGCGGCCCCGAGACTGTTCAGCACAAGCTTGCCCAGTTTTTGCGCCCGACCGGCGCGGACGAACTGATCTTCACGTCGGATCTATATGATCATTCTCTTCGGTTGCGGTCGTTCGAGATCGCCGCGGACGCGATGAAAAAGCTTGGGATGCCACAAGTGCAGCGCGTCTGACCGGCGCAACATTGATCGCGTTCATCCGATAAATAAACGAGCATCGGCCTGATCCCCAGACGGTAGCGACAAGAGGCCAGGTTACCTTATGCAGAAGAGCGTGTTCTGCCCACGCAGGTAGATGGCTCCATCGACCACCGCCGGGGTGGCAATGAAACGCTGGTCGGCAAGCGAATTGGTGGCCAGCACTTCGAACTGCTCACCCATCTTGACCACCACCACGTCGCCGTCCTCGGTTGCCAGGTACAGTTTGCCGTTCGCGGCCACCGGTGACGCCTTGAAGCTGCACGACTTAGGCAACCGCTGCTGCTGGTAAAACGCCTTGCCGGTACGCGCCTCGAAGCACGAGAGCATGCCGTTGTCTGCCAGCACGTAGAGCTTGCCATCGACCAGCACCGGCGATGGCGTATAGGAGTTACCGCGCTGGTTCTGCCATAGGATCGCATCAGCCGACAGGTCACCCTCGCCGCCTAGTTTGACCGCCATCAGGTTGGGCGACTGGTAGCCGCTCATCAAGTACACGATGCCATCGGCTACAACCGGCATGGGAATTACGTTCCGCCCTAGCCCAGTGATCTTCCATAACAACTTGCCAGTCTCCAGATCGTAGCCGCCTGAGAACTTAGTCGCCGCCACGATGACCTGTTTGCGCCCATTGACGGTGACGATCAGCGGACTTGACCAGCCGGTGCCGGGGGGACGCGGGGTACGCCACAACTCGTGTCCGTTGTTCTTATCGAGCGCCGTCAGGAAGGATTCGCCTTCCTGATCGACAAGCACGATCAGCCGTTCGCCATCGAGCGCCGGCGTGACGCCCTCGCCGAAGGCCATGGGCATGCGCATCTGGATGCCGAAGTCCTTCTCCCAAACCTCCTGCCCGTCGTGGGTATAGCAGTAGAGGCCACGAGAGCCGAACGAGGCGATGGCGTGTTTCGAGTCCACTAGCATCGAGGGCGAAGCGAAGCTACCATACTGACTATGGAAGCCCTCGTGCGGTTCAGCCACCCGCGCCACCTGCTCCCAGAGCTTCTTGCCGGTATTGCGGTCGAAGGCCAATACCAAGAACTTCTGTTCCGCTTGGGGCCGCATGGCAGCACTGTTGTAGCTGCCACCGCCGCGGCGTCCGCCACCACCGGGAACGCCGGAGGGGCGACCGCCAAGCCCGCCTTGCGGAGAGCCAGCCGGGCTTCCTGGCGGTGGCGCGTCCGAGGTCTTCGGCGCCTCAACAGCGGGTTTACCGGTGGGCACGGCGGTGGTGAGGAAGATGCGGTCGCCCCACAGCACCGGCGAAGAGTTGCCGCGGCCGGGGATATCCACCTTCCAGGAGATGTGTTCGCTGTCGCTCCACTTCAGCGGCGCGTCACCGCGCGCCAATCCGTTCTCACTCGGCCCTCGCCAGCGCGGCCAGCCATCCGGTGAATCGGCAGCCAGCGCACAGACAGCCGTCACCGTCAAAACCAGATGCGGAACTCTCCTTTGCATAGAAACGCTCATTGTATCGCTTGGAACGGATGCATCTTGTTCTCACCGCATCAATGGCGTCAACCTGTATGGCATATCGGCGGCCGCGCACGTCTCGTAAACGCCGGGGTCGATCAGATGCTACGCAAAGGGAATCTCGGGTGGGCGTGATGCCGCCAGGATCGCTGCCGCTGCACCGTGGGCCAGGGCGATGCGCTTTTTCATTAGCGCACCCGCTCCGCGACGAGAACGCCGAAGCTGCCGGGATTTACCTTGCGCTGCGGTCTTTGCGCGGGATCCGCGGCAGGAATGGTTTCGACATCCGCGGCAGGCAGGAAGATCTTTTTCGTCTTGGGATCAAAGGCCATGGTTTTAGCGCTTGCGTGGGTCCGGACAGCGCCGGTCCTCATACTGGTCCGCGGATCTCTCCTCGAATATGTTCAGCGTTCCGTCTCCGTTGGAAGCGAAGATCAGATGGGACTCGGGATCGAACCCGCGGCGTCCACGCCAGTGCCGATCGGCATGTGGATAATCACGTTTCTGCTCAGCGCATCCATCACCACCGACACTTCGCTACCAAACACGACGAACCGGTGTGGGTCACTGGCGACGCTTCCAGCCTCAGGCTGACCGTCGCATCAGTGGCTGGATGGGCCCAAGTCACAAGGAGATGCTTGTGAACCCATTACGCAAGAAGATGACTGATGAACTCGTGCGCCGCAACTATTCTGAAGGCACGGTGCACGCCTACCTACCTAGCGTTCAGGAATTCGCGAAATACTTCCACTGCCCTCCCGATCCACGTCAACCAAGGGCGGCTGCGGACGAGGAATGTGGGGCCGGCGTCGCGAATGAGATCGGCCATTTCGACGGAAGGCCGTTGCACTGGGGCCGGTCTGACGCCCCGAGAACTTCGCTTGCGGGCTCTGCCTGAGAGGGCATGCCCCGCATGAATCAATCTTTGCCAACCTCGAAAATCAAACGGCTACCGAAGCCTCACCCGAGGTCTGTCTGTTGCTTGGGCCATTGTCGCCGATGCGGCCATTCTCTTCCGCTCGTTGTCGCTATCGCGCTGTTCGGTGATCTCCTTATGACGCCCGGCGAAGGATACTTCCACCGTTTTGCCGGACAGGTTGGCTTTCAAACCCCATAGCTGCAACATTCCGTTTCGGCTCACTTCAACCGGCTGTATCGAAAGCGATCCGGCGATCGGCATTAACGATTACCAGAGCACTGTGGCGCCGGCTCGCTTCCGATACAGCACTAACCGGTTTACGTCCATTGGCACGGTTCCTGAGTAGCGAAGCCACGGCAAGCGGACACTCCGCCGGGATGTCGCTAAGGCCAAGTGGATCTCTTATGGGTGCGACCATTGATACCGCCTGACCGGCACCAAGACCCAACACATGCTCGTCGATTATTGATGTTTGAAGGCTTCCGCGTCAACTGCAATGCGAGGACCGTGTTGCCGCGCGGCGGGGTCATCGTCGACGGAGGAACATGCGTGGCACGGCCATATCTGTGGAGAACTGCTCGCGGAAGGGCATGGCAACAGATCAAGGACAGGCGCGCCGGCCAACACGGACGTCCCCATGGGGGGTGCCACCTGCGACAATAACGATCTTCTCAGGCCGGACCGGACGTCCATCCATGCTGGATAGCCGCAACCGAAAACCGGATTTCACGTAAGCGTAGTCTTGCATCAACTCGGCGATATCCGCCCGTTCGACAGTGACCAGTGAATCCGCGCGGAGAGCGCGCGGGCTCACGACGCGAATCCCCTGCATGGCGCTCTCGCCTTTCCACGGCGCCCATCCCATAATCGTGAGATGAGGGCCTTGCGCGATGATGCGGTCGACCGCACCGCCCGCCGGGATCAGACAAGCCTTCCACTGACCACTGGCGCTGCTCACTCGCCGCGAATTCCGGATCGGCCTGAACACCTCCGCCGGCAGTAGGGCGACATCTTGATAAGGTGTACTCGGCAACCTGTCCTCCGAGAGCTCAATGTGAGCGTACCGGTTAAAAATGGAGTTGAACCGCTCCGCATCCATGGTGGGAAAATACTTTCGGAAGAATTCGAGCTGAGGTGCGGGCAGGACATGGACCACGGCTCGGAAACCCATCCCGTTCAAGGTCGATCCGAAGAACCGCGCGTCCAAGAGGATGTGGCCTGGCGTAGACAACTCCTCCCGGCGCAGCGCGAGAAAAACCGGCGTCTCGGGCACGTTGAAGATTGGCGCCGCGGGCTGCAAAGGATTGAAGCGTCCGAATTCGAAGAGGTTGGTCATCGCCACGATTGTCAGCAACACGCCGGCGCGCCGCGCCGCCCCGAGGTAACACGCGATCACACACCCGATCATGACAAGACAACAGATCGCGACATCATGCCTGATCCCAGACAGGGCGATCCGAAACAGACTTAACTTAAGGATCACGGCCGCGACGGGTCCAGCGAGGAAAAATACCAGGATTCGGAGGGGATGCAGTGTGATCAGCTTGTTGCTCCAGAGTAGCGCGCTGGCGATGTTGAGCAGTATCCCGGTGGCGTAGAACAACCGTTCGGGAAGCGCCGTATCCCAGAGAAAAATCCTCCCCACCCATGGAGGGAGGGGAGCCGCCTGCCAGAGCGTCATCACGGCTGCCGCGGAGAGCAGGATCATCACTGCGATCCGCAATGGCCGATTATTCCAGAAATCCCGGAAGCGGGCCAGGCACAAAGTCAGAACGGGGAGGAAACTCCCGATCGTGCCACCTTCAACCAGGTTGAGGCCCGCAAGGTGCTGATAACCGGATAGAACAATAGTGAGGAACGGAAAGAACTGTGATAACACCAGCGAGACCGGGACCGTCCCCGGTGGAGCGATGCGATGACCAGGGTAAACCGTGTTCGCGAGGATGGGGATCAGCTTCGCGTAGTATGCGTACAAGACGCAGCACGTCACAACCGCCCCGATTGCGACCGCGGCGATTTCGCTGGCAGAGCGAAACCAATCGCGCCGGATCGCCAGTGCCAATACCAGCGCAACCAGAGCAAGATCGATAAAAAACGGCGGATAGCAATGTGCGAGGGCCGTGGCGGGCATAAGCCAGGCGTACAACAGCGCTTTATGCCACCACTTCATCCGGCTTACCAGGATCAGCAGGATCCAGGGTACGCCCGCCAATGACCATAGCCCCCAGAATTGAAATAATCCGGAGAAGAAGATTACTACCGAAACGGCGGCGGCCACGAATCCTTGCGCGCCCAGTTCACGGATTAGGAGGGTGTAGCCCGCCAACGATGCACAGATCAGGAACGCGAAGTAGATTGAATACGCGGTTGGCGCTGCGGTCAGGAAGAAGGCCCACAATTGTGGCCTGAGAAACAGGGTCCAATTCCGGAGCGGCACTGGAAACATACTCCGCAGATCCTCACGATAGAACGACGTCTCATTCACTTCGCGAAATTCGTTCCTCACGGCAGTTTGAAAGAGCGGTGTGATAACCGCCCATTCATCCGACCGTATGTCCCGCGGACTACCTAGGATCGGGCCTTGTTCTGGCGCCCCAAGTTGTGTCAGCACCACGCCATAGGAAGAAGGAGTCAATCCCAGATAGACGTAAATGATGCCTGCCACCGCAAGCACGCTCAAAAAGACCCACATAGCAAGATCGCGCTTCGGGCCCTCGGTTTCAACTGACATCCGTGTACTCATCCCAAGGAGTGCCGGTGAGGCGCTTCGGCTCGCCCCCTGGCGCTCGACAGGTGCAAGTCGCTGTCATCTTCCCGGCATCTCGCAGCCGGGAGCGTATGCCGGGCACTTCGGACATGCACGTCCGACCCACGCAGACTGGAGCGCGGATTTCGTAAGGGCCTGATTTTGCGCCGGCAGGGAGGCATGTGGAAGAATCTCACCTAGTTTAGCGGATCGGAACAGCGTTGAGTCCTAGTTTACGGCTTGATCCGGAAAGTACCCTCCTGGTCATGTACCGCCCTACTGGAAGAAAAGGCTCGCACAGCCGCTCCCCAAGTGTATTTTCGCCACTCAGAAACAGTCATGGCTGAAAAGCGCGATTTCCGGAAACCACCCCCCGGCACCTTTCTCGGGAGGGATGGTTTCCGGGAAGGCTGGTTCTCGTCCAAGTGGCCGGTTTTCGACCCCTTCGTCCAGGAATCTCTGAGTAACGCCACCACCTTAAGCCACCTTAGAACGACGCGAGATAATCCTGTACACTAGACGGACGGACCTCACGCCCGTTGGGTCCTCTCGATCTTCCACATTACACGTGGTCTCCGGAGACGGACAACGCCTCCCGAAAGGTGAAGTAGCCATGAATCCCCAGAACTGCAGCGTGACGATCCGATTGATTGCCGCGAGCTTGATCGTCGCATGCTTTTGCGCATGTGGGCCACAAGCCTTACGGCAGGCCCACGCGGTGACGCCAGCGCCCCCGATGGCTGCCGCTCCGGCCGACAAGGATCATGAGGCAGAGGAAAAGGAATCCGAACGTGCGGACGACGAGCTTTCGCGTCGCGTCGCGCCGGGAGAGACCGAGCTTTCACTGCGCAATTTTCGCGAAGCAAACGAGCAACTCGCCCGGATGCCGCACTATTCGGACGCGGGAAAGACCGGCACAGGTGTCGCTCCCGACGTGCTGAATGCTTCCGGTATTCATGGCGCCTGGACTTCTTTAGGGCCGGGAAACATCGGCACGCGAACGCGCAGCCTGCTGATCGACCCGGGCAATCCGAATACGATGTACGCCGGCACTGTGACGGGTGGGGTGTGGAAAACTACCGACGGCGGTCAGAATTGGACTGTCCTGACCGATGGGTTGCCGAACCTCACCGTGGGGGCGCTCGCGTTCGACCCCAAGACCTCGAGCACGATCTACGCCGGCCAGGGTGAGGAGTACGGGCCGTTTATCGGCCTTGGTATCTATAAGAGCACCGACGCGGGCGCAACCTGGACCCAACTCGCGGGCACTGCGGGTTCGAGCGATTTCGTCTACGTGAACCGGATTGTCATCAGCGCCGCGAACTCGCAGCGGATTTATGCCGCCACATCGACCGGAATTCTGGCTTCCTCAAACGGCGGAACCACGTGGACGAAAGCTCCCTTGAACGCCGGCTACTATGGCTGTTTCGATCTGCAGGCGCGGTCGGATGTGCAAACGGACTACCTGTTGGCCAGTTGCAGCGGCGCGGTTTCCACCGACGCGGCTTCGATATGGCGGAATACGGACGCAGGAAATGCAGGAACGTGGACCAACGTCTTCACGACGCCGGGCATGGGACGAACCATGTTGGCCCTGGCGCCATCGAGCCAGGCGACGGTTTATGCGGTAGCGGCGGCGATGGGCTCGCCAGTGAATTTCCGCGACGATGACGTTCTGGTGGGAGTGTTTCGCTCAACCTCCAGCGGAGACCCGGGCAGTTGGACCGTGCAGACGTCCGGAACCAGTTCGACCCCGTTCAACACTCTGCTGATTGCTCAGGTAATCAATAATTCGCTGGGTTATTGCGCGAATGGAGGCCCCCTGTTGCCAATTACCGACGCTTCTTGGGGAAAGATGATCGCCGTTGATCCGTTAAATCCTAACCAGGTTTGGGTGGCCGGTGTCGACCTGTTCCGGTCCGACGATGGGGGAGTCACCTGGGGCGCGGCCTCTCTCTGGAACGCAGCCAATGCCGCCCTGAATGCGCACGCCGACAGGCACGCGCTGATCTTTCATCCCGCTTACGACGGCGTGGCCAATCAGACTGTCTATCATCTTACGGACGGCGGAATTTACCAAAGCAATAATGCTCGCGCCGCTGTATCTACAGGGCCTCAGGCCGGCTGCCAGCCCCAGTTCGACCAGAATACACAAGTTACATGGACCAGTCTGAATCATGGATACGCCGGCACTCAATTCTTTACGGGAGCTGTCTATCCCGGCGGTCAGTATTACTTTGGGGGAACCCAGGACAACGGGGTGCCCAGAGGCGCCGATGGAGCATTCAATTCATGGACGAAACTCGCAGGAGGGGATGGAGAGGGCACCGCCGTTGACCCGATCGAGCCGAACCGGCTTCTTTATTCGGACCAGTTGTTGTCTCTGCGACGAAGCCTGGATGGCGGCGCCACGAGCTCGAGCGCCACGCAAGGGATTACGGAGCCGAGCGCAAACTTCCCGTTTGCCGCCGCGCTCGCGGTAGATCCGAACGAACCAAACAATGTGTACTACGGGGGCGCGGTAAACCTTTGGCGATCGCCGGATTGGGCCGCAACGTGGACCGCCTCCGCAGCCGTCGGAACGAGCGGATCCATCACAGCCATCGCGGTATCGCCCTTCGATTCGAATAATGTTCTGTTCGGCACGCAAAGCGGAGATATCTTCCGGAGCACGAATGCGCTGAATGGAGCAGGCACATGGGCCTCCAACGTGCCGCGCACCGCCAGCGTTTCGAGCATTGCCTTCGACCCCGTCACGCCAGGGCTTATTTACGCCGTGTACTCCAATACCAAAGGGTCCAATACCAAC
>Ga0326727_10024515_pt1 | contig 11401 bp, 4 predicted proteins | sample MB2enrmetagenome_FD_207643 | JGI IMG/M metagenome (GOLD analysis project Ga0326727, IMG submission 207643) | Lab enriched peat soil microbial communities from McLean, Ithaca, NY, United States - MB29MY | ecosystem: Environmental > Terrestrial > Soil > Wetlands > Peat | place: USA: New York... | reverse complement strand
CCTGAAGCCATCAAACGTTTCCTTGAGTTCCGCCTACGGCAATTTAAACTGCTCCTTGATGCGGTTGAGGATTACGTTGAAGAGAAGCATCCGGCAACAGGAGGACATGCTTAATCCCTCCCGTCCCGTAAGTACTCCGATGAATCATGTGGCCAGGGCGAAGCAGAATGCTCCGCAACCGTAGAATTCGCCCAGATTCAGAATCCCCTTTATGGAGAGTTCGAAACCACTCTATGCTTCTCGCATTACGCTTAGGGTAAATCGCGCGTTTCATCGCACAGCCGACAGCAGTTCCAATTAAACGTATAGTCGCTTACCGTCGATGGCCCGGCGCCTAGCATCGATGAGATTGTACTGCGCGACGGACTTCGGATCTATCGTGTGGGCGATCTCCCAAGGATTAGTACCGAGTCGCCCAGCGTATACCGATCAACTGCTATGACAGACCTTGTGTGCAGCAAGGCATCCGTACGTCATGTTCTTTGGAAGAATTCAAAGTGGCACACAATCGGCACACAGGTGCGGCGGAAGCCCAGGGTTTAGCTGGGTTTTGAAGAGGTACCACTGATGGGGGAAGTCAGCAACCGGACTAAGGCCCGCCGCCGTTTGTAGCTTCGCATCCGTCTTCGGACCTCCGAGCAACGCTTCCACCTTTTCCGCGGCTGCATCCTGCACGTGCGGCAGAACGTGAGAATACACATCGAGTGTGAAGGCAACGCTTGCATGCCCAAGTTGCTCGCTGATGATCTTCGGCGACACGCCCGCGGCCAATGCCAATGTGGCGGCCGTATGGCGCAAGTCGTAAAGGCGGATGTTCGGCAACCCAGCCTCCTTTAGTAGCGGCTTGAAGTAACGACCCACAGACTTTGATTCGTGAATCGGCCTGCCGCGCTTAACAACAAAGACGAGGTTGCGGGCGGGGCCACTGACGGCCAGTCAGTGCCGGTAATATGGCGGGTGCCGTGTTTTCATGAACTTGCAGCGAGTATGGGCCGGATTTGTGTGCGAAATGTGTGCGACATAGTAATCCGGCCCGGGCTGGGTCGAAATTGGAAAGACCACTGGACAGGGTTCGAAGCAATGGAAATCATAATTGCTGGTTGACCCCGTCGGATTTCCTCCGGGCGCTCGTGAACGGTTTGCCCAGAAACCGTGTTCTCCGTCGAATTGCGCTTTTAGAGATATTCCAAGTCCGCAGCGATGTCCGGGTTGTTGGCTGCAGCAATGGCTTTCACCTTGTCGATGTATTCACTTGGGACACCCTCGTGCGCGCGCAATCCGCAGACGATGTGTCGAACATAATTTATATTTGTTTTCAACCCCGGCTGGGGATTTATTACGGTGTAGGTTAGCGCGGGCACGACGTCACCGTCCAGGCGGCGGACAAATATGGGCTCGCGCCGGTAGATACTGCCCTCACCTTCGATTGCGTCAAAAGATTTTCGCCCGTACGCCTTGGCTGTTTCTCGCCCGATTAGATAGTCGGGGACTTCGTAAAGAACGCCCCATACTTTGGAGCCGGTCCCTCTTACGATGTCTGCGGCAGCACAACCGCGTTTGGTGCTTTGCACGTCGAAGGCAAGCTCAAAATCGTCAACGGTCTCAGCGATACCGACGAATCTTGCATCGCCGCGCAGGCGGCCCTGACCGTTGATTTCACTTTCGGAGCAATTGGAGCCATATTGGAAAACGAGCGCCACGGGTCTCTCTCCACAAAAAGTCTACTTGATGGTTACCTGGAAGAATGCTCTCACGCGCTGTGGTTGCCCGTCAAACGTCCGGCCGGGGTTCTTTTTCAATCGGCTGAATACCCGTGTCTGCTGCTTCGTCATGGTTTGCCTCTTTGATTGGAGTGACCCCCACGGCGGAGTCGAAAGAGGGCACGGCTTTCGTAGCCTCACGTTGCGTCTTTGCGTATCTTGGAAAAGGTCTCCTCCACCTGACGCGCGGCCGCAACGCCAACCCGCAAGAAACCATCGAGGAGACGATCAATTTCGCCGGATGGGCAGGCCGGCGCAGCGAAGGTCTCCGGCTCGGCCTTCATTGCTTCAGCAAGCCACGCGCATATCCGCTTACCCACACCGTAATCAATCCAGAAGGTAGTGTCCTCAGGGTACTTGGCCATCCATGCGCTGGCCGTTGTGACCAGGTAGTGGAGATTCGCAGGGTCAACCTTAAGTTCCATCAGATTGAGAAACTGTAAAGCAATGTATTGAGACTGGGCCGCATCGACGGCGATAGTTGACAGGAGCGGCAAAAACACTTTCAGCCTATCTGCGCCGGGTTGGTACAAGTAACAGTTGCCGCCCGCCCACGACTCGTTGTGGAGAAACAATGAGGAAACGGCGCGCGCTAAATGCACCTCCATCGAGGTGGATTTGCGTTGGACAACCCACTGCCAACCCTGCCTCTTGCGCAGTTCGTCGAACAACAGGGTACGGAGTCGCAACACCTCACCGCCTTCTATGCTTCCGCTGTTGAAATACAGTTCATCGAGAGTGCGAATCAGCACGGAGATTGTGTCGGAGAAGCACTCCTCCGGGAGAGTCAGAACGCGTTGTAGGACGCCGCGGTCGATTTGGTCTGAGGACAGACCAACGAAAGTTCGGGGGACGAGGTCGAAGTATGTCCTATTCCACTCTATGGAAGAAGAACTAGTCTCGATATCGTCGCCCTGGCCTGCGCCGTTTTCAATGGCCGTCCATTCGGCATAAGCGTCGACAAGGGCCCGGAACCAATCCATCGTCTCCTTCCGCAGAAGCGGAAGTACGGACTGTATCCATTTAGCTGCGCCGCCTGAATACACGATGTCTTTTGGTCTTGTGCGCTCTTCCTTCCATTCTTCCGCAGTTATGCCGATACGTGAGAATCTTCTGGGACGCGGCGGATCATTGGGGAAGACGGGCCATTCCGGTTCGCTCCCAGCTGAGCGCAGCCAGTTCAATTCACGTTCGATAGAGGCAAGAACGCGTGCGCGGTGAGCCTCGACGCGCGAATTGTTCTCCTCGTCGGATTCGTCGTAATCATGAAGCGCCTGAACGCACGAGGCGAAACCGATCCGCATGATCGCCCGCGGCAGCCGGGCGTCAACTTCCTGTAACGTGGAAAGCTCCGCGCTGAAAGCCGGGAGCATTGCCTGATCGGGCCGTGCTGCAATCCGCAGTAGTGATCGGAAACCCGCTTCAGTCGGTGCACGGCGAACTATACTGATCTGTCCCACAGCCGCGATCGCGACCGTGTCGTAAGGTAATGAAGGATGGCGGCGATAGGGATCATCTTTCGAGGCCAACGCCTCGGTGATAACCTGCTGTGCCCATGCTTGATGCTGTGCGCGCATTGCTTCGTCACCGTCCCTCATGATGAGGGTGGCAACGTTGACACGCGCCCTTATCCGCCAGTCTTCGCTTTGGAAAATATCCTCTTCTTCGTTGGGGTCCTTAACGTTTAGGTCCACCGACTGGGCCCAAATTGCAGCGCGGGATAAGAATTCCGGAGTTGACTTGCTGTTGTCGGCGAGCGCGAGTGGCAACAACAGGCGCATCTCGTGCTCTGTGCTCCTTGCTACCAGCCGAGCCTCAGCTGGCGCTGTCAAGGCTGCTTCGGCGGCCGGAATCTGATACTGGAATCCGGGGATGAGAGTGCCGTCACTCCTATGAAAATTGGCGTGCTTCCAGTTCGCAGGATTCGCCAGGTTGGCGGCATGGTACGCGGCAAAGCGAGTGCTCTTCATGCTGTCTTCGCCGTTGCCGGGAGCACCGACGCGAGCGGCTGCTTCGGAGAGCGCTGCGCGAAGCTGCGGTAACAGCGGCGACTCCTCAAAAACGTACCGGCCGATAAGATTGTCGAGGCTCGTCCTGCGGGATGGGCGGTTTTGCAAGGTCTTGATCGAGGAGATACCGGCAGGCTCATTCGCCGCTGGAGTGCGGAAAGATGCCATATCGTGCGCATATCTTTCACGATCTATCGACAGCAGATCAGGAGAGGCCAGGAATGGAAGAGCGGCGGACGCCGTCTTTGGCCAATGCGAGATTAGCAAGTCTACGGCGACCATTAGAAAAGCGGTTGGAACGGTGCCGGGCCCGAGAATGTCGGGCAAAACTGTTTCAGGGGTTTCTCCATCCTCGATGCGCTTATGTCCCCACGCTTCGAGGGCCATCAATGCGGATGTGGCTATCGACGAATGGCCTCCGCCGTGCGACCAGTTATAGCAGTTAAGCCAGGGGAATTTCCGTTCGCCGCCCGGAAACCTGATTACGACGGAATTCTCACCCGGTTCGTGATCTCCTGCGTAGAATTTGATGGCGTGAGCTATTAGCTCCCGCACGACCCTCAATCCCTGTTCGGGCGCGTATGTCATTAGATCGAGCATCGGCCCCTGATTAGGGGACGCCGGAGAGTACGAAATGTCGCCGATGCCGAATGGCCCATGTTCGCGCCTACCAGATCCGAAGTGTTCATCGTCGTCTGAAGGAATCAGCGTACGCAGCGTCAAATCAGCCAAAGCCATGGGCGCGGCCTGCGCAATCGTGCCGCGAAACTTCATGATTTCGTCGGCAATTTGGTCGCCCGGTCGGCGCGCGACGACGGAACTGAGGTATTGTTCGGCGAGTTCCGGAACGCGCCGGCAGAACGCGAGAAAGCTGAGTCGAAGGCTCGTTTCGAATTCCCGCTCGTTCTCCAGGGGCATCGCAAGACCAAAGGGGCGCCGGAGACCCGTGAGGTGGTCTGGATGCAACGCTGATTCCACCTCAATTAGCCACTCGTAAAGATGCGCGAGGAGGAGGGGAGTAATCGGGTCCTGGCCCAACATCGCCATCGACCATCGGAAATAAAAATCGGCAAGATCGGGGATGACTTCGTTGGGGAGTTCCTTCATCCGCGTGTGCGTCCACAGGATGAGTCGTAACCAGGACGGAGCGGCCGGGAAAAAGAAATCCGTGGGTAAGGACGGAAGGTCGATGCCCATAGAGGAATAGACTTTGGACCCGGGTTCGGAATCGACTGCAAACGTAACGCGCAGCAGTTCCTTCAGCAGTTTGCCTTTGTCGGCGAGCAGGCTCTTTGACGCGCGGTCAAGAACTGGCAGCCCGATTTCAGAGCGGACGAGCGCAAGAAGAACCGCCCGGCGCCACGAGCCATGAATTCCTGGTTGGCTCAACCGAGCGAGGAGCGCAACCCAGTGGGTATCGTCTGTGGAAGTTTCGATGGCTAGACGCGCCGCTATTTCAACGCCACGCACAAGAGTTTCAGGGGCCGGACGGGTCAGCGGAAGCCGCTCGAATAAGGCGGGTTCATCATGGAACAGGCAACCAAGGGCCCAATCATGGAGAACGTCATGATGGAACACGACCTGCTCGGGTTTCAGCTCTCGCAGCGTCGCGCTTCTAATGAGGGACTGAACCGCGTCCGAAGGATCCGAGCGCGTATCGAATGGCCCGGAGGTCTTCAAGGACTGTTCAGCCAGCTTCCAGAGGAGTCTTGTCCTCTCCCTACGCCCTGTCTCGCCGCCGTCTCCCGTTTTCCACCAGTGCTGGGCCATAGCGGCTTCGCTCACAGGGACGGGGGATTCCGCCCCGTGGCTCGCCAATCGGGCTAGGCGGAAGAGGTTGCGCGTCACTTCGCGCGCCGGATGTTTTTCGGAGAGCAAGAAAGCAAGGGACGGATCGGCTTCGGAAAGCTGCTCGATCTCATCTGCGTTTAGGCCGCCGATCAGAACGGCCGGCGCTCGGCCAAGAGCATCTAGCGCCTCTTTGGGCAACCATGAAGGCTCGTCCCTGCCGAAATCACTGCGGGCACTGACGACAACTGAGAAATTGGGTACCGAAGCAGCTGCCCTGACAAGGTCGCGAACCGTCGTTTTCTTGTCTTCGTCATCGAAGATGTCCACGCCGTCGATGAACAATACAGCGCCGCCGTCGCTGGCAAGGTCGGACAGAAAATCGCGCGCGCTTACCGTGCAGCCGAGCGTCGCCCAGAGCGAAAGCCATCCATGAGGCAAAGTGCGGGCCGGACTCAGAACGACAACCCGCGCTTCGAGGCTGATCTGCTCCGCGACATGTTTTAGGACGGCCGACTTGCCGAAGCCCGACCCGCCCCTGATCTCGACGTAGCGCCCCTTGTCCAGCGAGGCGTGGACGCTCGCAATATGCGCGGCACGGTCAATTTGAACGGAACCGATCCGGTTGGAGATATCCTTCAAAGCGCCGAAGGACGCTTCCTGAAGCGCGGCGCGGGCATTGGCTAGGTGTCGTTCTCCTGCGAAAGCGTAGTGATATTCGTTCACCAACGTCTCGCGGATTTGCGCCTGTGTTTTTTCCCCGCCTTTGGCGGCGCTTGCAAGCGTGAGAGTCACGAGGCTCTGCCAGAGGGCGTTGCCCTTCGAGGCTTCTTCAGGAGCCAACAGCATGCCACAACGCTCGCGAACCAGGATCTCCGTGGAAGACCCTTTCTGATTGAAATCGAAGACGAGGATTTGAAAGCGCCGGAGGATACGCCAGACGGCCGCGGCGTCGTGGGGCGCGCCTGCCAGATTCAGGTTGGCGCGAAAGTTCTCGACGAATTTCCGCATGTCGCTGTTGGCGAGCCGCTTCTGATTGATACGGCTGAAAAACGTTTCCGGCGTGCTCAGCTCACGCGCCCACGACAGCGCTTCCTGATAGCTGCGTTCAATCTTTGTCGAGGTCCGTTCCGTCGCAACGGCAAACTCGTAATGAAGTGTGTCGAATTCCGGCTTAGCGGCGGCTTTTGCGACTTGCGCGACAAGCGCCCGGAATACGGGATCGCTCGCAGTGAAATCGATAGTCCGTTTGACTTGAACTTCGAGGACCGCCTGCTTGGCTTGGACGTCAGTAGCATGAACGATGACGTCGTCGAAGGGCCAGTCGGGAGAACGCTGGAATTCGATCCGGGTGACGGTTGTACCGGGTAAGCCGCGCGGCTCTCCTCCGGCAAGCAGGGACAGCAGATAGTAAGCGCCGACCTGCGCCTCGAACAAAGGTCCTGCGGGCCCGGTCGCGGCGGGACTTGCCCCTGCAGGCCGCTGGTTCGGTGAAACTGGTTGCCTTTCGTTCATCAGATCATATCTTTTCAACTTCAGCCACGGCTACCGGCTTGATTAACACCTTACATGCTGATTGAGTTTACGCTGATGGCACGCGAAAAACAAAAGGACAGCATGAAACTGCGTAAACCCTTACCTGCTCGATCCTGATCTTGAAACAACGGGAACACCTCACAGGATTCGTGGCGTGGTATAACTGGATAGATCGCCGCACGGATCACGCGGGTCCTCCGTTAGACGCATTTCTGATACGCTGTAAGCCTCTAACAGTTAAGGGCGAGAATTTGCCGGAGGGCCCAATGCTGCGTCCAAGGCAGACTGGTAGCAATGACTGTGCGATAGCCGTGTATCGCGAGATAACCGGCGAAGATGCAAATGCTGCGTTTGCTCGTTTTTACCCCTATATGAAGGGTCAGGCTGGATTCTCGCGCGAGGCGCTGTCTCCTTGTTTAAGAGATGCTGGTTGGCTAATGACGCCTTACGAAGATACTGTGCGGAAGCTTATCGAACTAGACGGGACTCTGAGTTCGGCATTCAGAACATTTTGGGCGCAATTTCAAGGCGCAGCTGCTGTTTGTTACTCCAAGGACGACTCCAAACTGGGTCACTGGATTGTGGTGCGCTCCGGCGGTGTCGTTTTGGACCCAGAGCCTTCAGCCCCGGAAAACGGCGAGTTTATCGTTGACTACTTCAAGCAGGTTCCCGTGAAATCCATCATCACATCTATTTCACTGGTCGCACGAATGTAGGGGCTGGTCCCCAGGTAATCCGACCTGGCACAGTGTCAAATAGGGCTGCAGGTGGCAGCCTCAAAAACCCCTTCTCTACAGCCCCGTTTTGTGCATGATAAAGGACGTTATCATTCACGAATGGAGGCAGGGAGACTTGGCTGCCGCGCTGAGCCATTGATCCAGATATTGATTAAGACTGATGGCAGCCGCGCGGGGAAGACGTCCGGTGCCACGTTCTTGGAGTTTTGTGTTCAGCGAGGTCTGCGCCTTTCGGAATGAACCGCGAATCGTTATATTGTGACACTTCCGCGTTCCGGTTTTCGGTTCGCGGCCGAAATAAACGCAAACCAGCCATCGTCGCGGTCCGGGTGAAATAAGTTTCCCTGCTTTCCGGGTCACAAAAACACCTCCGGCCCGGATTCGGGCACACAAGCCGCACACAACCGCAGCGGGAATCAATATTTATAGGGGTTTTGACTGGATGCTACTGATCGGGAAGTCAGTGAATTTCGCGACTTGCCGCCCAGAATCCTCACCTATTAGCCGTAACCTCCTGATTCTGCAATGATATGAGAATCCGAATCTCTCGCCCCACAATCACCTGTTTGTGGGCAGCCCAGCCCTTAAACTTGCTGAGAGCAGTCACCTTGCCACGGGAGCGGAAATTCAGTCCTTCTTCCCGAGCGCGAAAAGTAACAACACTATACGTCGGCAGAACAGGGGTGTTGTCAGACTCTTAGCCTGCCGCGCTCGGAGTTGTTGGTTGGTCCCGTCTAGACGAATTCCCAAAGAATTTCTGGAACTACCTTCCAACTGAGGAGTAGAATCTGCTGGCTGATAACCCGGCGGCTAACTTGTCCCCTTTGAGTAATAAATAATTCGCGCAGGAGGAACAGTCGCCAAATGGCACGTCTCGAGGAACTCACCCGCGGTGCGACGGTCAAGGGCGTCTTGCCCGAATGCCTTGTCACAGTTGTGGATGTGAAGTGGCACGGCTCGTCAGTCGCCGAACTAACCTACAAGGACGCGACTGGTCGTCTTGGCAGCGAGCTCCTGTATCGGCACCGGGAGCCTACTCTCGAAATTGCTTCGGTCGGTCGTCCGTGGAGCTTTGACGGAGACGGGGCTATGCTGAGGTTGGTTTCTGAGGCTCAGCGCATTCGGCTGGCATATCTCTTTGATCCGCTCCTAGCCATCCACACTTCACTCGTCGACCCACTACCGCACCAAATCACAGGTGTGTACGGGGAGATGCTGACCCGCCAGCCACTACGCTTTCTTCTTGCCGACGACCCAGGTGCCGGCAAAACTATCATGGCTGGCCTTCTCATTAAAGAACTCCTGACCCGTGGCGACCTACACCGCTGTCTTATCGTGTGTCCGGGAATGCTTGCCGAACAATGGCAAGACGAACTTCATTTCAAGTTCCATCTGCCCTTTGACATTTTGACCAATGACAAGCTCGAATCCGCCCGGACGGGCAACTGGTTCTTGGAAACTCCCCTGGCAATCTGCCGCCTCGACAAATTGAGCCGCGACGAAAACGTCCAGGCGAAACTCGAACAAACTGATTGGGACCTGATCGTGGTAGATGAAGCCCACAAGATGTCCGCTTCATTCTTTTCGGGGGAAGTTAAAACGACAAAGCGTTACAGGCTTGGGCAACAGCTCTCGCGATTGACGCGGCACTTCTTGCTCATGTCTGCGACTCCCCACAACGGCAAAGAGGAAGACTTTCAACTTTTCATGGCCCTCTTGGACGGCGACCGCTTTGAAGGGCGATTCCGTGACGGGGTCCATGTGGTGAATGCTTCAGACCTGATGCGGCGCTTGGTCAAGGAACAGCTTCTGAAGTTTGACGGCACACCGCTGTTTCCAGAGCGATTGGCCTACGCTGTTTCCTATCGATTGTCGGACCTCGAGGCGCAGCTTTACAAGGAAGTGACCGATTACGTCCGTGAGGAATTCAACCGCGCCGATGCATTGGAGAATGAAGGTCGAAAAGGGACGGTTGGCTTTGCCCTCACCATCTTGCAGCGCAGGCTGGCCTCGTCGCCGGAGGCAATCTATCAATCCCTCAGGAGGCGCCGTGAGCGACTGGAAAAGCGGCTGCGAGAGGAACGACTCCTGAAGCGCGGTGGCAGCGCGCCGGTTCAGGCCCTACAGGCGCTGCCATCCTATACCGAGGAGGACCTCGAAGAACTCGAAGATGCACCCAGCACCGAGGTCGAACAGGCCGAGGAACAAGTCATTGACCAGGCGACGGCGGCGCGCACCATCGCTGAACTTGAGGCTGAGATTGCCATTCTTAACGGGTTGGAGGATTTGGCCCTCAAGGTGAAACAAAGCAAGATCGACAAGAAGTGGGATGAACTCTCAAAGCTCTTGCAGAATCAGTCGGAGATGTTTGATGCTCACGGACACCGGCGAAAGCTCGTTATCTTTACAGAACACCGGGACACGCTGAATTACTTAACGGACCGCATCCGCACGCTATTGGGTCGACCGGCGGCCGTTGTAACGATCCATGGCGGCATCGGGCGAGAGGAACGGCGAAACACTCAGGAGGCGTTTACCCAAGACAAAAACGTTGAGATCCTCGTTGCGACTGACGCTGCAGGCGAAGGCATTAACCTCCAACGCGCGCATCTGATGGTCAACTACGACATCCCCTGGAACCCCAACCGCCTTGAGCAGCGATTTGGGAGGATTCACCGTATCGGCCAGACAGAGGTTTGCCATCTTTGGAATCTCGTGGCCGACGAAACTCGCGAGGGCGACGTTTTCAAGCGTCTATTTGAAAAGATCGAAGAGCAGCGCCGCGCCCTTGGCGGCGGCGTGTTTGATATTCTCGGCAAACTGTTTCGCGACCAGAGATTGCGGGATCTTTTGGTTGAAGCCATCCGTTATGGGGACCGGCCCGACGTTCGCGCCCGGCTCTTCCAAACTGTTGATAACCTTGCGGACCGGGAGCATTGCCGTCAATTGCTGGAAGAGCGTGCGCTGGCTCACGATTCGATGGACGCCGCCAAGGTGCGCCAAATCCGTGAAGATATGGAACGCGCTGACGCGCGACGCCTCCAGCCACACTTTATCGCCAGTTTCTTTCTTGAAGCCTTCCGCCTTCTTGGCGGGTCGGTTCACGAGCGCGAACCGAAGCGGTACGAAGTCACACACGTACCCGCGGTCATTCGAAACCGCGATCGGCTCATTGGCACCGGCCAACCGGTTCTCCTCAATTACGAGCGCATTGCCTTCGAGAAGGACCTGATCAGCATTCAGGGTAAGCCCTTGGCGGAATTCGTTTGTCCAGGACACCCGCTCCTTGACGCGACCATCGACCTCATCATTGAACGGTATCGAGACCTCCTCAGGCGCGGCGCCATCTTGGTCGATCCGAACGATTCGGTGGAGGGGGTGCGAGTCCTTTTCTACCTGGAGCACTCTATTCAGGATGCGCAAACGGACCGCGCCGGTAACAGACACGTCGTCTCCAAACGTATGCAGTTTGTCGAAATCGACCACGACGGCAAAGTCATAAATGCAGGCTACGCACCGTACCTCGACTACCGGCCCGTCACGGATGATGAGCGGATGCAGGTGAGCGCGG
>Ga0326727_10024514_pt1 | contig 11401 bp, 8 predicted proteins | sample MB2enrmetagenome_FD_207643 | JGI IMG/M metagenome (GOLD analysis project Ga0326727, IMG submission 207643) | Lab enriched peat soil microbial communities from McLean, Ithaca, NY, United States - MB29MY | ecosystem: Environmental > Terrestrial > Soil > Wetlands > Peat | place: USA: New York... | reverse complement strand
TGTCGATCACGAATTTGGGCAGGCCATTGGTATGCACGACATGGCAAACCGTGCGGCTGAGAAATTCGCCGGTGATCTCGTAATTGGTGCAGATATTCAGATTGGCCAAAGGGATATTGGGAGAATAGAGGTTTTTGGGCTTGAGCGATTCGCCCCAGGCGTAAATGACAAACTGTGGTTCCCCCACCTTGAGCAACCCAAGTATCTGCTGCGGTATCCGCTCCACCACCTCGTCGGAATACTGCTTCGCCGGCGTGTCAAGATACGGAGACTGGGTCGTCAGCGTGGCCGCCCCGAGGATTTCCCCCACCTTGTGGAACACGCCGTTGGTCTGGGCCAACCGAACGCCGTTGATCGCATTGCTAAAGGCCGCGTACTGCGTCGGCACGGCTGAATTGGTATAGCCCCAAAGGAATTCATACACATTGGTCGGATCGATGGGCATTCCGCCGTTGGCATTGGTTGGGGCGATGACTCCGCTCAACAGCGCCGCCCAGGCCGGATCGTTGGTTTGATTGACCGACAACAACCCGCGCGCCGCATTGTCGTTTGGCGCCGCCGTGAACAAATCCACCAACGCCCAGTCATTGGTGGGATACATGCTGCCAAGGCTGTCGTTGGCCCAAAGAGGCCAATTGGCCGTCTGCGTGGGGTCGTCCGCTTTCAGATACACCGTCTGCCACGGTGTCCCGCGGTGGACCCGTCCAAGCCAGCCCACGCTGGGGAACTTGTTCGTGGGGAATTGCCAATTGTCAGGGCCATATATCAGCGGATCCTTGAACAACATGATGCCGTCGGTTTGCGGTAATACAGTTTGGCCGACAAACGGCGTTTGCCACGGGTCGTACCGGTGGCTTTCCATGCCGACTTTGGTGGAAAGATTGCTGATAACTGTATAGACACTCGGAACCTCGACCGCCGTCACGGTTTCATCCGAAGCCGGCCAGGTAAGGTCATCAATAGTATAGTGAACCAGCGGATCATTGGCTACCCAACTTGCGGTCTGACTGACCACATTGCTCGGGCTGGTGGCGGTAAGGCCCAATACAAGATCAGGGTACCCATTGGTATAGGGAGGGGTAAGACTCGCGTAAAGTTTTGGATCCGCACTTACCGCTGCATTAATTTGGTTGATCAGGCCCTGGGACATCCTCGTGCCGAAGTCGGTGCCGTATGTCGGATCCCATGGATTGCCCCCGGATACAAATCCGCCCAAGCCTTGTGAATTCTGAAATATCGCTTGAGTGAAATTTGTCGTCGTGCCAAACGGTCCCAGGTTGACGAAATCCAGCAAGTGATAGTTCGCGTCGAACATGAAATAAACCAGGCGATTGCTGACCGTCACCGTCCAGTTATGTACCGGCCAGTGGGTTTGGTTAAGATCGCGCGGCAAAAATCCACCATTGTATCCGCCGAGGAACGTCAGCAGATTGGTGAAGGAATAAAAGGTTGCTGAAGCGTCCGAGTAATATCCCCCTGACAGAGGCGTCGTAACCGTTTGGAGAAGAGAAACAAAGCTGTTGCTGTAGTGGTTCGGGTTGCTGTTGATAGGCGTGCCCGGCCAGCCGTAAGGGTAAACCGCCGGGTTTAGAATATTTGTGAATAGACCCGGCAAAACAAGGCTAAAGTTGTTGCTAAACCCGTAATTAAAATTGTTGGATACGATGAGCGTCATGTAATTCGAGACGCCTATATAGACCGGGTAAACAAAGTTGGTGTGATACGGGTTCCAGGCGTCCACCCCGAACAAATTCGAAACGGACATCACATAAAACTGATTCGTGGACGAAGCCGAGCCGGTTGTCGGGCGGATAAAAAGCACCTTTCGTGTGAGCACGATCCGGTTTTCGTAACTGACGCGGTTGAAGGACGGCAGCCCCTTGACCGCTCCGACGATCCAGGGAATGCCCACAATGTTGTCGCTCTGGTTGCGAGCCAGATCGGATGCAAGAGTCGGGTCGGAAACAAGCCTGAATGGGCGGTTTTGAATCTGGCTCAGCCAGCTATTTTGACCCGTATTCGTCACAATGGTATAGTTAGTGATATAGACATTAGTCATTATTATGCCACCGATATTGGTTATAACGACGTTGAATAGCGGCCGATACACGTGCGGGAAATAAACCGTTGGAGGGTGCGGCGCTGCCGCGTTTCCCGGGACATTATTATCATAATTCGAAGCAATGCTTCCCGCCGTTGCCTCGTAAATGTTCGCCGCCAATTGCAACATGCGGTGGACTTGAGCATCATACCGGATGCCGTTGTAGTACGAACTGTAGATCGGAATGTTGGTCACGCCGAAATAATTGGTCATTGCCACCAAAGTGCCCTTCGTGAGGACGTTGGTGTAGATAAAGGTCTGCGAACGAAGCAGCAATTCGGCGGCATTGGTGAAAAAGCCCAGCGGCGTCCAATTCACCAGGTTCGTCGGCATGGGGCCGTACACCGCGTTTTTCTGGATTTGCGCGGTATTGTCCCAGTTGATGTTGACCTTGGTGCGCAGCGTGGGATTGCCATTGCCGTCATTGACCCACACCCCGTATTCGGGCGCGGAGCTGGTGCCAATCGACTGGAGCAGCCGCTGGAAGGTGTAACGGTCAAAGGAATTGGTCCGCATCTCCGCCGCCAGAAGCCGGTTGGTGAAATTATAGGAGGTCTTGTTCGTGTCCCACAAATCCTGCGGATCGTAAAACATATTGGTCGAATAACTGCCCGGCCAGGGTTTTGTCGCTGTCGCAACGTAATGTGAGTTCACATCAGGCGGAGGGTCGAACGGGTAGTTGGTCGTGGTCGGAGCGGTCAGGCAATACAGATCGATTCCGTTGTTATTGGTGTTGAAATATGGAAGGTTTTCATACAAGGTGGCCAGGTTAAAGCCGAGCAGTGGTTGGGGGAAATAGCGATAATGCAGGATGGCCTCGGCATCGGCGAAGGCGTAACCCGTGTTGGGTCCCTTCGCGTTGGCGCCAGCCGGAGGATAGTAAGCATAGGGATTGGCGGCATAATACTGGTTTGTCGGGTTTTGATAATTCCACGGGCTGAGGACATCCAGGAGGCCGGCAAGATTCAGTTCCCAGGAACCCACTCCCTGATCCCGCGCGAAACCGTCGGTTTCTTGTCCGGACCCCGGCGGAAAGTTATTGGTCAGCGTTCTGACGGTGTTAACGTAATTGCCCTTGGCCCAGTTGTGGATGTAATTCAGATCGAGCGTCTTTCCAATGGGCAGCACCATGTAGGCGTAGCGCCCCACAAATTGGTTGGTGGCCGAATGGCGGCTGAACGGGTCCCGCAAGACGCCGATCCATTCCGGCTCCCCGTACCAAAAATTGGAGCTGGTGTGAGTGTTGTTATCGTTCATCGTCGCGATGTAGCCGTTGGTTTCAAATTTCCCGTTCCGGTTGACATCCACCCAGAAGCGGAAGTCGCTGTTGGTCGGGTAGAAGACGGGATTGGTGACGACGAAAACCGGGGGACGGGGATCGTAGTAAAGATCGGCGATGTTTTGCACCCAGGCGGCGGTAAAGTTTGCCATGTTAAATCGCGCGCCGGTGCTTAACACGTCATAATTGACATTCGTCGTGTCCTTGCTCCCAATGTTGAAGCCGAACGGCGAGATGTAATTGCGCGAAACCATGTAGTCGTAATTCAGATACTCGTAGTTGTTGGCGTACAGGTGGGCCATCATTTGGGCCACGATTTCCGCCTGGGCGCGGGCCAGGGCGGCATCGCTCATCGCACGGGAGCCGCTGACGTCCAGGCTCGCGGTCACGGCCGAACGGTCGCGCCGGCTGACGGCCAAAAAGGCCACGGCCAGAAAAGTGATGACGGAGAGCATCAGCAGCGTGATGACCAGCGCCACGCTATCGCACTTGCGTTGACGAAGACGGCAATCATGATGCGGCGCTCCCCGGAGGCCGGGGATGTTTTCGGCCGGAGGCCGAAAACCGCGGGCGAGACGCCCGCGCTCCCCAAACCCACTGAAGTGGGTGCGGCATGTCATGCTGGATTGTAGGTTCAATTTCATCGGGCAACGTCGGGAATGCTGATGCGCTGGCGGAATATATCCACCTTGGGCGCGGTCGTGCTCAGAAAGTTGATCAGCGCCGTCCGGTTGACTGACAGCGCGCGGGCTTGAGCGAAAGTGTCCGGCTCCAAAATCCCCAGTTCCAGTTCGACCGCGTTGGGCAGGGTGTTGGATGGGACAATGTTTGGACCAGGGCTGTAGAAGGCTGGATAGGCAAAGGCCTCGTTGTTCACGCTGTAGTCGCCGTAGTAGGCTTCGAACCACGGCTCGTTGCCGTTCTGATCAAAGGCGCGGAGTTTCAAATGAATGACGCCGTCGGCAACACGGTGCCAGGCATTGGAGGGTTGCCCCGGAAACGTCTGGTTTATCGTGCTGTTGTAAAAAGGCCAAAAGAGGTCGTTGGTGATGCTCGGCGCATTGCTGACGATTTCGTAGCGGTACAAGGTGCCGACCCCCGGGGCCAGGTTGAGGACGGCGTAGCCCACGCCCATCCAGGCCGTGTTGGTGCGTTCAAGGATGTAGATCTCGTCCACCTGGTTGGTGCGGAACGGGACGCCATTATTGGTTTGTATAAACTGATTGGTGGCCGCCCACGCCCAGTAAAGGTTCGTCACCCCCGAATTCTGCGCGTCGGCCATCTGGCGCAGGTCGTTGGCGATCATGTCCATGACCGTGCGCCCGGCGTCGTTGACGGTGGTCTGCTTTAGCCCGGTCTTGAAGGCGCGCTGGGTCTGGATGAACACGGCGGTCAAGCCCAGGACAATGAACGAGAGCATGGCGGTGGACACCAGCATTTCCAGAATCGTCAAGGCCTTCCGCTGGCGGCGGGCGCGCTGAATGCTCTCTGTAAATGATGTTCTCACTGCTGCGTCGGGTTCAGGTTGTTGTTGTAGATGTTGTTCGTGTAGTACTGCGGTTGAAAATACCAGACCGGGACGATCCCCCTTGGCCCCGTGACGGTCGTGGGAATCAGTTGCGACGCGATCAAGGTGCGGTAGGTTTGGCGGCCCGGCCCAACGCTGCCGTTGGGCAGCACCGGCCAGCTAAAGTGCAGCCGAACGTCAAATAGATTGTATGTCAACGCGCCCGTCCCCGGTTGGCCGTTGATAACCGTTGTCTCCCGCCAGCGGTTGGAGCGGATGACATAATCATTGCTTTCCAGGCCCAGCGCGTTCCACGGCACCGGGTAATTGTTAAAGTCAACTGTATCCGGCGCGATGCTGTTGAACGGAACGACCTCGACATCCATCTGGTAACGAAACGCCATCAGGCTGTTGGAGCCGTTCTGCTCCGTCGCCGCCCCCCCCAGAGAGCGGACGATCGCCCGGTTATAGACGTAGTTGGTCAAGGTTGCGCTCCCAGGCTCCGGCGTCGAGAGCAGGCCGATGATCTCCGCGCCGCTGAAGGGCGGATTCCACGCCGTATTGGAAATGACGACAGCGGCATTGCGATTACCGGTGACGTAATTGGAAACAAAATAAACCGATTGAACGTAATTGGTCAGAAAATCCAGGCCCCCGGCGAAGCCCGTGTTGGTGGGCCTGGCCCCGTTGCGGATGGCGTCCAGAAAATAAGGGGCATCCTGGCTGATGGCCGTGTCCTCGCGGGTGTCCTTTTGGACATTCATGCCGTAAGGCAGGATGCCGATGATCGCCACCAGGGCGAAGCCGATCACTCCGATGGAGATCGCAATCTCTATCATCGTGAAGGCTCGCTCGCCCTGGCGGCGGTCTCCCTTGGCGTCTGCGAACGGAATGTTCGGCAAAAGTTTCATTGAAATTGATTCTGCTCAATCGTCGCCCGCGCCGTCACTCCGTCGATCTGGATCAGGCACGGGTTGTTGGTCGCGTTGCCCGGCGGCGTTTCAACGATGCTCGGCGCGACCGACAGCGGCACGCCGTTGCTGTCCATCGCATAAAAAATGCTCCCGCGATCCAGGACAATGCACTGATTGGACACGCCCAAAAGGGTTCCTTGCGGCGTGAATCCAATATACGGCATCGGCACGTTCGTCCCATTGGCGATCGACGGGAAAACCACGCTGTCCCACGGAAACGAGTAAACCTCATTGGCGTTGGTCGGCGCCGCCACGTTCAGCGTATTGGTGGTGGAAATGAGCCACGGCCCCATGTTCGCGGCAAATTGAAACGGAGCGATGAACACTCCCTGCGGCAGCGTCCGCCAGTCCGTCAGGTAATGCGGCCAATGCTGCCCCGGTTGATCCCCCACCGTTCTGAGGCTCATCAACGCATACGAGGAGTACTGGTGCGCCATCAGGTTCGTCACCAGCGGCAGCATGTAAGGGTCCACCGGCACGCCCTGAAAACTCGAATTGGTCCAAAACAGCGGCGGAACGAAAACCATATAGACCGTCGTGCGATTGACCATCGCGCGCTGCCGGGCCAGCGCCACGTCGTCCAGCAATTGGCGCGTCGCCGCCGACATCGCGTTGGCCCTGTTCATCCCCCCTACGTGCGGCAAAGCCACCGCGGCGAGAAAACCGATGATGCCCACCACCAGCATCAACTCCAGCAACGTAAACGCCCGCCAGCGCGCCAACGACCGCCCGCGGCATACTCCCCGCCCGCAACCGCGCAGCCTGCCCCGCGTCGCCGGCCGCCGCGGCCTGCGCTCGCCGAGCAGCCACGGTCCCACCAAGGGCGCGTCATGCCACTGCACGGCAATGAATCGCGGGCCGGAATCACTTTTTGCGGTGGAGAAGTTCATGGGTCAAGTTACCAGTTGCCATTGGTGATGATGAGGGGAAGGCCGTTCTTTGCCGTGCCGACGTAATACTCGGCCCACAGGTCGTAGCTGCTCTGATTATGGCGATACTGGGAGGAGGAATCATAACGCCAGAAATTGGTCGGCCCGCCGTTGGGCACCGCGGGCACCGGCACCAGCAGGCCAAAGATGTTCGTGCATCCGGGGTAATTGGTGTACTCCTGCGGCTGCGGGCCGGGAATGAAAAAGTCTTGCGGCTCGGTTGTGTCCGAGTTCGCTATCCCGGCCCGATTGAACACCTTGACAAATAGCGACCCGGCCGTCATCGGCAGGATATTGCCCATGCCAGGGGCGGAAAAGACCGCCGCCGTATTGGTGTAGTTCGTTCCCCCTGTCAACTCGTAGATCAACGGGTTCATCGCGGCGATGGCGTCGTAGCTCGCCCGGTTCGTCATGGCCAGGTTCCCATTGTCCGGCGGATAGAAATTCAACTTGGACTGATAATGGTCGATCATGGTACTCAGCTTTTCCCTCATTCCAGTGACGGCCGCGTCCTTCTTGGCGCGCATGGCTTTCTGGCCGGCCGAGACAATCAGCGCCGCCACAATGCCCATGATGGTGATGACCACCAGCAGTTCAATCAGAGTGAACCCCAAGAACCGCTCTGGATGATGTGTCTTCATGCTATCCGTTCTGGGAGCGCGCCCCCGTTTTATGGTCCCGTATCTCCTGCTCCATCCTTTCGCTCAGCCACTGTTTGATCATGCTCTGATAATTCAGATACCGCGAGCGGGCCAGGCGCTTGATGCGCGCCAGCATCCGCGGATCGAAGCGCAACGTGATCGTGACCGAATCGGACAACTCGCTCCCGGCCGCGACCGAACTTTCCATCAGGCGCACTTCGATGCGGTTGTCCGCCCAAAACGCCGCCTCCGCCTCCTCGCGGTCGAAGAGCGGCACTTCCTCCCAACTGGATATGGCATTCATGGCAGTTTATTGGGCCAGCGTTTGGTTCAGTTTGCGTTGATAAAAAAAGCGATCCTCCGGCTCAAAAGGGCGCGCGAAAATCACCCGCGCTTGCTTGCCATTGGCGCGGCAGAGCGTAAAAATCCCCGTTCCATCGGCGGCCACTCCAAGATTGAAAAACCGGGCCTGAACCGAGAACCGTGGAGAATCGGGCAGCAGCCGCACTGCGAACGGGTCTTCAAACGACTCCTCAATCGACTGCAGCGTGAGCGAGTTGTCCAGATTAAACGGCGGATTGTTCCAATCAAATTCCATAACGTTCAATGTAAATCAATTGACCATGCATTGTATTTACTTTGTATTTACACCAGCTCGCCAGGAATGTCAAGGGGCAAAATTACATGAAGGATGCGGTTATGCATTGCATTTTTCACGACAATGAGGCAAAAAGGCCGTTCGCCGACGGTTGATGTGAATGTGATTCCATGAGTGAAGTGACGTTGATATTGCAGGCCATCGGGCGGGGTGAGAGCTGCGCATCGGAGCAACTGCTGCCCTTGGTCTATGATGAATTGCGGCGGCTGGCGGCGGCACAAATGGCGCGGGAATCCGCCGGCCACACGCTCCAGCCCACGGCGCTCGTGCATGAAGCCTGGCTGCGGCTGGCGGGCGATGGCGACGTTCCGTGGAAGGACCGCGCTTACTTTTTCAGCGCGGCGGCGCAAGCAATGCGACGCATCCTCATCGAACACGCGCGGCGGAAATCGCGATTGAAGTACGGCGGCGGGCAGGAGCGATTGAACATCGAGGAAGTGGATCTGGCCAATGCCACGCCGGATGAGAAAATCCTCATGGTCGATGCCGCCTTGGAGCAATTGGAGGCGGAGCAGCCGGAGCGGGCCCGGATTGTGGCGCTGAAATACTTTGGCGGCATGACCAACAAGGAGGTGGCGGAAACCCTCGGTATCGGCGAGCGCACGGTGCATCGTCACTGGGTTTGCGCAAAGACATGGCTGTTTCACAAAATCCACGCGCAAATGTGACCTGTGAGTTTTTTGGCATGATTTCACGCTCTGGCGGCGCATGAATAAACAGGAGCACGAACGATGGATGCGTCCGTAGAACGGGTGGAAGAGATTTTTTGCGCCGCGCTGGAAGTAAAGGTTCCAGAAGAGCGCAAGGCGTTCCTGGAACGCGCCTGCGCGGGGGATTCCAAGCTTCGCGCCGCGGTGGAAAAAATGCTCTTGTCGCAAACTGGCGTAGAGAAGCTCTTTGGCGGTGGAAGTCCCGCGCGAGGCTTGGGCCGGGCCATGGCCGACGAGGCCGGCTTCCGCGAGGGCGTTGACTCAATTCTGTCCGGCGAGGAGGAGATCGGAAAGCGAATTGGGCGGTATAAATTGCTCCAGAGAATCGGCGAAGGCGGTTGCGGCAGCGTTTACATGGCCGAACAGGAAATACCGGTTCGCCGGCGGGTCGCGCTCAAAGTCATCAAACTGGGGATGGATACCAAAAGCGTCATCGCCCGGTTCGAGGCTGAACGCCAGGCGCTGGCCCTGATGGATCATCCAAACATCGCCCGTGTTCTCGACGCCGGCGCGACGGAAGCGGGCCGGCCGTATTTCGTCATGGAACTGGTGCGCGGCGTCAAGATCACCGCTTACTGCGACGAAAATCATCTCCCTGCGCGGCAGCGACTGGAATTGTTTATTCAGATTTGCAGCGCGATTCAACATGCGCATCAGAAGGGCGTCATTCACCGCGACATCAAACCGTCGAACATTCTCGTTACGATGCACGACGGGGTCCCTGTGCCCAAGGTGATTGACTTCGGCATCGCCAAGGCCACGGGCGGCCAGCTTCTCACGGATAAAACCCTGTTCACGGCCTACGAACAGTTCATCGGCACGCCGGCCTACATGAGTCCGGAACAGGCGGAGATGAGCGGACTGGACGTGGATACGCGGAGCGACATTTACAGCCTGGGGGTGCTGCTCTACGAACTGCTCACCGGGAAAACCCCGTTCGATCAGGAGGAACTGCTTCAGTCCGGCATGGTGGAAATGCGCCGCACCTTATGCGAGCGCGAGCCGCACCGGCCCTCGACCAAACTGGATGGGTTGCGCGCGGAGGAGTTGACGCAAACCGCGCTCCATCGCGGCAGCGAGCCGCGCAAACTCAAATCGCTGCTGACCGGCGAATTGGACTGGGTCGTGATGAAGGCGCTGGAAAAGGACCGCAGCCGGCGTTACCAAACGGCCAACGGCTTGGGGACGGAGATTCAGCGTTATCTCAATAATGAGCCCGTCGTGGCGGGTCCCCCGAGCCGGCTCTACCGCTTTCAAAAACTTGTCCGCCGCAACAAGACGGTATTCGCCGCCGTCGTGGCGGTGAGCATTACGTTGATCGCCGGGTTGGCCACTTCCAGTTGGCTCTTTGTCCGGGAACGCGAAGCACGCCGGGAGCAGGCCCGCCTGCGCGAAGAAGCTGAAGCCCGGGCGGAAATCGCACAGGCGGCGGTTTTGTTGGCCCGCGGCAAATCTCAGGAAGCAGACCGGTTGGTGGACAAGATTCAGATTCCCGTCACCGAGCCTTCGTTGGAGGCGGCGGGAGTGTTCCGAAATCTGGGTGATTGGAACGTCACTCAAGGCCGATGGCGACAGGCGGCCGACTACTTTCTAAAGATGGTCCAGGCAAACCAAGTGGACAAATCAGATATGACGGATGGTGCCACACGGGATCTGCTTTGGGTTGGACCGACGCTGATTGCTGTGGGAGACATGGACACGTACCGGCGTTTCGTTCAGGGCACCATCGCGCGTTTTGCCGGCACAACGAATCCCGTCGCCGCCGAGCAATTGATGAAGGCCAGCCTGATCGTACCGGCGGATCCAGCCACCGTCAATTCGTTGGAGCCTCTGGCCAAGGTTGCGGAGCAATCCATCGCCGGAGGCAACCCGGCCTCCAGCAAAGACATCTATATGTTCGCATGGCGGGCGTTCGCGCTCTCCCTCTTCGAGTATCGGCGGGGATATGTGACCAACGCAGTCACTTGGGGACAAAGGTCTTTGGGCTATTCTGATCGTAGGCCCACGTGTGTGGCAATGAGCCATCTGATTCTGGCGATGGCTTTCTGGCAAGCCCATCAACCCGACACAGCCCGTTCCGAATTGGCCCAAGGCCGGGAACTGGTGGAACCTCGATTCCCCAACGGTCTGGAAAGAATCGCGGATCTGGGCAACGACGCCTCTGGCTACTGGAACGATTGGGTGATGGCCCGCATCCTGCTCGCCGAGGCCACGACTCTCATCGAACACAGGGGTTGATCTCGCCTTTTCCTGGAATCCTTCCTGGGATTCCAGCGCGCCTGTCTCCGGCTCAAGGAGAGGCCTGGGCCGGTAAACCGGTTCTGTTCCTGCGCTGCCATGCCCACCCCCACCCTCACCACAGCCTCCGTTCCAGACGGTGCGTGAAAATAATTGGCCGAATTGGCGGGGGAAATGTCGCAGGTTTCAGTAGGACCATTGCAATCGTAAACAAATCCGAACCTATGAAAATGATGAAAAACACAAAATCCCACGGACGACTTGTTAGTCCCTTGTCGTGTTCACCGAAAAAAACCGGAGCATTTCGCGCAGCCGCCTTGGCCGTGATGGCTGGCGCGCTTCTTTGCCCGGCGCTTTCCGCCCC
>Ga0326727_10024513_pt1 | contig 11401 bp, 13 predicted proteins | sample MB2enrmetagenome_FD_207643 | JGI IMG/M metagenome (GOLD analysis project Ga0326727, IMG submission 207643) | Lab enriched peat soil microbial communities from McLean, Ithaca, NY, United States - MB29MY | ecosystem: Environmental > Terrestrial > Soil > Wetlands > Peat | place: USA: New York... | reverse complement strand
CCAAGAGGCCCAGCCAGGTCTTGCCCTTCCCTGTAAATGCCTGGATTGCTAGATAGTAACCCCCGTTCATTTCCCCTAATACCTTCAGTTAGTTCAGGAAAGAAGAATGGTATTCTACGGCTGAAGTCGTGCTTCTTCCGTCTCTCAAACTCTGCTAACCGTTCGGCTCCGGAGTTTGCCCAGTCAATACCATTCTGTCCCCGGCTCATACTTTGGTTACGAAATTCCTGGACCTTAGATTCCATTGCTTCAATGATATCTGCTGCAGACATTTCCCCGAACTGTTGGGCAGTCTCCACAAAGAATTGCTTCTGAGCATTCTTTACGTTCCGTTCGATTAGTTTTTTTGCCAATGTCTCAACGGACTCTCCTGCATCCATAACCTCGAAGTTATCTGTGTCTTGAATAACTGAACCAATTGAAGGAAGTTCCCCGAACTCTTCAAGATGTTTTACTGTATATTTATACACTTCACGATGAGTAAGCCATTGATTTTCGTCCATCAGACCAAATCGAACTAGGGCAGATGCATCCCTAGAACCAAGAATTGTATTTAAAAGCAAAAGCTCTAGCATGTCATCATACCTTCCTCCGATAATCCTTATTTACTTTGAACTCAATTGGCACGGTCATGCCATCGATCCGAGAACGGACTCGACCCCCAAGGACCATTTCGATCTCTTGCGGAGAGTGATTTGAGGTGAATATGATCGTTCGTTCAGAATCGTATCGATCAGAAATGATATTGAGCAGCCTTTCCTTGGTCCACTCACTTACCTTTTCGGCCCCGATGTCATCCATAATGACTAATGGGACTCGTTTCAATGTTTCAGTGACTCCTTGGGCAACCTCAGCAGCCTCTTGGTCGTTCATTCCTTTCCTCAAATCCTCCAAAAAATCTGCAATGTTGATGAATTTCACTAGCTGCCCAGTTCGTTTCCCGGCCCGATAATCTTGCTGCAGCTGCTCCACGATATATTCAAGAGCAATCGAACAAGCTATTGTACTCTTGCCAGTGCCAGTCAGTCGGCTATACAAATATAAGCCTGTTCCTTTTTGAATCCGGTCCACAATATTGGTCGTGAATTTCTTGAACACGTCTAAGTCGAAGAAAGTGTCAGGCAGATCCGAGCAAATACATTTCTGATGCTTCCTGGGCAAACTGGCCAATTCGATCTGATACCTTAGATCGATAAAAAAGGAGCAAGAGTGAGAACAGATTGGCTGTCCTGCACTCTTGCAGTGATTTTTTGCTATGCAGATATCGTTCAAATTGGGGCCTCCCTTTTATCGTGCTGCTAACTCTTGATTTAGCATTTTGTCAGCTACCCGAATCCCATCCTCAAGTCTCCCAACTAGATACAAATATTCGGGGGTTGAAATCTTGCTCATGCCATGAGAATTCTTATAGCTAGACTTGAGTCGATTAATATTGGTGTGATAGGCTGTGTTGAAGGTTTGAATAAACTTGTGCCAAGCTTCTGGCATTTCAACTCCATTCTGACGAGCATATTTCTGTATCATCTTATTTAACCGTTGTCTCAAGTCCCCAATTGTATCGAGGGAATCCATGTTATCCATACGATGGTTGAGAATAACTAGCTCTGACTTTTGTTGCTCCATGACCTGACCTTGCTGCTCCACTACAGCCTTTAGCTCTTTGACACTTTGGGCTTGCATGATGATCAAGCCCTCAATGGATTGAGGCTGGATCACAGGGTGCATTGGTTGAACGAAAGCTTCCGACAGCACCTCTTTGGCCTTGATTTGGTATTCAACGATATTTCTTTGAACAACAGTATTTTTAATAATTTTGGCATTTATCTTGGCATGCCAGAGAGGTAGGAAGTCAAGTTCGATGCACATTACCTCTTGGTTCCCGCCTGTTGTAGGGAGAACGATTTTACGTTGCCCTTTAGAAAGAACTATATCCTCTTGTATTCTTTGTCTTTCAGATTGCATCTGCCCTTTACTCAAACCCATACCATTGCAGATCCACTTGACTCCTGCATAGATCTTGCCATCGTTACATTTCACTGCCATGATTTCTGCACCGTTAAAGTTCACAAATTTTTGTTCAGCTACGATTAAATTTGTCATTTAAATCCCATCCTTTTCTTCTTTTAAATATTTTAGATTTTTTTCAATGTTACTCAACGGTTGGTTCTCGAAGTCGTTGTATCCCTTATAAACGATCCCTTCGGCCTTGCTGCTGTATCCTAGGACGATTGCTTTGGTCTTATCGTTTTGAAGCCAGTCTTGCCAACTCACTAGGTTTTCCTCAGTCGCCTCAAAAAACTTACGAGCATTGAATGCTGCCTTGTAACGGGCTGCTTCTACACTTTCCTCCACGATCACGAACACGTCATAATCACAGTCAACGTGTACCAACCGTCTGAGTAAAACTGCAATATTCTTGTACTGATCCCGGACTCTGTTCCTTGCCATTAGAGCCACCCCTTAGCTTCTAGGTCTCCTAGTAAATTTGTATTATCCTCTGCCGATCCTGGGGCTTCTGTCTGCCCCTTAACGGCATACGGTTGAGCTTGTACGAACAACCACGAAACTACTTGACCAAGTGTAGGCCGAGGATACTTAGGATTAGCCCGTGTTGTATCATAGAGGGAAATTATTGCCTCTAATGTTCCTTTGACTTCTTCGTCCGAATAGATCAATAACTTGTTTAATTGGTTAGCTGCTATAGCCCAGTTGTTAATGATGTAAGGCTGCCCGTAGTGCTGCTCATACAGATCACACCAATAGTTAACAACCTCTCTGGCATTCTTGAAGATCCGTACAATAGGTGTCTCACTGATTCCACTGACTCCTCCGTCCAATTGTGCAATAAGAAAACCTCCCTTGACCCTACGAATCATCCGATGGCTCTCCCAAATGTCGAGATTCTTGTTCAAGGTTGTAGAACTGCCGATCATAAGCTGCTCCATCAGATCTTTCTTGGTGGTTGGGACCTCCTGCCCAGGATTGAGTGCTTCCATCTGGCAGAAGTAGTACCATGTGAGGGGCTTCAGTTTACGTAGTAAGCAAGCACGTTCGTTTTTGTTCATCCACGTCCTCTTCCTTTCATTTCGTTCTTTTCTTTTTTTCTTTTAGGTGAATTGTTTGTTCTATATGGTTATTGCCCCTAGAATTTTAGAAAGTGACTCAATCGGCGATATTTTTTTATCTTTTAAAATTATTTTTTAGATTAAACATTTCAACTTAAAAAAGGGCAAAAAAAAACCACCAGTAGCTCCTATTGCTACCGATGGTCTTTCTAAAAGTTTGTATATATTATTGTACGCTAGACGATTCGACAGCCAATATATACCTAATCCTTCTTCTTTGTTGTTACATACATCCAAAATCCATCTGAATACAAAAAAATGAGTCCAAGCACAATACCTATAAGTGAACCATTTGAAATAGCTCTTGAATCGTTCCATCCTGCAATTTGGGCAATAGCCAAACTTACAACTAACCCACCTGCAAATATATAGGCTTTTACATTAAGAATCTTATCAAATCCAAATTTCCGTTTACCAACCCATAAAAGTAGTAGGCAGACTCCCAAGGATGCAATAAAACCTGAGCGATACACCCAGTTCTTGTTGTACAACACTGAAATAATCATCCACAAAACTAGAATGAAACTAAAAATTCTTATTAAGTTATTCTTCACTTAAACAACATCCCCCATATTCTGATTCAGAGACGACCATGAAAGGGAGTCTCTTAAACATTCATCTCGAACTGTATTCGTGCATTAAATAAGAAGAATGCGACTCAACTAAACTATTTCGTTACGGACCTGTTCCAATACTGATGATCTTCCATGGGGAGTCTTTTTCCTTTTTGCCAACATAAATAAACCTAAATTGTTTTCCGCTATTAGACGTAATTACCTTTTTGAACTCTGCGACATACTCGGCTGTAACCTGCATCTCATCGAAGTTCTTCCCGTAAAGTTTGATAGGTGCTGCAGGGGAAACCTTTAGGTCTGTCAACCTCTTAATGTTTTTGAAGTCAGAGTCCGGAGAGTTTACATATTGCTGACCAATTTCATTTGACAAGCAATCTTTAGCCGTCGCATAATCACCAGTAGCGATGCTACTGTAATAAGTTTCAACTACTTGAGTAGCGGTTAGATTTGATAAGTCCACACTTTTTGCTGCACCCGTAGTAGTCCCGCAGCCTGAAATTAGCGTTAAGACCATTAAAACTAGCCCCAGTATTTTTTTCACTTAATACCCCTTTCCCGATATAACAGTTTCACATAATCTTACAAATGTGCATTATTATAACTCCAAAATAATGTCTTCCGAATCCAGGCAAGGATGCTCGTCCTCACGCATGGTCTGTCGCCTAACGTCCCGAGGGGTTGCGACGTCTGGTCACTACATGCATGTTCTCACCGATGTTGCAAACCCTCTGTTATGAAAAGTGGCATCTTGAGATGTGCTCATTCACTATTCTAATCTTGCCATAGCTATTTTGATAAATTCGCAATTCCAAAATCTAATATACTAATTTTAAAAGCCTTTATCATTGGCTCAAAACAGTAAATCCTAACCACCCTATTACACCAACATAAGGTAATATAAAAATCCAGGCCAATCTGTTTTTACCGTATTTAATAGCTATTGGTGATCCAATAAAAAATAGGGGTAGTGCATACATAATGTATCTAAACCGCGGTGCGGAACCCAAATACCAGTATATGGGTATAGCAAAAAATGCTCCTAAAATTATTAACTTGATCCTCTTTAGGCATATTCCGATACATACAAGAACGATAGCTGTGATAATACCGGGCCAGCCAATAAGCAATATTGCCAATATAGAGCGGAAATCCACATCCATCTCCCCCTCTGTTATATGCCGCAATCCGGCATCGAAGGCTAATCAAGGATTATTTCCTACCATCCGATTTTCATTATTGTTAAACAGAATAAGATTTGGACCATTCATTGATCCCTGCCCATTATAGCCATTCTTCGATGGAATCGTCGTATAAGATAAAAGTGTTTGTGTTTCACCCGGATATAGTATAAAAAGCCCCGGTTCTATCGAATTTTCTACTCCTGTCAAAATTAAATCCTGGGAAAACCACTCTTGTCTACTAAAGTTATCTGACGGAATTTTAATACCAAATTCTATTTGATTATTTCCATAATTGGTAAGAACAATTGCACCAATGATCACCAAATTTTTATTATCTTCTGAGCTTTTAATATTAAAATGACTGTTTCTTGAGTCATATTCAACTGTAGCTAGACCGCTATGCATTCGGAAATAAAATGGTTTAATCAAAGAAACAACCGACGGGGTAATAATAAATATCAAAAGTAAAAGTACGAAAAGTTGTCGACGAGACATCACCCTTCTTGCCTCAAGACATCCGATAATAAACAAAACAAAATAGATTATTATCGGATAGTGAAACCCACCAGTTTGACCATTCGACCATGGGGATATCCCTAAAGCCAAACATATCTTATCACCGATTGAAAATCCGGTTTCAGTAGTATGTCCTAATAAAATAACGAAGAAAATTAATAGTACCGAAATTATTGCTCGTCTTGTAATTTTCAATATATATAACCCCTTTTTCAAAATCTTCAAAGAAAGCTCCGAAACGGACTATGGCATATAACGTTTTTGGAAACGAACTTCGTTAATTGTCCCTACCATAGACTTAATGCGAACTTGTACGCTTAATTTACCTTTATGGACACATCGAAGTTATTCTCCATGAATAGCTAATTAGCTATTTTTCAGAACTATGTAGCATACCCCCCAATTATATATTAATTCTACAAATACCTTCCAATTCCTTTTTCTAAAAATACTCAGTTCCAGTGGCTCGCTCCTTGAAGGTTAAAAAAGGGCAAAAAACGAACCACTGAAGGGATGTACTCCCCCCAGTAGTTCTTTTCATCGGAAGATCATAAAAAAATATAATTGTCTTCAATTTTGACTTTTTCAGTGTGAAAATAAGGCTATGTTTGTGTATATCCTCTGTTGACTGGTTTCGTCTGTGTTTCCTCCCTTATCTTTGCTTTGCTATAGAAATCGAGATATGACATTGACCTTATCATGACTGCTGATTAAATCATCTGTGCTAAGCTGGATATATTGTCGAGTGGTCGTAATGTTACTGTGTCCTAACAGCTTCTGCAAGGTAAAGATGTCCATTCCTGCCTTGACTGAGTTGACTGCCATGATATGCCGAAACACATGGGGTGTACACCTATGATCAATGCCCGCTCTTTTACCATATTTATCAAAGTTTTTAATGATTGTCATTGTTGCAACTCTACCCCCCAAAGTGGAATTAAAGAGGTGGAGTTCACCGTTTGATTTTGCAATGGTAATCAGTTTTTCTAAATATTTCATGGTCTTCGCGGAAATAGGTAAATGGCGTTCTTCTCTTGTTTTGGATGTTTCACTTCGTACCGTTAGTAATTTCAACTTCTGATTAACCTCAGATAGCATTATATTAGAAGCTTCATTAACCCTTACACCTGTTTCAAGCATAACTAGCATTATACAAAAGTCTCTGTAATCTGCATAATTTGATAAGTCCAATACTTTAAATATCTTTTTAACTTCCTGTGGACTCAATGGGTGTATGGTATCTTTTGGAACTTTAACCAACTTTAACTTTGTAGAAATATCCTCTTTGGTCATCCCTTCACTGTACAGCCACTTTAGATAGCACCGCAATGTTCTTAATCTGATGTTGACAGTAGATGGCTTAAAATGGGAAATCATGTACCCTGTATATCCCATAAAAAGTGTCTTTTCAATGTATCGGTCTGAGGTGACCGTTGGATCGACATACTCCTGTAAAACCCAATTATTAACGTACTGGAAGTGATTGACATAATCCGTCATAGTGCGTTCTGCCAAGCCTTCCAGCTTCTTAGCTAACATAAAATCCTTCTGTTTGTTGATGAATTCCTGAATAGAAATAGTGCCAGAAATAGTGCCAGTAACAGTGTCATTTTTAGTGCCATTTGAGTCCATCGGTTCAACTTCCGGGAAATCACCGTCCATAGTAATTTTCTTCTTTGTGCCCTTAACCCTTGTCGCAGTAGCTTTTGCTGTCATTTCAGTGTACCTCCTGTTATTCAGGGAACGTGAACCGTTACCCTGTAATAATGTATCGGTCACACTTACCTTTGAATGTATCGGTCTAAAACGCAAAAAGAGCTGGTAATTTCTTACCAACTCTGTAACCCTTGATATTACTGTGTTTCAGTGTTGTGGTGGGCGAGGGGGGACTTGAACCCCCACATACTCACATATATCGGATTTTGAGACCGACGCGTCTGCCATTCCGCCACTCGCCCAATCGGATCGGATTCGTCAAACAATCAATGACGACTTAACCATAATACCATCAACATAACTATTTAGTCAAGTCTTTTCTTGGATTTCTAAAGATTTTTGGCGATTTCTTGGTAAACACCAATTGCCCGCAACTTCTGATAGCGATTTTCTCTCAATACTTCCGGAGTCTCAGAACGCAGGCGGACAAGATATTTTGAAATAGCTGCCGAAACTCCTTCGGCAGTGTTTTTCAGGTTCTTATGGGCTCCACCCAGAGGCTCAGGAACAACTTCATCGACTACCCCAAGTCGCAGCAAATCCTGGGCGGTGAACTTTAAGGCGTCTGCTGCTTCTTTCGCCTTGGTCGTGTCCTTCCAAAGAATCGAGGCGCAGCTTTCCGGAGCAATGACCGAGTAAAAGGAATTCTCAAGCATCAAGACCACGTTGCCCACTCCCAGAGCGAGTGCACCGCCGCTTCCGCCCTCACCGATGACGGTACTGAGCACTGGGACGTGGTAACCCGCCATTGCCAGAAGACAGCGGGCAATAGCCTCTCCCTGTCCTCGTTCCTCGGCCGCCAGGTCACAGGCCGCTCCGGGTGTATCAATAAACGTCAGAATCGGACGGCCAAACTTTTCCGCCTGATCCATCAGACGCAACGCTTTGCGATACCCTTCCGGATGAGGCATGCCGAAATTACGCTTAATGTTCTCCTTAGTACCCTTCCCCTTAACTTGGGCAACAACCGTTACAGGCGTCCCGCGGAAAAGCGCAATCCCGCCCGCTATTGAGTGATCATCCGCAAAAAGCCGATCCCCTTTGAGTTCTATGAAATCTTCAAACAGCAACGGAACATAATCATAAAAATTAGGTCGTTCTGAATGTCGGGCTATCTGAACTTTCTGCCAAGGTTCCAAGTTTCCGTAGATTTCCTTCTTCAAAGATGCTGCTTTCTTTTCAAGGATCGCGACTTCCTGAGAAAGGTCAATCTCCTTGTCTGCGGAAAATTTCTGAAGTTCCGTAATTTTCTGTTCGAGTTCCGCGATCGGTTTTTCAAAATCAAACAGTTGCAGCATACTGAGCCCCTTCCTGATGGTAGCGCAACAAACGTGCCAAAACTGAGCGCATCTGAGCACGTTGCACAATCAGATCAATTAAGCCATGCTCTTGGTTAAACTCAGCCGTTTGCGCACCCGTAGGAAGTTCTTGCCTCATCGTCTGCTTGATTACACGCGGTCCTGTAAATCCAATTAAAGCATTGGGTTCGGCAATTAAAATATCCCCGAGTGAAGCATAACTGGCTGTAACTCCTCCGAACGTAGGGTCCGTAAGGACAGAAATGTACAATAAGTGTTGATCAGCCAACTTTCCCAAAGCGGCACTGGTCTTAGCCATCTGATAAAGTGAGAGTATCCCTTCCTGCATCCGAGCCCCTCCTGAAGTCGAAAATATGACCACCGGCAAGCTCAGATCAATCGCCCGCTCAATTGCCCGAACAATCTTTTCCCCTACAACAGAGCCCATGCTGCCCATCATGAAATTTGCTTCATTAAAAGCCAGCACAACCGAGATCCCTTCGATCTTGGCAAGTCCCGTGAGTACACCTTCCGTCGTTCCTGACTTCTCATGAGCCTCCATTAGCTTTCCTTCATAACCGGGAAACTCCAGGGGGTCAATCGTCAGTAACTCCGTATCCCATTCTTCAAAACTATCTTCATCAACCAACAACGTCAGGCGTCCCCGCGCAGAAATTCGGAAATGATACTCACACTTTGTACAAACTCGTGCATTTTTCTCAAGATCTTTGTTGAAAAGAACTTCCCCGCATTTCGGACATTTAGCCCAAAGGCTGTCAGGCAGTTCTTTCTTACTCAGCGTTGTTTGGGGCGGAGAAGTTTCAGCCGGAGAAAGCTTCTGCACTTGAGCAGGCTGAATCGTGACATATTTTGTTTTTTTAAATATATCTTTGAACATAATTTAGCTCCCTATGGCGCCAATAATGATTTCATGCGCTTCTTCGGCTTCAGACTCCGGTACGAGAATTTCAACTGAAGCATGCTCAGCAAGATGCGCTGAACCAATTGGACGAAGTTGAACAAGCATCCCTTCCTCAGCGAGGATTTTCTTATATTTCTCGGCTACTAACTTGTTTGGTGCAATATAAATGACAGTCCACATTGTATGAAATCCCCCTTATTAAATTGATTTATGATACCATAGCCCTTCTTATTGTGCAACAAAGGTACATCCCCAGTCCTTAAAGCTCATCATAAACCTAGTCGCCTGATCACGTTCTTTTGTGGGAAAACTTTTTCATTAGTGCCTTTTCGACATGAGGCGGTACAAAATCCGAAACTTCAGCATGTAAACTCGCAGCCCATTTGATCGCACTGGAACTTACAAAGGAGAATTCACTCTGGGTCATCAGAAAAATTGTTTCAATATCCGAGGCGATCTTTTTGTTCATTAAGGCGAGTTGAAATTCATACTCAAAATCGGATAAGGCGCGTAAGCCTCGAAGGATCGCCACGGCTCCACATTGGCGGGCAAATTCGACCGTCAACCCTTCAAAAACGCGAACACTGACATTCGGCATGTCCTTAGTTGCTTCCAAAAGAAGTTCCATTCTCTCCCCAAGGGTAAACAACGGAGTCTTGTTACTATCGGCTGCAATGGCAATGGTCACCCCGTCAAATAGCTCTTTCGCTCGAAATAAAATATCGAGATGTCCATTGGTGACCGGATCAAAGGTTCCCGGATAAATCGCAGTACTCACACTGTCTCTCCTCTACATTACAGGATATTTTCATGGGTTTCGCCTTTTATGTTAATAATCCTGCTAGTGAAAACGTTTATGCAAAATTTTTAACGGGTTTCCAGACCACATTGGGCTGGCCCATCACTTCTTGAAGGGCATTCTTCAGTTCATCCCCATCATTAACCCAAAGTTCTCGGTTTCCCTCAATGACTTTCTGACTATCTTCAAAATAGAAATAGACCGGCTGAGTCCCTGGAAAACGCTGTAATATATTAAACACAATTTCCATAAGCTCGCTGTTATCGGTGCTAAATCGTAAGAAAAGACGCTTTTCGGACACTTGAGAGGTTTGAAGGGGGGTACTTTTTGTCCTGATGATCGGCTTAAATTCTTTCGAGGACTTTAAGTCTTCAAGCTTAGTAATATTCTCAGCAAAGATTTTCTTCTCTTCATCCCTGATGTTATACTTTCCCCCGACCACGATGACTTGATCGTTGCCCAAGGAACGGGTTTGCGCGTAGACCCGAGGAAAAACTAAGACCTCAATCCCTCCCGTCAAATCTTCCAAAACAAAGCTCGCCATCATCTCGCCTTTTTTCGTTACATTCTGCCGAAACCCTGTCACTAGTCCTCCGAGAGCCACTTGCCCCTCTTCCTCACCTTCTAAGCAAGTTAGGATATCTGAAGACAGGTAGGGCTGAAGCTGGGGCAGAACAGCGGAAAGGGGATGTCCGCTTAAATAGAGACCCAGGTATTCTTTTTCCATTTCCAGGATCTCTCGTTCCGGAAAATCCGGACGATCCGGTAATTTGATCCCTTCATCCATTTCTTCATCCAAATCGAAGAGGGAGAATTGGCCTGAAAGCCGATCTTTTTGTCGTCGCCCTGTTGTGTCTAAAACTTGATCCAGCACAGCCAAGGCTTGCGCCCGAGAACAAAACGAACCCAAGGCACCGGAACGGACCAGACTTTCCAGAACACGCCGATTTAAAACCTTATGATCAACCCGCAGACAGAAATCATCGAAGGATTTAAAGAGACCGTCCTTCCTGGCTTCTAAGATCTTCTCCACCACGTTGACCCCTACATTGCGAATGGCCCCCAGACCAAAACGGATCGCTTGCACTTCAATGGAAAAGTCGACTTGACTGTACTGCACATCCGGAGGAAGCACCTGAATCCCGCCAAGCCTCGCATCTTGAATATAAAAAGAGACTTTATCGGAGGAGCCCATTACGGTGCTTAAAAGCGCTGCCATAAACTCTAAGGGATAATTGGCCTTGAGATAGGCCGTTTGATAGGAAATCA
>Ga0326727_10024511_pt1 | contig 11401 bp, 16 predicted proteins | sample MB2enrmetagenome_FD_207643 | JGI IMG/M metagenome (GOLD analysis project Ga0326727, IMG submission 207643) | Lab enriched peat soil microbial communities from McLean, Ithaca, NY, United States - MB29MY | ecosystem: Environmental > Terrestrial > Soil > Wetlands > Peat | place: USA: New York... | reverse complement strand
GTCGCTGCCCGTCGGCGCTACCCGCAGTTGTCTCGACCGGCTCTCCAATCGCCTCACCAAAATCGCCACCGAAGCGCGCAAACTCGGCACACCCTGAGAATGGGCAGAGATTGGCCGGTTAAACGGCTTTACCACACATGCGGCAATCCGGATCTCTCTGTTCGGCGAATCCACCCGTGAAGGGCAACCCGTGACGCTGAGAAAAGGAAAAACGTGGGAAAAAGGTGTCAGGAGGGGGTGGACTGCACCCCAAAACTGAGACACCGAAAATAGGTGACACTTTGAATGGGAGGTGTTGCTTGAAGGGTGGAAGCCAGGGAAGGTATTTCACGGCGGAGTTCAAAGCGAAGGTGGTGCAGCGAGTGTTGGCCGGCGCGTCGGTTTCTGGACTGAGCCGGGAGATGCAGATCAAGCAGCAGATCCTCTATCGCTGGCGCGACGCCTACCGGGAAGAGGGCTTGGAGGGGCTGGCGCGACCGCGGGTACGGCCGCGGGGGCCGTCGCGGCGGGATGGGCCCGCCTTGCCGCCGGCGGGGGAGGAGCGGATTCGCGAGTTGGAGCGCAAGGTGGGGCAGCAGGCGCTGGTGATTGATTTTTTGCAAAGAGCCTTCAAGCGAGTCAAGGGGTCACGGCCGCCGAGCAAAGCGGCTGGCGAAACAGCATCTATGGAGAGATCGAGGCCATGATGGAGCTTGAGGGCGCACTGCTATCGATCGAGGAAGCGTGCCGCACGGCCCTGGTGAGCCGCGCCGGGTATTACCGGTACTTTGACGAGCACGCGCCGCGGCAGGCCGAAACCGAACTGCGCGACCGCATTCAGCGCGTGGCGCTGGAGAATCGCTGTTACGGGTATCGCCGGGTGGCGGCGGAACTGCGTCGGCAAGGGGTCGTGGTGAATCACAAGCGGGTGTTGCGGGTGATGCGGGAAGACAATTTACTGAGCCTACGGAAGCGCCGCTTTGTGCTGACCACGGATTCGCGCCACTACCGGCCGATCTATCCGAACCTGCTGGCGGGGCGGAAGATCACGGCCCCCCATCAGGTGTGGGCCGCCGATATCACCTACGTCAGGCTAGGAGAAGAGTTTATCTTTCTAGCCGTGGTTCTGGACGCCTTTTCGCGCCGCGTGGTGGGATGGGAACTGGGCGAAACTCTCCAGACGAGCCTAGTCCTACAGGCCTTGAAGCGAGCGGTGGCAGACCGTTCGGTTCCCCCCGGCATCATTCATCACTCCGACCAGGGTGTTCAATATGCCTCGGCGGACTTGGTGGATCGCTTGCTGGAGTGCGGTTTCCAGATCAGTATGAGCCGCAAAGCCGCGCCTTGGGAGAACGGGCGCGTGGAAAGCTTTATGAAGACGCTCAAGGCCGAGGAAGTATCGCTCCGGCAGTACCGTGACCTGGAGCAGGCCCGACGCTCTATCGGGCACTTCCTGGAAGAGGTCTACAACCAGTGCCGCCTGCATTCCGCACTGGGCTACTTACCGCCGGCAGAATTCGAGCGCGGCTGGCACGAACAAAACAAAAAGGAGGCCGCTGCGCGGCAGCTTCCCTTATGAGTTTTTTAAGGCATGGGGAAATCTATCATTGCGGTGAGGGCGAGGAAGATGAGGGCGCGACCCTTCAGGATCGCGCCCCCGCTCATCGCAACGATGAGTTTCCAGCTGGCTATTCCTCGGCGGGTTGCTCTCCAGCAGAGCCCGCCTCCGCTTCACCAGCCAGCGCCATCATGGTAGGGTTTATTTTAATTGACAAGATCTTTGCAGCGAATGGTAAACTGTCCCTAATTTCACTGTCTCAACTCAGGGGTGCAGTCCAAACAAAAGGCTGGCTGGCGCAGACATCCGGTTTTTGATGTCTGCGAGGTTCGCGATAGCGAACTGTGATTGTGATTCCGCCATCGCCGTCAGCAGTGTCGCTTGGCGAAATCGCAGACCCCATAAGGCAGGGGTCTGAGATGCGCCAGCCCGGGTTTTTCCAGCGCCGGCCCGAAAAGGTACCTGACAGCTTTTTCCCCGAGCTGAGTAGCAAGCCGCGCGAACCTGTCGATTAGAGTTGGATACCTCACGACTAAGGCAGTAATTCTCATTGTCTATTGCATTCGATTCGTCAGGGGAGTCTGATCTGGATCCCTCCCCATAAACCCGTCCCTGCCTGGCAGAAGTGTCTCCTGCCGTGCTGTCCTGCCAGCGACCCTTCAAGCACCAGTTTCAACGTAGATCACTGCAATCACTGCCGTCTCAAACCCCGAAGGAGATCGGCGAGGTCGTGTTTCATCTGCGCGACTTCGTCCCGGGCATCAGCAAGCATCGCCCCGCGCTCGTTCAATAGTGTCATACCCAGCCTTTTGTCGGCCGCGTTGGTGCTGGTGAGCAGCGCGATCCTCTGCTTCGAATGAGGCAAATCCACGGGACCCATACGACCGGCCGCTATCCATTCCGCTAGCACCTGCTCCTTTCTGCTCACTGGTGAACCTTTCCCTGGGGGAACGCTGTTTAGATAGGCCAAGATATCTTCAGGATAGTGGCTGTGTCGCTCCTCCGGTTGCTTGAGGAAGGCCGCTAACATGTTGGGCAGAACCCACGCTGGCCGTTCCACGCTGTGTACTTGCCGATAGCTCCGGAGCGAGAACAGAGTAGAAATTCCTCCCGAGGCGAAGCCGATGCCGTTGCCCATGGTTGAGGTCTTCTTGCTGAGTGACAGAATACCACCGACGGCGCCGAGTCCAGTGCCAGCAGCGAGAACGGCCAGGTTCGTCGTACCGATTGCACGGTCCCGGCGGGCGCGTATAATGCTCCTCAGCTCCACGGTTTGTTCACGCTCGTAGTCCATTTCATCCAAAACGGAATCGACGTCGAGCGCTGCTACCACTACCGCGTCTGTGATCCGTTGACGAAGCAGCAGCTCCTCAATAGATGTAACGGGTCCCGTACTGGGGTTTTTGGCGTTGGTCAATTCGGAGAGCTTGGCCAGGTCAGAATCGACATGAATGATTCGGGCCACTTGCAGGGCACTTGGAGAAAGTCTGGAGCTGCGATCTTCCTGAATGTGCAGGTCAGCAGAAGCAAGATTGATCGCTGTGCTTAGAGGGGCTCTCTCCTGGGCAGCACATCGTGCCAGCAGAAGCAGGAGGAGTGCTGATATGGCCAGAGCAAACAAGACCTGGCATTTCTTGGCTCGCATGGCGACCGTCACCTCCTAGACCAGCTTTGCGTCGCGACCCGATTTGTCGAGTGCGCTCGTGTCGCCGGAAGGGCGGGACGGAATCAACTGGCTGAATGGTGCGGAGCCGAGGACGCTTGAGCTGGAATTCCCATAATGAACTTCCCGCCCCACCGATAACATACACTTGACCGCCACTAGGTGCAATCGTGCGTGCGGCATCGTCGTAATTCTTATCGCCAATGTCCAACCTAAATACCAGGGTTGGTCATGATTGCACAGACATCTGTGCGTAATGGGACAGACACGCGTCTTCGCGGCTTCTATCATGATGTTTTGGGGAAAGAGTAAGAAGAGCTTTTCCTCACAATTCAGGGGTAGACATGGGAACCAAATGCTCGCGGGACCGATTACCTACGAACTCCAGTTGTCTTTTTCCAAAATCCGCCTTAACTGTCGTGCTGGCGGGTTGCTTCTGTGGCCTCATCCTGCTTCCCTGTGCCCGCGGGCAGGAGGGAGTGGCGGGGGACAACCCCGTTGCCTCCAAGCCCAAGCAAGTGCAGCGCGTAGACGCAAAAGCGGTCAAAAACGAAGCGCTGATACGAGTGCAGGCGAAACTGGTGACGGCGCCGGTTACGGTGATTAACTCCAACGGCGACTTTGTTTTGGACCTGAAGAAAAAGGACTTCGAAGTCCTGGATAATGATGTGCACCAGCACATTGAGCAGATTAGTCTGGACCTGCAAACCCTGGCTGCGGTGATTGTGGTGGAAACCAATAGCACCTCGGGCCCGCTGCTCGACGAAGTCCGCCCGCTCGGTTCGGTTTTCTCAGGCCTGATGCTGGGGCCGGAGGGAAAGGCTGGGGTCGTCACTTATGGCGATCAGATTCGTGTTGTCCAGGACTTTACCCAAGACAGCGCCAAGCTGGAATCCGCCCTGCGCGGTCTCGAGGCGCGCGGCAGCTCGATCCATCTGGATGACGCTCTGGCGCGCGCCATCTCGCTGCTCGAAAACCGACCGAAGGGAGAGCGCCGGATAATCGTAGTCTTATCGGATGGCCATGACTTGGGGAGCGAAACCGGGAAGGAAGAGGTCGTGAAGACGGCAGTGAACGCGGGGATCACGATCTACGGTGTGGGATTCAGCCCGTCGCGCGCCTTGCTTGGCAGGCAAGCGAAGGCACCGGAAATCACCGCAATGGACGCCAGCATGGCGCGGCCGGTGCCCCCCGGTAGTGCGCTCACGCCGACAGCCGAAATGAACACCTATGACGTGCCCACGCTTCCCGTGGTTCCTCTCCTGCTGGCGACGAGCGAAACGGTCCGCTCGCCAATTGCCAAGAGTGTCTTGGAGTTCTATGCCGATCGCACCGGCGGCGTGTGTTATTCGCACTGGTCAAAGAAGGCCGTGCAAAATGAGCTCAACAGGATTGCCAACGAAATCCAGAGCCAGTACGAGATCGCTTACGTGCCTCACACACCCAGCGAGAACGGTTTTCACCGCATCCAAGTGAACGTTGACCGAAGCGGTGTCAAGGTGCGGACAAGGGCCGGGTATTTCGCGGGCGGCACCAACCCTTAACAGGTTGCTGAGGTAAGCTCTTTAAGTATCAGCCAGAAGGGTTCTATTCTGCGGCACAAAGAAGGATCTCCGGAGGCGGATTGATCGAGACATATTTTCCTGGTTCGAACTACCATTAACCACGTCATATCTGCCTGATTGCAATAATTCCACAGAAAGACACGAAGAACTAATCCAGCCAAGACAGGGACAGTGTCGAACCTTGTAGCCGGGATGACAGGAAGCTCAAACCATTACTTCTTGCTTGCTCTTGGCCGCACTGAGAGCGGACCCTAAGGGTAAAGATTGGTGGGTATGCAAATGCGCGTATGGTAGAGAGTTCATCGCCCACGGATGGAACATAAGGCATGGACGTACTCGGAATTCCGGAAGTGACCAACATAAAGTGAAAGCACATCCCTGCTATTGGCGATGTGACAAGATCGACCTAGACACAATTGGGAAACCCCATAGTCAATCCACAACAAGACCTTGTACGCCACCGGGGATGACTGATGGATGATCTCCACAAAGACCACGTCTTGATTGCCATCTGAACGAGACGCTGAAAGTAATCACCCCGCCAGTTCTTGCCCTGCTTGGTAACTTTTCTCTGAAATCGCGGTCTGCCTCGCATGGACGCAAATTACACCGCAATTACGCTGCCGGTCAAGCGATCAAAGTTAGCTCGCCGTTCGTCCACTCCACGACGCAGGCGTAGCCGGACTGCGTAAGTGCGGCGTGGGGACACAGCTAACATCCGATGGCCGCGAATGACAGCGCCGATGGTAGTGAGGCAAAGTGTGTTGTTGATGTTGCCGCGTTAGAATGACTGCGCAAAGGAAGCGGTGCAACATCACATCCGGCCAAGAGCTTCCCTGCGTGTTGATGTGATGCTCAGAATATCTTCGTGTTTAAGTACTGCGTTTTCGTGCGTGGAGTCCCCCAAGCTTTTTCCCCGGGATTCTCTTCGCCCAGGCCGCCAAACCCTCAGCGGAGAGGATCCATTTAACCCCTTACCTCTTTTTAGCCGCTTGCCTCTTTGCCCCTCTTCCCGGGCCATCGCCCAGCCGGGCCAGAAACGAAAACGGGGAACCGATCCCGGCTTGTGCTGCAACTACTCCTGCTTGAAGGTTCGCACGTACTTAACTACGGCGTCCACCGATTCAGGATGAAGAAGGTGCTGCACCGAAGCTTGCCCAATCCGCACAGGATCCATGTTGCGTCTGCCATGGCTGATAATGTCCTTCAACTCCTGATCCGATTTCCCCTGTACATACGCGGAGTCGAGCCTGGGAACGGAAGTCTTAAAGAACTTATCAGCCATCGGATTGCCCTTTCCCATTGGCCCGTGGCACCGGGCGCAGGTGCTTTCGAAAACCTCTTTGCCCGACATTTTTGGCGCCGTGCCCGAAACCACCGCGGTCACCATTTCATTGGAGTGTTTTTGTAGCGTATTGTTCACCAGCACCCCTCCTTCGCCTGGTATCCATACCTCTGCGAGCACATGGCGGCCTTGGAAGACGTTGAAGACCAGGCCTGTGTCCTTAAAGAGGGAGGCCCCGGCGAGCTGGGCGATGATATGCAGTTTCGTCTCCCCAGCCTCGGCGCCACTGATCACAAGGGATTTCTCGGGGAGGTTGAGCTTGAATTGATAGGTTCCCGCCGGAAGCGACGTACCTCCTGCCTCGAAACCAAACGGGACATTCGCACTCAGGACTGTCCCAGTCTGCCCGTGAGCGAACACAACAACCAACAGGGTAAGGACGCCGACGATGATGAGACTTCTAGCCGCATTATGTGAGGTTTTCATGGGACTTTCTCCTTGTTTGGATTCTTATTTGGGGATGTCGAAGTCGCAAGCGCAGCCTGCACACCAACGGCACAAGTTGACGCTACCAGCGCCGTGGGGCCTGCCTGATCGGTCATCGAGAACGATCTATTCCGCGTCGTCCGCGTTACCAATTGCTTTTCTCTTGGCTTTGACTTTTTGCAACCCTACGTGTGACAAGGATGGACCAAACCACCTCCGTTTGTCAAGCTCTTTTTCGTCCTGCGTAAGGTGACACTGCGTAATTTGACCCGCCGCACTTTTCAGAGACTTGGTAGTGCGCCACCCCCTTACCACATCCCTCGTATCCTACCTCGTATCCTGCCCAGTATCCTCCACGGAAAACCAAGCGTCGCAACCCCACGAATCCGCTAAGTCGTTTCGATTGGAAATGGGCCACCCTGCAAACGGTGCTGGAGCCTGCCTGCGACCCTGAGAGACCCCGAAGTCTAACAGAACGGAGTAACGGGCGTCATACTGCCATCTCGATGTAGCCTCCGTCGCTTTTGCGGCCATTGCCATGTGCCGGTATCGCACCGGCGCTGAATTCCCTCTTATGAATCCATCCCTGCTTGGCACAAGTGTCTCCTGACGTGCTGTCTTGTCAGCAAGCCGCCGCCGTTGCGTGTGACGTGAGATTCCTCCCGAAGGCAGCTTGCGAGGTGAAGACGACGGACTCCGATTGTGTATCTTGGATGTGCTACCATATCCTACGAAGCAGGGAGCCGCATTGAAATGAGAAGCCATGCGTCCATGATCGCTGTCACCGGACTCCTCTTTCTCTTTACCCTCTTTTCTGGCGTTTGGCTGAGCCGAAATCTCAGGCTAAGCGACCCGAGGCCCTCCGGGAAGCCAATCACGGGTGTGATATTCACTGTCCATAAGTTGATCGCACTTGTGATGGTGATTGCCGCAGGGGTGACTATTCGCCGCCTGCACAGAGGTATAGAGTTCAGAAGCATCGAATTAACTGCCGTTATCATCGCGGGATTGCTCTTTCTGCTCATGTTCGTTTCTGGTGGTTTGCTGAGCCTCGGCAAAGCAAGAAACGACGAAATACTGGCCGTTCATAAGGTAGCTTCGCTCCTGACGGTCATTCCCACATTCGGGACCATTTACCTTATGACACGTGGCAAGTGGTAATAGGCAATCTGTGGCCATGAGTCCAAGACACGCTAATCACCAAGAGATTCAGGAAACAGTGCTTCGGCGGCTCGTTCCTCCGTTTCTGCCGTACAAATTCACAATGAAGCCCACGGCGATCCTCCCAGTACCCGCCCCGATCAACTCAATCTTCGGTAGCGGGTCAGTTTCCTGAATGGGCGTTTCCCAGGCACAATCTCGCAGAGGTGGTCGGAAGGGCTGTGCTCCCTTGTTCTCATCTATGCCAGCCGATTCCGCAACTGCGCATTTGCGGAACGGAATCGCAGCGGAGATTCGCGCAGGTCGGTATTTGCCGCATCCACGGCATTGGCAAACGCTGTCGCGGCGCGTTCACCTCTCGCCGCAACCGTGAAACCTGCCGAGCAGGAGTAGGGCAACTGACATCGCTCGCGGTGAGTCAAACCCCGCCCAATCAGCAAAGCCGGTAAGTATTATTTGTCCGCCGCTTGACCTACAATTTCAGACGCAACCCGAATGCCGTTGGGCTGCTTGATAAGCATCGTGTGGCCCTCGACTCGCACTTGAACCGGTGCGTTTCCCTTCCACCAGGCGGGCGGCATGTCCCCCGGCTGTTCCGCTGGCGTGTACCGGGAAGTGTATCGCTGCGTTCCCACTCGAATGATGTATTCATAGGTGACGGTCTTTTGGGAAGTGATAGGCGTGTCGAGCAGCGAACCGCGGAGTGTCTCGCTGGTCTGCGTGCGCACTGTGGCAGTCATCTTCAGCAGAGTCGCTCGCTCGTAGCTTGGTTCAACTGCTCTTGCTTTGGCATCGGGCGGGTTTACTTGCCCGGGTGTGTAGGTCGAGAACAGCAATGCGGAACAGATCGTGAAACAGAGCGACTTCATGGCAACCTCCTGCTGGCGAAGGAGTTGGAGTGCCTCATAGGTGTCAGCGTTGGCGATCATCCCGCTGTTTCATGAGTTTGTTAATGGCGCCGTTCGTGACCGCCAGGTTCAGGCATCGCACCACCCCCGGCCCCTCGCCCTGCCATGGCACCAACACTGCACCAGAATTGTGTAAAAAGGGGGGGGCAATCTTCAGTCGCCCTATCTTCTAGCCCGTCAATGCAATAGGACTATCCGGGGCGGTTCAAGCGGCGGAACAGTTCCCAGGAGTGCTGTCTGCGGCAACATCTCTCCGTGCTGGATCGACCGCGAAGTGGTCCCGGCAGCAGACCAAGATTTCCCCAAGGGCTCCTGTGCGCATCACGGGTACGGGGTGCATACAAAATGGATTGGGAATGAAAAGTCGGCTTTGCGTCCAGTGAGTTCTTCACCGCCTCTTACTCGCCGCACACGATTGGATCTTGTCTCTGTACCTTCCGTTGCTTCGCGTGACAACCAGCACATTGCGGCAAGCAGATTCATCAGTCATCGCTCCCACCCGCGTTGCACATCCCCATTACCCAATCTTTTCCCTAATTAACAACACACGTGGCGCCTGTGCCACAAAGGAGGTCCTGTGTTCATCGAACTCATGCCACTTCTTGCCGGCCGCACTGTGCTCATCACAGTGGCCAAGGTGGATGACAAGACGATTCGCGTTAACGTCATCCCCGCTCTGGCAAAGGCCGACGACAATCCGGCTCTAACCACTCCACTTACCTTTACCGGCTCGCCCGAGGAACTTGATACTGAACTCGGCAAGCATCCGGCCGGCTACGTCCAAACCCACCAGCAAACCGCCAGCACCCTGGCCGAAGCCAAGGCCACCCTGGAGGCTGCTGCCAAGGCAGCTCAGGATGAAGCGAAGCGCAAGGCCGAGGACCGCAAGAAGGCAACCGTGAAGTCGGCTACAGCTGCTGTGGCTGGCTCTGCATCAACGCCATCCATTGCAACCCCAATTCCTGGTAATGTCGCGTCATCTTCAGCGCCCATGCAGACACTCGGACTGTTCCCATCTCCAACGCCCGAACCCGCTCCAACTCAATGAGATGGGCATCGGACGCTGTATCTCGGAGTGCCGGTGTTACGGGAACGTACGGAATCGGCTACAATATCTGAATAATGAATCAAACTGCACAATTGCGCATTGGCATTTCGGCATTTACTGCGTCGGGGTGGGAGGGAAGCTTCTACCCCGAAGCGATGAGACCGGCGGAGTATCTCAGCCACTACGCCAGGCACTTCGACACCGTCGAGGTGGACAGTACGTTTTACCGGACGCCCGCAGTGAGCACGGTGAACGGCTGGTACACTAAGACTCCTCCTTCTTTTGTCTTCGCGCTCAAGGTGCCCCAGGTCATCACGCACGAGCGGTGTCTCCTCGATTGCGGGGCCGCATTCGACGAATTCATAGGTCGTGCGGGCTTGCTCAATGAAAAGCTTGGTCCGCTCCTCATCCAGTTTCCCTATTTCAACAAGAACGCGTTTGCGACCCAGTCGGACTTCCTCGCGAGGCTTTCAACATTCCTAAAGCGACTGCCGAAGGCGCTGAACTTTGCGTTGGAAATCCGCAACAGGAATTGGCTCGATGCGAGGTTCACCGACCTTCTTCGCGAACACACGGTCGCTCTCGCCCTCATCGACCAGGCCTGGATGCCGAGGCCGTCACAGTGGTTCGAAAGGCTAGACCCAATCACCGCGAACTTCGCCTATATCCGCCTTCTCGGCGACCGAAAGGGCATTGAGGAAAAGACGACTCGGTGGGACAAAGTCATCATCGACCGCTCAAGGGAATTGCGGGAATGGGTCGATTACACCCAGCAAATTATCCGGCGAGGTGTCCCTGTCTACATATACGTAAACAACCACTTCGCCGGTCACGCTCCGGCGACGGTCCGCCTCTTCCAAGACCTGTACCAGACCACCCAACTCCCATCACCCTAAGCCGGTCCTATTTCGCTTTTTATTCACCTTCGGTATATTGTTTACCAGGGGCGAAAGATGGTGCACGGTGTCGGTGACGGGACCGGGTGGGCGGCGGCATAGCGTTGATGTGCTCGCAACGAGCGTCTTTGATGCGGCGCATATCTGCGTCGCGCTGGCGAAGGCGACTCCTGGAGCTGGCTTTCCGCCGCTCACAGTGGAAACTGTTTTTGAGGTGGTAATTGACGGCAAGGTCTATCGGGTCGCAGGGAAAGCTTTACAGCGCTGGATCGTCAAGGAGAGGCAGGAACGGCGCGGGCGGCGCGGACACATTTTCTCGCAGAGACCAGGGCTTGAGTAGCACCGATGCGGTGCCCAGTCGGCATGACACGTACGATACCCCTCCATTGAATCTGCCCACTTAATATGTTAACGCCACCACGTGTTGATGCGTGAGCAAGTCGCGTCACAAGAACCCTCGTAACCTCATTATTCCCGCACGTCCGCAAAGGAGGTCTGCCAAGCTGATGGAAAGTCACGTACTTACTCGGTATTTCGAATTCAATGGCCAGAGGCTCCCCGATCCAAATCCAAAGCTTCCGGTTGAAGAGGTCCGCGCCCTGAATGCGCACCAGTATCCTGATATCGCTACGGCCTCGGCGGGCTGGCGCAGACATCTGGTTTTTGATGTCTGCGAGGTTCGCGATAGCGAACCATGATTGTGGACATCCGCACCAAGAGCGAGCGCAGACCTGCTTTTCAAGGTCTGTCCCCATGGGCCTTCGGCCCGCGAAAGCTCATGAAAAACGTGTCGGGTTATGATAGCCGCGGTCGAGAGCGGTGAGATCGTAGTCGCAGTGGAGCCGTTGAGGC
>Ga0326727_10024510_pt1 | contig 11402 bp, 9 predicted proteins | sample MB2enrmetagenome_FD_207643 | JGI IMG/M metagenome (GOLD analysis project Ga0326727, IMG submission 207643) | Lab enriched peat soil microbial communities from McLean, Ithaca, NY, United States - MB29MY | ecosystem: Environmental > Terrestrial > Soil > Wetlands > Peat | place: USA: New York... | reverse complement strand
GGAGTGCCCGCCTTGAGCAGGCCGTTGGCATTCTCCACGCGCAGCCAGACCTCGACGGTTGTGCTGCCGGGATCGAGCGCCGGGCTGATGAGCGAAACCTTGGCGGGCACGGGCTGATCGACGCCTGGGACGGTGAGCGTGGCCGCCGCGCCGAGCGCGATTTGCTGGGCCTGCACCTGGGCAATGTGCAGCTTGGCAATCAGTGCGGAGGTGTCCATCACCGTAATGACGGGAGTGCCTGCGGCTGCGGTTTCGCCGGCAAAGAGCGGGCGGTCGGTGACCACGCCGGAGATGGGGCTGCGAATCTCGGTGTAGCTCAGTTCAGCCTGCGCGCCGAGGTACTTTCCCTTGGCGGAGTCGAGGTTGCCCTGCGCGTTTTCCAGCGCAGCCTTGTGGCTGACGCTCTGCATCGAGTCGAAATGCTCCTTGGCGATGTCGTATGTCGCCTGTGATTCCACCAGCGCCGCCTTGGCGGTGTCCAGATCGCGCCCAGGAATGGCTCCCTGAGTGAAGAGCTGAGTGCGTGCAGACACGATGGACTGGGCGAGGTCGAGATTGGCCTTGGCCTGGGCAAGGTCGAGCCGGGCCTTGGTCAGGTCCTCGGGCGCGGTGGCCTTGGTTGCCGTCTCGAAGGTGGCCTGCGATGCGGCGTAGCTGCCCTTGTTGTCCAGCTCCGCGGCGGCCAGATCGCTGTTCTCCAGCGTGACAAGCAATTCACCGGCTTTTACGCGCGAGCCGCGCTGCACATAGAACTGCTTTACCGGCGCACTGACCTTGGGGGAGATGGCGGCCTGCGCCAGCGGCGCAAGGATGGCGTCGGCGGCAATCTGCTCCGAGATGCTGCCCTGCTGCGGATGCGCAGCCTGCACGGCGACCTCGGGCGTGGGCTCCTCCTCGGCCTTCTTGCAGCCAAGCGGAAGCAACAGAATGGCGCACAGCAGAACAATGGCGCGTGTGAGGGTGCGCGATGCGAGGTTTGGAGAGAGGCTTGGCGGGTTCATCATTTAGATCGTTCCTGTCAGCAGTTGGAGGTTCGCTAGCGCGGTCTGGTAGCGGACGATGCCGTCCTCGCGGGCCAGTTCGGCTTCGGTCAGCGAGTTCTCTGCATCGACGACTTCAAGAATAGGTGTTTCTCCGGCGGAATAACTGAGCCGCATCAGACGCAGGCCCTCCGCAGCCGTGGTTACGCTGAGGTTGAGGCTGTCGAGCTGATCGTGCGCGGCCACCGCTTCGGCGTAGTCCTCGTCCAGCTCGGCGATCAGTTTGCGCTGTGTATTGTTGAGCGCCGTGCGCGCCGTGTCGCGGTTGATCTCGCTCTGGCGTACGCGGTCGTGGGTGGCGAACCAGTCCCAGAGGGGAATGTTCATGGTGGCGCTGGCGGAGTAGCCAAGGTTGTGGTCGCCCAGGGTGTTGTATAGCCCGAACTGCGAGGCGTCGATGCCATAGCTGTAGTTGAGGGACAGGCCGGGCAGGTAACCCAGGCGGGCGGAGGTGACATTCAGGTTGGCCAGATGCGAGCTGGCCAACGAGCTGGCCAGCTCCGGATTACTGCGGAGGAGCGCGGCCTCCACGTCGGCGTGCGCGGGCACAGGGGGCGTGTCAGGCACAACCAGCGTGTAGGACGTGCGCGGATCGGGAAAAAGGAGAACGGCCAGATCGAGGCGGGCCTTCTCTGCGTTGAGCTTTGCATCGACCAGGTCGCGGTCGCGTTGCTGCTGCTGAAGCTGCGCCTTGACCACGTCGGCGTGGGCAACCTCGCGGGCCGTCTCACGCTGCTGGGTGAGGGTGGTAAGGCTGGCAGCCTCGTTGGCGGCGCGCTCGGCCACCACGATCCGGTGGTCGGCGGTGAACGATGCATAGAAGAGGTCGACCACGGTGGCGACCAGGCCGCGGCGGGCGATCTCAAGCTCGGCTGTGGCGACAGAGAGCGAGGCCGATGCCTTGCTGACGGCATTGAACTGCTGCGGGCCGATGTTCTCCGTAACCGAAGCCTGACTGACGTATTCGTGAACGCCGTTGTTGGCGATAAAGCGGGGCAACGACGCGGTCCGCTGCAGAGGGTCTTTCACCTTGGCTGGATTGCCGATGATACCAGCACCGCCCTGGGTGTAGAGAAACTGGTTGTTGTAGACGGCGTTGGGCAGCAACCCGGACTTGGCGATGGACTGATCGAGCCGGGCATTCTTTGCCTGGGCCTCGGCCGCCGCGAAGGCAGGCTCCGAGGTGCGCGCGAGGGCAATCGCTTCGTCCAGGCTGATCGCCGCGGGCGACGACTGCGTGGCAGCCGAGGTTTGTGGTGCAGCCAGCGGCGCAGGCTGTGGCACAGTCGGCTGCTGGGCAAACACCGGCGAAGCCAAGGCTGCGAGATATACGAGTGGAAACAGGCTCTTGCGCCTGCGCCGGCGCGGAAGATTCAATCGTGGGCAAAGAATAGGCATAAGGCTCAATCGTTACCTTTGCTGCAAAACAAGATGCACACTAACCGTGCCGTGCTCCCAGCGTACTCCGGCCAGTGTATGCTTCACTACGAGAGGGTAGCGGGGTTTCCGTCGCTCCAAGTCTAACTGTGCCAGTATGGGCTTAAGCAAGGATTAAGAGAGTGCAGAGTAGAGTAGGTTGATCTCTTATGAGAGTGCTGATCGTGGAGGACGAAGCAAGGCTTGCCAACAACATCGCCGAAGCCCTGCGCGAGCGTTGCGGCTTCGCGGTGGACTGCGCCGGGAATGGCACAGACGGCGCCGCAATGACTGAGTTCAAGCACTACGACCTATTGCTGCTCGACCTGATGCTGCCGGGACAGGATGGCCTCAGCATCGTGAGCCAGGTGCGCCGCCGCAATGACAGGACCCCCATCCTGATCCTCACTGCGCGCGACCAGCCGGCGCAGGTGGTGGAGCTGCTCAACGCCGGGGCCGACGATTATCTCACCAAGCCATTCGACCTGGGAGAACTGCTGGCGCGCGCCAAGGCACTCATCCGCCGTGGCAAGGGCGCTCCGCAGCCGGAGCTGATGGTGGGCCGGATCAGCCTGAATACCGTGGAGCAGACGGTGCGATGCGCGGGCGAGCTGATCGACCTCTCTCCCACCGAGTACCGCCTGCTGGAGTATCTGATCTTCCGCCCGCGAGCCATTGTCTCCGCCCGCGAACTGCTGGAGCACCTGTACGACTACAACTGGCAGCACCACTCCAACGTGATCGAGGCGCACATCTCCAACCTGCGCAAGAAGCTGCGCGCGGTGGGCGAAGAGACAACCATTGCCACACTGCGCGGGCGCGGCTATCGCCTGGAAGCGCCGGAGCAGCAGCAATGAGCGGCGCGGCAATCAGGACGCGCTCGCTCAGCCGTCAACTGATCGGCGGCGTTCTGCTGGCGGAGCTGTTCTGCGCCGCGCTCTTCTCCGCGGTTGCCGTCGGCCACGAGATGCATGGGCGGCGGCGCGCCTTCGACGTCATGCTGCGTGGCCGCGCCGACTCGCTGATGGGAGCGGTGCAGGACGCCGAAGACCCCGAGGACAACGTCACCGTTGACCCCACGGAGCTGGTGCTGCCCGCTCAGGATGTCTATGAGGTGCTGAATCCTTCGGGCCGCCTGCTGGGCCACTCGCCTGCCTCGTCCGTCGAACTGCTCACAGCATTGAATTCATCGCACGCTCCCGGCTACTTCAACTTCACGGTAAATCGGGAGCGATACCGGGCGGTGCGTTTCGACGGCGTGCGCGTAATCGACCGCGAAGAGCACGGAGGATATCACCGCACGGTCACGGTGCTGTACGCCTCGCCCACACGCTACATGTGGCATGGGGCCGTGGAGGCAGTGTGGTTTTACATTGCTGCAAGTGCTCTGTTGTTGGCCGTCACCGGTATCGCTCTGGTCTGGTTCCTGCGCCGCCGCCTCTCGCCGCTACAGGAGCTTGCCGCGATAGCCAGCCGCGTCTCGACGCGCTCCTGGGAGTTTGTGCCGCCTACTGTTGTGCTTCGCACCTCCGAGCTTGCCCCTATCGCGCTCTCCATAGAAGTGCTGTTGAAGGGGCTGCAACAATCCTTCGAGCGCCAGCGCCAGCTTACCGGAGATGCCGCGCACGAGTTGAAGACTTCGATCGCGGTGCTGAAGTCCAGCCTGCAACTCCTGTCCATGGCCCCGCGAACGGCGGAGCAGTACGAGGCCGGACTAGAGGGCCTGCTGCTCGATTGCGAGCGCACGGAGGAACTGGTTAGCCGCATGCTTATGCTGGCGCGGTTGGAAGAAACCCCCGCTGAGCAAAGCGAGTCGTGCGACCTGCGATCGGTGGTGCGTGCGGTTGCGGAACGGCTGCAGCCGCTCGCCGAGCTGAAACAGGTTGTGCTGGAGATCAAGGGGAACGAGCCGCGTTTTGTCGCTATGTCATCGGGTGACGCGGATGTGCTTTGCTCGAACCTGATCGTGAACGCACTACAGAATAGCATCTCGTATGGGCGCGTCTCAGTCGTTGTGCAGGCGCACGATGGAGTTACGGAGCTGCAAGTAGTAGACCAGGGTGAAGGCATCCCCCATGCCGCGCTGCCCCATGTCTTCGAGCGTTTCTATCGCGCCGATCACTCGCGCAGCCGGGCCAGCGGTGGAGCAGGGCTTGGCCTCTCCATCTGCAAGGCCATCGTGGAGCGCGCGAACGGGACCATCCAGATTAAGAGTGTTGTGGGAAGCGGCACCGAGGTCATGGTGACTCTGCCCGCGCTGCCCACTCCCGTGCGTCGCGCAACAGACCGCCCGCCTGCACCTCGGGCCTGAGCGGCGATCAGACGTGCTGGACCGCCTGGGCTAGGTGGCTGAGGGTGCTCTTGGCGTCGCCGTAGAGCATGTTGGTGTTCTGCTTGAAGAAGAGCGGGTTCTCCAGCCCGGAGAAGCCGCGTCCCTGGCCGCGCTTGAGCACGATGACGCTCTTGGAGCGGTCCACTTCGAGGATGGGCATTCCGGCGATCAGCGAATTGGGATTGTCGCGCGCGTCGGGGTTGACCACGTCGTTGGCGCCAATCACCACGGCCACGTCGGTGGAGGGGAACTCGGGGTTGATCTGCTCCATCTCGTAGAGCTGCGAGTAGGGGACGTTGGCCTCGGCCAACAGCACGTTCATGTGTCCGGGCATGCGTCCGGCAACGGGATGGATGGCGTAGCGGACGGTGACTCCACGCGACTCCAGCAACTCGCCTAGCTCGCGCACGGCGTGCTGGGCCTGGGCGGTGGCAAGGCCATAGCCGGGGACGAAGATGACGCTGTTGGCAAAGGCAAGCTGCATGGCCGCGTCGTCCAGCGAGATCTCGCGCATCACTCCGCCGGCGTCGGCCGAGGCCTGCGCGATGACCGCGCCGAATCCGCCGAAGAGCACGTTGGTGATCGACCGGTTCATCGCCTTGCACATCAGCACCGAGAGGATGAAGCCGGAGAAGCCGTCCAGCGTACCGGCGATGATCAGGACGTTGTTGCCCAGCACGAAGCCGGTGGCTGCGGCAGCCAGGCCGGCGTAGGAGTTCAACAGCGACATCACCACAGGCATGTCTGCCGAGCCGATGGGGATCACCAGCATGACGCCAAAGACAAAGGCCACGCCCAGCATGGTGTAGAAGGCCGAGATGATGGAGGGATGAGTCCAGAAGAAGACGAAACTGCCCGTCATGACGAGAAAGACGATCAGGTTCACGGCGTTCTGGCCGCGGAACTGGATGGGCTTGCCGGGAACAATGCCGTGCAGCTTACCCGCCGCGATCAGCGATCCAGTGGTGGTGAGCGAGCCCAGCATGACCTCGAATCCCAGCGCGCCGCGCGTGATGACGCCCATCTCCGCGCCGTGGGTGACGAACTCGCCGACGCCGACCAGTGCGGCGGCAAAGGCCCCAAAGGCGTGGGAGAGCGCGGTCCGCTCCGGCATCGCGGTCATGGGAACGCAGATTGCCATCCACGCGCCGATGATCGAGCCCACGGTGAGTCCGACGATGATCCATCCCCAGGTGACGATATGCGCGCCAATCAACGTGCCGATGATGGCGGCGAGCATGCCGCCCTCGGCCAGGAACATGCCGCGGCGCGCCGTCTCCGGGTGAGACATGCCCTTCAGGGCGAAGACGAAGAGGATGGAAGCCAGCAGGTAGGTCGCTTCCATGTTGTAGGTGGCAAGGCTCATTTGGACGCTCCCGTTGCAGGCGCGTCCGGAGCCTTCTTGCTCTCCGGCTTGTGCTTGCCGAACATCTTCAGCATGCGGTCGGTGATGCCGAATCCGCCGACCACGTTGATGGTGGCCGTGGTGACGGCGACGCATCCCAGGATATGCGCGACCCGTGAGTTGCCGGCCCCGGCCAGAACCAGCGAGCCGATCACGGAGATGCCGGATATGGCGTTGGTGGCCGACATAAGCGGCGTGTGCAGCAGGGGCGGCACACGGCTGATGACCTGGTAGCCCAGGAACGCTGCCAGCGCGAAGACGTAGACCGAAGCGATCAGAACTGCGGGATTCATAGGCCTCTCGGGTTCATTGCGAAACTTGTGGACTGCCCGCCAGAGCTTCCAGCGCCGAAGCCACGCGCGGGTTGACGACCTTGGCCTGGTGGGCCACGCAGGAGCCGCTGAGGATCTCGTCCTGCATGTTGAGGTTGAGCGCGCCATCCTTGACGATCAGGGCGAGGAAGTTGGCGATGTTGCGCGAGTAGAGCTGGCTGGCGTGACCGGGAACGGTGGTGGGCAAATTGAGCGGAGCAAACAAAGTCACTCCGTTATGGATCTGGGTCTCGCCCGGCTTGGTCAGCTCACAGTTTCCGCCGCCCGAGGCTGCCAGATCGACCAGCACCGTGCCGGGTCGCATGTTCTCCACCGCATCGCGGCGAATGAGCAGCGGCGAGCGGCGTCCGGGAACCTGCGCGGTGGTGATGATGACATCGGCGGTCCTGGCGGTCTTGGCGATGAGGTCGCGGCCGCGGTCGAGCGCCTCTTCGCTGAGTTCCCTGGCGTAGCCGCCCTTGTCCTCGGTGGCCAGGCCGCCAAGGTCCACATCCAGGAACTTTGCGCCCAGGGAACGCACCTGTTCGCCGGCGGCGGCACGAACGTCGTATGCCTCCACGACGGCGCCCAGACGGCGCGCCGTGGCAATGGCCTGCAAGCCCGCTACTCCGGCGCCGATGACGAAGACCCGGGCCGGTGCAATGGTTCCTGCAGCCGTCATCAGCATGGGAAAGAGGCGGGGCAGCGTGCCGGCGGCCAGGATGACGGCCTTGTAGCCGGCGACCGTGGCCATCGACGAGAGGGCATCCATGGCCTGTGCGCGCGTGATGCGCGGAACCAGTTCGACGGCGAAGAGAGTGACGCCCGACTCGATGGCCGGAAGCAACGCGGCGGGGTCGTCCAGGGGACGGAAGAAGCCGATTGCGACGCAGCCGGGCTTGATCTTTTTTTGGTCCTCCGCCGAGGGCGCGTTGACCACAGGCAGAATGTCCGCGGAGGCGAGAAGAGCAGAGCGGTCGCCGGTCAGCCTGGCCCCAGCCTGCGCGTACGCCTCGTCGGCTACACCGGACGCAAGACCCGAGCCGGTTTCAACGGCAACCTCAAGGCCCTTGGCAATCAGGTTCTTGACGGCATCTGGAAGCAGGGCTACACGGGTCTCTCCTACGGCTGCTTCCTTCAAAATGACAAGACGCAAGACATTTCCTCCAAGCCGGCCAGGCTCGCTCGGTTCCTTCGCCCACCGTGGGCTGGTACCTGATGATTTGCACACTACCGGCGTAAGCTTCCGGCCGGTTGCAATGTTGGGGTTCTTGATTCGACTATACTCTCACGGCCCTGCAAAACCGGTTGTCGCCGGAAGCTGCCCCAACGCAGCGTTATTGCCTGAAACAACCGATCTAAAACCTAGTGTAGGGGCTGACAGACAAGCAGGATGTGACACTTATCACATCAAGCGGTCGCGCGATCACACAGTGTACGGCTGTTGCAAAAGCAGCTCAGATGTAATCACGGAAGAGTTCTTCGGAGGGTGCGGGAATCACGCTGCGGCCGACCAGCATGCCTTCTTCGGCCGCGGCCTTCGATCCTGCCTCGACTGCTGCCTGCACGCTGGAGACATCGCCCGCCATCAGCACAAATCCCTTGCCTCCCAGGGCCATCGCCAGATGCACCCGGAGCAGAGTCACATTGGCGGACTTAACGGCCGCATCCGCGGCGTCGATGATGCTGGACGCGGAAAATGTCTCGATGACGCCGATGGAGCGCAACTGCGTAGGGTTGATCTCCACCGATTGGGAGATGGCATGCAACACCGAAGGATGCACGCGCGCGATCTGGCGGCGCTCGATCAGCGATGCTCCGGCGGCAGCGCCGCCCGCCTCCACCGCAGTGGTCACGGAGGCCACATCGCCGGCAACCGCAATCAAAAACTTGCCGGAGCAGATGCTGCGCGCCATCAGGAGCTGGATCTTCGCGGCCTTCAACATCACATCTTCGACCTGATATCCGGTCGCAACACTGGAGAGTTCAATGAGTCCTATCGATTGAATATCAGCCACGAGATTGGCTCCTTCCGAGCTTCTTCCGATTGGTCAAGCCAGTCCTAAGCATCGATCACCACCGAGTCGTGGGTGAGCCGAGCCACGCCGCGGATGCTGGCATGGATGCGCGCGCCCAGCTTGCCCTCTTCGGGAGCGGCCACGAGGTCGCCCACGTTTACCTGCTGCCCCGTCTTGACCACCGCAACGGCGGGCGCTCCGGCATGCTGCTTGAGCGGCAGAACCACGCGGCTGGGCGAGAACGTGTGCTCGGTCAGCGGCCCGACATTGTGGTACTCGGAGAGCCCTAGACGCGAGATGAGACGGGACATGGGCACGCGGCGGTAGTCCGCCATGGGATGCGGCGTCACCGACTCCGGGGTTCCGGTGAAAAAGAGGCCGTTGGCGCGCGCCGCGGGCTTGGACTCCACGCATACATTCTTGGGATCGAGGTCCTCCGGACAGGCATACAGGCTGCACAGGTTGCACTCGCAGCAATAGAGCGTGCCGGCAATGATCTCGGCTGGGCTGGGACTGAAGCCCAGCGACTGCATCGCGCGGTGCGGCTGGATGGGATGGCCCAGAAGATAGCGCGGACAGAACTCCGTGCAGAAGCGGCACTGGTCGCAGGCCGAGCGCCCGACGCGGGCAATCACCGGCCACTTTGCCGCGTGGCGCAGGATCAGGCTGTGCGAGGAGGGAAGCACAATGATGCCGCCGGTGGTTTTGGTGACGGGAACATCCAGGCCGGCAGCGGGCTTGGCCATCATCACGCCACCCAACAGCACGCTGAAGTCGTCCACCGCAGCTCCGCCCGCCGCCTCGATCACCTCGCCGATCGAGATGCCGATGGGCACGCGCAGCGTGACGGGGTTGCAAACGGCACCAGCCACGGTGAGATACTTCTGCGTCACTGGCTGGTCCAGCCCAATGTTCATCAGGGTTTCGACGTTGGCCACCATGGCGTCCACGTCCTTGGGCAGACCGCCGGGTGGAATCACGCGACCGGTAACGATGTGGACCAGTATGAATTCGTCGCCCGCCGGATAGGCATCGGGCAGCAGCGCCACGCGGATGTTGCTGGGCGCCTGCTGCTGCATTGCGGCGATGATGTCGTGGTACTTCTCCTTGATTCCGATGACGCCCTGGGGCGCACCAACCATCTCCATGGCCGCAAGCATGCCGCGCAGAAACGGCTCGGAGTGGTGGTGCAGCAGTTCCTTGTCCTTGTGCAGCAGGGGTTCGCACTCGGCCGCGTTGGCGATCACCAGCGGCACACGCGTCCCCAGCTTTACCGCGGTAGGAAATCCTCCGCCGCCTGCGCCCACAATGCCCAGTTCGCCCACGCGACCGGCTGTCATCTGTTGCGATCTACTTTTGGCCGCACCAATTTGCGACACACCTGCCTCTGGTGTCATTGGGGATAATCCTCAAAGTCATTCACAATTCTGATTGACTCTGACAGTCAATATACGATAGGGTTTTCTTGCAGTCAAGAACGATCATAGTCCGTCAATAATTGACACTGTGATGGGGAAGTGTTCTTCGAAAAATTACTAGTAACCACGGATGCAATAAGTAGTTAGTTACTACGGAAAAGCGGTTCACCGCACGGAAAGCAACCTGACCTTCAGAATCGTTAGTCCACGATGAAATGTCTGATCCCCAATATCGGTAGCACCTCCTTCAAGTACCGTGTGCTGAATATGCCGGATGAGTTGGTGTTGGCCAATGGACGGGTGGAGCGGATCGGCCAGCCGGGCGGCGATTGTCCCGACTATCCTTCCGCCATTCACAAGTGCATCGAGAGCGTAGTCGGCCCGGACAAGGCGCTGAAGAGCTTGGCGGAGATTGAGGCGGTGGGATTCAAGGCGGTTCATGCCGGCCCGATCTGCGGCCCGTGCCTGATCGATGACAAGTTGCTGGCGGCAATGGACGATTTTGCTTTCTTCGCGCCCGCGCACAATCCCCCTTACATCGCCGCCATGAAGGCATTCCGCAACGAGCTTCCCGGTGTGCCGCTGGTCGCGGTCTTCGAGACCATCCCTTACGCATCGCTGGATGAGGCTGCAACCACCTATGCGGTGCCCTACGAGTGGAGCACCAAGTACGGCATACGCCGCTACGGGTTTCATGGGGCAAGCCATCGCGCGGCCAGCGAGAATGTGCGCAAGCAGTTCAACAAACCGGGGCTGCGCCATATCTCCTGCCACCTGGGAGGCAGCTCCAGCATTGCGGCTTTCCGCGATGGGGTCACTGTTGACACGAGCTTTGGTACATCTCCGCAGTCCGGCCTGCCGCAGAACAACCGCGTGGGCGATATCGACGCCTTTGCCGTGCTCTACATGATGAAGAAGCTGAACGTCGGCCCCGACGAGATGGCGCGCATCCTGGGCAGCGAGTCCGGGCTGGCCGGCATCAGCGGAACCAGCGGCGACATGCGCGATCTGGACGAGGCCGCCGCAGCGGGCAGCCATCGCGCGCGGCTTGCGCTGGACGTGTATGTGCGCGCCATCCGCCGCTATCTTGGCGCCTTCATGCTGGAGCTGGACGGAGTGGATGTCATCAGCTTCTCCGGCGGCATCGGCGAGAACAGTTGGGAGACGCGCGCCGCGGTCTGCAAGAACCTGGCTGCCTTCGAGATCGAGATCGACGATGCGGTAAACCGCGCAGCGCGCACGGCACAGGTCATCTCCAGCAGGACCTCCGCCGTCAAGGTGCTCATCATTCCGGCGGATGAAGAGAGCATCGTTGCGCGCGATACGGTGCGCGTAGTTGAGCAATCGAAATTGCAACGGGTAGGTTCAGGTCAAACCAGATAAGCAGCAGGGTGAGTCAGGGTAGCCTATGGCAAGTGGAAGCACGGCACTAACGAATTCGTCAGGACGCGTCGACCGGTCG
>Ga0326727_10024509_pt1 | contig 11403 bp, 10 predicted proteins | sample MB2enrmetagenome_FD_207643 | JGI IMG/M metagenome (GOLD analysis project Ga0326727, IMG submission 207643) | Lab enriched peat soil microbial communities from McLean, Ithaca, NY, United States - MB29MY | ecosystem: Environmental > Terrestrial > Soil > Wetlands > Peat | place: USA: New York... | reverse complement strand
TCTGGCTCTAGAATTTTTTATGGATGGCTGACCCCATTGCGCCAGGTTGGTCCGTGAGACCCACCAGGACCCCGCGGTGATTCAGGCCCTGAACGAGTGGTTCATCCCAATACGCCTGGAAGGGCGCGCCCACATGGACCTGGTGCGGCAGTTTAACGTCGCCGGCGCGCCCACCACCCTCCTTTTCTCCCCCGATGGCCAGGAGAGGCATCGGTTCCCCGGTTTTTATCCCCCCGAGGAGTACCTCAAGGAACTGGCAAAGGGGCGCTGAGGGGATATGTTTGAGACAATTTTTATCTTCAAAGGACCTAAAGAATGAAAAAATATACCTGCCAGGTATGTGGTTATGTTTATGATCCGGCGGCTGGTGACCCTGACAACGGCGTGGCCCCGGGAACTGCTTTTGAAAATCTGCCGGACTCCTGGGTCTGCCCTGTTTGCGGCGCCGCTAAAGATATGTTCGAAAGCGAGTAAGCTACTTACTTGTCAAGGGAAACACCGCTCTAAAGGCTGAGCGCTGCCCGGGAGGCCGATGATGGATTTGCGCCCTTACTTCGACCACGCCAAAGGGCATGGAGTACTGGCCACTTCTGACGATCAGGGCCGGGTGAATCTGGCGATTTTCGCCCGGCCCCACGTCTTTGAGGACCAGACCCTGGCCTTTATCATGCCCCACAATCTGACTCACAGCAACCTCCAGTTCAAACCCCACGCGGCCTATCTCTTCATGGAAGATGGCCCGGGGTATAAGGGGAAGCGACTTTACTTGACCAAAATTAGAGAAGAGCAGGATTCCGAACTCCTGCGCTCCCTGCGCCGGCGAACCTATCCTCCTGGACAGGAGAAGCCGGGTCCCAGGTTCCTGGTCTTCTTCCAGGTGGACAAAATTCTCCCGTTGATTGGCGCCGGAGAGGGTTCAGCCCTGCCCTGATTCTTGGGGCACCGGACTTAATCGCGGTAAATAAGGAGGGCGTGTGGCCATGGTAATCCGAATCACTCCCGAGGAAACCTTTCAGAAGCTGCGGGCGGGAAAAACCCTGCTCGTCTGCGCTTATGACAGTGATGAGCAGTTCAAAAACCTGCACCTGGATGGCGCTATCTCCCTCACCGAATTCCAAGAAAAACTTCCTTCCCTCCCCAAGAATCAGGAAATCGTCTTTTACTGCGCCTGAAGCGGGGACCATACCTCTGCCCGGGTGGCGGCAGAGCTTAACCAGCAAGGATACCCGAACGCCAAGGCACTCCTGGGCGGAGTGGCGGCCTGGCAGCAAGCCGGCTTCCCGGTCATCCCCGTCAATCCTTGAGATTGCCTGGCAATAACCTTGCCGAAAAGGAAAAGGAGGAGTATGCCATGAGCCCGGAATTCGACCGCAGGGCTTTCCGAGATTTAAGTTATGGTCTCTATATCGTTACCTCGCTGGATGGCGACCGGTTGAACGGCCAGATCGTCAACACCGTCATCCAGGTGACTTCCGAGCCGGCCAGGGTGGCGGTAATCATCAACAAGAAGAACCTGACCCACGAATTTATTTCTAAAAGTGGGCTGTTTGGGGTCTCGGTGCTCGATGAGTCATCCCCCATGACCTTCCTGGGACTCTTCGGTTTCCGGTCGGGCCGGGAGGTGGACAAGCTCAGCCAGGTGCTCCACAAAATCGGGGTTACTGGCTGCCCGCTGGTGCTGGAACATACTCTGTCGGTTCTGGAGGCCAAAGTGATCGATCAGATTGATCTCGGCACCCATACCATCTTTATCGCGGATACCATGAATGCCGAAGTTTTAAAAGAGGGGCGACCCCTTACCTACCGGTATTATCAGGAGTTCCTGAAAGGAAAGGCCCCGGCGACTGCCCCGACCTACAATCCGGTCCGATGAGCGGGCACCCGGTATTGGCAATTTTCTGAAAGGAGATAGGACATGGCGGAAGATTTACTGGAAAAGGGGGCGATATTGCAGCGGGACAAGGAAACTTACGCCATTGCTCCCCATGTTCCCGGCGGGATTATTACTGATTTCAACCTGCTGCGTCGCCTCGCCGATGTGGCGGAGAAATACGGGGTCAAGACCATCAAGCTAACCTCGGCGCAACGCTTTGCCCTGGTTGGACTCAACCCCGAAGACCTGGAGCAAGTGTGGCAGGAATTAGGACTCGTTCCTGGGGCTGCCATCGGCCTGTGCGTGCGCTCCGTCAAGATCTGTCCCGGCACCGATTTTTGCCGCATAGGTATGCAAGACGCGGTGGGAGTGGGGCTCCATCTTGATAAAAAGTTTCACGGCATGCCCTTACCTTTCAAGTTCAAGATCGGGGTCTCCGGCTGCCCTAATAACTGTTCCGAGTCGGTCATCAAGGATCTGGGCTTGGTAGGCGCCGCCAAGGGCTGGCGGGTGCTGGCCGGCGGGTTCGCTTCGGGCCTCAAACCGCGTTTGGCGGACCTCATTGCCACCGACCTGACGGATGCCGAGGCCATCGGCCTAGCCGAGCGGGTGCTGGACTGGTACAAACAGGCTGACAAGAAAAAGCGCTTGGGCCGGATAATTGACGATATCGGCCTGGACACCTTCAAGACGGAATTGGGTCTGCCGGCCGCCTGACCCAAATTCCCCTCTGCAAACAACCTCTCCGGCGACCCGCCTCCGCCTGCTTTGGGACCCGGCTGGGTTCACCCGCCTCCCCTATAACAAACTCTTAAGGTCAGGATTTTTGATTGAAGTAAAAAAATAATGCCGCCATCAGGGGACAATTTATCGCCTACCGGACGGGCGTTAATTTGGTATGACGTTTATGGCCACGAGTCCTCCAATGCTTTATATCTCGAGGATGAGGCGGCTTACCAGAGATATTTCGCCAAAACCAGGGATAAGTGACTCTGCCAAAACCTTGCTGCCTCGGAGGGGTCGGCCTTCTGGTCTTGCTTCCAGGAGTTCCAAAAAAAGGAAAGACCATAAAAATCCGCGATTATATCCGGCCGTTTCATATCCTGGAGCGGGAAGAGCCCGACCTGATGCGGCCGCTAATGGTCGGCTAAGGGGTACTGACCCAGCTTTAACCTGACCACCAGCGAATCGTGAGCAGATTTGCTCTGACCTTGAGGGAGAAATTTAAAAGGCGGCATAATATCGATTGTAGTTATGATAACCAGATCAAAAATCAATTGTTTTGGCTGAAAGCGCGCAGACAGGGCAGATATAATCCCTATCTGAACTGAAGGACGTAAGATACTGCCGCTACTTTTCCCGCAAGGTGCCGTCATTCAATGAAAATCATAAGCTAATTCGCGACCCAGACATAAATCGAGTAGGCCCATCGCATCTCGGACAAAATCTGAAAACAAAATGGAAAGGCAGGGCCATGGTTCGCCCTGCCTTAGAGATAAGTTTGTTTAGCTGCCTGCCTATTTTTCTTGATCATGGAGCACAGTGATCACAACCTTGGCGCTCCTCTCTTTCTCCTGGTTTCGCGCGGTAATGCTGTGCCAGTGGATATACTTTGGCATCAATCACCTAAACGCTCGAACGGCGCTGGGGGGTGGCGCAGGATGATAGATAGCGGCCGATGCAATTCGTCGCATTCCACCCACACTGTTAGGCGCAACCGCTCCCACCAGGCGCTCTCGGCCAGTTTTTTTATCTCCTTCTCCCGGCTAAAGAATTTGCGCTCACCTTCTTCAGTGTCGAGTAAAAATCCTTCAAAATCGCCGAAGCGATCGAAAATCAAGCCACTGATCTTGCCGGTGAAGGCGAGCCGGCGCTCAGGCACTTCATAACAAATAGGCTCCCGCCTGCCATCGCCGGTGGGAGAGGGTAGGATTTGCGTCGGGTCGCCGCCAAACGCTATCACCCGGCCCGCGATCCCCTCCAGGTAACGCTGGAACACCGGGTACCAACGGTTGTGATATGGAATCGCCTCGGCGATCCAGAGCAGCACAGAGAGATCTCGCTCCTCGGTCAATAGCAGCACTTCCTTGGCCCTCACCGGAATGGTGAGCTGGAAGGCCCCAAAGACTCGCCGCCATTCGATCTCCGCCGGAGCCACCGATGTTACTTTTCGCGGACTCGCCTCGATCCGTGGTGGTGCGGGTGGCGGCGGGGTCGGCTTGCCGAAGGCATTGGTCACTTGCCGGACAACAACGTTAAAGACCTCTCCTCTCTGCACCGTGGCCGGGAGATCAACCGACAACAGGCCGGCAAAGTTGATCCCGGTCCCGGTAGGAATCGGAATGTAGGTAATTCCTCCGGTCTCACATCGCAGCGTATGGTTGTCGATGCGCCCCAGCCGATGCGACGTGTACATCAGGGAAGCCATGGTCAGAATGTCGGCGACGTTTACCGCGGGCAGATAAATCTGCGCCGAACTGCCTTTCGGTAAATTCCCCCAATCGATCATCAACTCATCAGGCGCCTGGCCTGCTGGCAGTCCGCTGGGAGTGGGCCGGATCTCAAAGGTGGTCACCGCTTGCGCGGGATTTGTATCGCTCCACGCCAGGTTGCGCTGTGCCAACTTGTCCCAGTTGGATGGATCCTTACCTAACGGAATCGGAGTCGGATCAAAGTTAATCTCCGCTATGAGACACAGATGCAGATTGCGCGCCAGCGCCTTATTGAGAGGCACGGGCTGGAAATTCGGGTTGGGGTCGTTCACATCGAACGGACCGTCCTGTTTTGGTGGCACTTCAACCGGAAGCCGTTTATCTGGCTGATTGATGTCGATCCAGCAGCCGAAGAAGTTATCTACCTCAGGACCACCGATGGCAGTGAAGTCCTGGCGGTTGGGGTCATCAGTCTGCTGGTCCATGCTTTGTGCGGTTGAATCGATGCGCCCTTCTGCAAAGCATGGAACGGTGACATATTCGTTGTCCTGGATGCCGGCGAGCGGAATCGGCTGGCCATTGGTCGTGCTGGTTGTGCGCCGGTACTGTGCACCGGGAGGATAGTCAAAAGATGCGTAAGTAACTTGGGTCTGGCGCAGGCGGAAGAAGACGCGCACTTGTTTGGCGCCGATCAGGCCGATATAGTGCACTTTGGCCAGCGCGAAATTGAAGACCAGGGCCTGATTATTGTCCTTAGGCTGCAGGTAGAGCTTTGACTTGTCCTCATCGGGTGAAAGGACGTTGGGGTCATCGAATGATTGCCCCCCTGCGGTCCCCTTTCCTTGTGTAAGGTTCTTCATCACCTGCTGGATGAAACCCGGAGCCGCCGAAGCATCGGGGCCCATGGTGGCGCCAAACCATGTTTCATTTGGTCGCACCACAAAGACGCGCAGGTCGATGCTCAGCCAGGCTGGATCGCCGTGCAACAGGAAGGGGTCGGGCTGCTTGATCAGGGTGATCTGCGCAGAGGCGGCAGGGAGGCTGGCAAACGTCACACTGAGTGTGAGATCCTCGGTTTGGCCAACGAATTGGAACGCAGGGTCAGTGCCATCGGAGAAATCGATGTCGTAGTGGAAGGTAAAACGCTGGATTTCCGGCCCGTAGCCGCCGTTATCCGGCGTATTCGCGATAGGCGTGCTCGGGCTGATAGTTATCCCCGTGGCGGGCGACACCGTCGGCAGGTTAGGCAGGGTTGAGCCGGAGTCGGTAAGGCCCAGTTCGGCCGCGGTGAAACCGTCGACCACGACCCGAAAGGCGTCCTGGATGGGCAACCCGCCGAGTGAACCATGCGGCTGTGTGCGCCGCGCGTCGATCTCGTCTTGGCCCAGCGGGTCACGATTGATGATGAAGGTGCAGCGCTTGGCATAGATTTGCTTAAAGGCGTTCAGCAAGGCGCCGCCATCGATCCGGCCTAGTCCGGTGCAGGCGTCCCAGCCGGGCCCACTGGTATATGAGGGTGCCGTCTTCGCCTCTTGCGACCACTGGTTATTGACGCCGTCATTGATATCCTCGAAAACGCTGCTGCCGGCGAGGCCATAGAAGACCGGGTTGAGAAAGCCGAACGGATGACCGAACTCAGCCTGAATTTGTGCGAGTAGGCCGGCATAGAGAGGCGCCACCGCGCTGGTGCCGCCTATCGTACCGAATGTTCCCCCCGCGCCCGGGCCGCTGGTAATCGTCAGATTAGTCGTAAGCTGGCCGTAGAGGGTGAGCGTATAGCCACTGTAGGGGCTGGCATTGCCGGCTATATCGGGCACACCGCGCCCCACTGTCTTGCCATCATTGGCGGAGACCGGAACACCAATGCCCTCCTGCCAGGTGGGTAAGCCAAAGACGTCGCTAATACCACCGCCGGTGGCGCCGTCGCCGCTGTCGTTCCAGGTACCCTCATTGAAGCTGGACCCCTTGACGTTGGCGATATAGGTTCCGCCACATCCGGTAACGCCATGATCAGATGTTGGATAGAGCACATGCGCACTGCCGTCGCCGACGTTCCCGTCTGAGCCCCAGTCGCCGGAATCGAGGAACACCGTGACGCCTAGGGACGCCGCATCGACTAGCGCCTTACCCATCGTGGTGCGGCCGGCGCTGGTCCAGGCGTCCTCGGAGCCGGACCAACTGATCGAAAGGATTGAGGGCGAATTGGTGGTATCTTGCGCCGCCGTCTTCACCGCATCGGCGAAGCCTTGCTCGGTGTTGGGCGCAAAATACATCACAATCGCGGCATTCTGGGCAACTGCGCCTGCCACATCGATGTCGAGGACGACTTCGAGATCGGGATCCGCGAGGGTGACATTGTTGATGTTTCCAGCCGGCGAATTGGTTGCCCCATCCACGCTTACATCCGTGGGCGTTGGCGCGACCAGGCCGAGGCCGGTAAAAAAGGCGTTTATGTCGGCTTGCGCGTAACCTCCGCCAAGTTCGATAATGCCGATGGTTACACCGGCGGCCGACTTGTTTGGAAAATTATAGAGCCCTGCAACCTGAACCGGGGTCAGCGGCGACGCGCCAGGGGGGCCGGCCCCGGGCGCGAGCACACCGGAACAGGCCACGTGGTGACGGGCGATAGGGCGGTTGTCAAGTCCGAGCACGCTTTCGACGATTTCGGCAATTTCTTCGGGCACATGTACGAAGCCCTCGCGCCCTCGATAGGACTCGGTCGGCGTCTCATAATGGCCGAGGCTGACGCCGAAGGCGGCCTCCATCTGCGCCACCGTTCCGGAAAGGACCACAGTTCGGCGGGCGGCGCTGGACTCGGCGACTGTCAGGCCGTGGGCTTGGGCAAAGGCTGCGACCTTGTCAAGGTCTGCTTGAGCGGCGCCATGCTGCGCGGCGAACTCCTCACGCGTGAGGAACTTGCGCTGGCCGAGGGGGGTTGCGGCCCAGTACTTAAGGTCGGGCAAGGGCGGCCGGTCCGGGGGGCGCCGCAAATGTATGCTCACTGTAAGCCTCTCGTTCGGGTCCGCTGGTCCAACCCGCTTGGCACCGCGAGCCGGCTTCCGCTCGCTGCCCTCTAGGCGACGGTAGCCTTTAGGAATCTTTATATCTCTTGGAATATTTGCCATAGCTTGCCTCCAGAATTTTTGCAAGTGACCTCAAGACCAACATCATCGCCACCAAGCATAAGAAAGATTTGTCCAAATTACTTGGCCCCAGGCGTTCCTCCTGGGGCCAAGATCTTTAAATTACTCCGATTCACATGGCGGTGGATGAACCGGCTCCCCGGGACCCGGTTCCCACTTCCCCCCCACCCGTTTGCGCAAGGCCGCTCTGATGGAAGCTATCCTATCCACCAGCCGGAACTCCGGATATACCGAGTCAATCGCGTAAATTTGAACAAGTTCCTCAGCAGCAATAGCGTATCCTGGGTCAAACCATTGGACGCACTCACAGCATTCCCATACAGGTCTCCTGCCCGACAAACCGGCCTGGACCTCCGACTGCATCTCAGCCATAAAGGCCTGTCTTGCGATTGGCATAGCGGGAGGTTCAATCCACGCGGTGCGCAGCTTCAGGCTTAGGGCAGCCTGCCAAAGGAGAAAAAGTCTGTAAGTCCCTGGTGCGACCTTCCGGGGTAAAGGTTCATGGGTTTCCACCAGGGGACGTAGTGCGGCTGACAATTCCCGGTCGAAGAGCGTTCCCTTCAAATACTTATAGCCCACGGAGAAGTCCTTAATTACTCCATTTTCTCCGATGTTGACCACCACAGGCACTGTGGTGGTCAACACAAACCCGATCTGCCGCGATACCGAGTCGAAGGCCGCATCAATCTCTTTCTGGCATTTCTCCCGAATGAGAGAATAAATAGCGACCATGTCCTCGTAAAGCTTGACCACCCCCGGATGTGCCGGCTCGTGCCAATATGGGGGGATTTCAAACACAACTTTTTCCTCCATGATGCACCTCCTGTGTCATGTTAAGATTTAAGGAATCCGACGTACCTCTGCTTCGTTACGTGGTGCTGACGCTGACAGGGTTCACCCTCGTGTCTGCCCGTGTTCTGCCAATCGCTTCTTAAAGATGTGATAAGGGACCGCTGATAGTCCCATGCCGAACAACTCGGTTCCTTCCCAATTCTCCGTGGACGGCAAAAATTCCAACGCCGCCAGGCTTTCCGGCCCGGTATAAGGCATGGGTTTGCAGCGCAAGAAAGACAATCCTTCGGCATCTTGAACGGCTCTCGCTGTCAGATCAGCATGTCCGCGGCCCTCGTATGCCTGAGTTAAGCGGCCCAAGAGCTTCTCCCCTTCTGCATGTAAATCTTCGCTCCTCCGGTCAACCTCTTCTCGCATTTGCTTCGCAAAGGCCTTGACCTGGAGATGGTCTTCCGGATTGGTCATTCCCACGAAATCGTAAATCTGGCAGAGACACTCGTACGTATCCAGGTTGGTGCGCTTAATGAAGTTCTTTACCAAGGCCCTGAGCGTCTGGGTGAGAAAGTAGGGATGGAAGCGCCTTAGAAGCTGGAAATAAAAATCTACCTGCATGTTGAAATAATGCAGGCCGAAGTCGCTAAAATTTCGGTCAAAGAATGCATAGTTGGCAATCTGATGAAAGGCCTCCGAGCGTGGGTCTTTCAATCGGTAATCGAAGCCAAAGTAATCACCGAGCAAGCGATTCTCGGCCAGCAGTTTTGCCTCCAATCCTGTCCCGGCGTAAGCCTCTGCCCGGCAGAAGTTAAAGGGGTTCTCGATATGTTTCTCCATAAAGCGCAGATTTATGAGAATGTCATCAAAAACTGTGTCAGGCTCGAACATGAGCAGGTTGTAAGCTATATGAACATCGAAATAATTTAGGACCTCGAGGGCGTTCAGTATTTGGTCCAGGTTGCACTTCCGGTTCAGATTATGGAGTCCCCTCTCGGACGCATTCTCGACTCCTAAAAATACCCGGAAGAGTCCGAGGGCATCCAGCACCCGTGTAGAGTCATAGGTGATGCTATCTGGCCGCGCTTTTATGGCTATGGCTATTCCCGTGATTCCTTCCCGATCCAGCCCCGCTCGCAGTTCCTCGAAACGGCGAAGGGCCTGATCTTGGTTAGGGAGGAAGAAATTGTCATCCTGAAAGTTGAATATGCGGACGCCATAGTCAAAATAGAGTTCTTTCATTTCTCTGATAATGTTCTCAACGCTCCGGAAACGGAACCTTTTCCCACCCCCCTTCCTGTACCAGGCATTGATACTGCAAAAAGCGCAGTCTCGCCAGCATCCTCGGCTGGTAAGGATGTCCGCGATGGGTTTGTCAAAAAAGCTGTGAAATGTTGTCCGTTTTGGGAAAGTAAGCGCATCCAAGTTGTCTGGATTGCCAGCCGAAGGGTTAACGACCACCGATCCATCCGGGCGGCGGAAACATAAGCCAGGTATCTGTGATATCTGGTCAATCCGCTCTGCCAGTGCACAAATGATCTCCTCCCCTTCGCCCAGAGCAACAGAATCAAAAGCCGGAAAATCATGAAGGAGACGCTCACAATTAAAAGAAGCAAAGTGGCCGCCAGCAATGAGATGGCCTTGGTATCCTCCCTCTCGAAGGCCCTGTGCCAGATGGCAAAACTCACGGGCGCGGCGGGTAAACACCATTGACAGTCCCGTAATTTGTGGGGCAAAATCGATCACCCCTTGCACTGCCTGAGAAATGTCATGCTCTGAGTTGAAGGAAACGATCTCAACCTCATGTCCATTGTGTTCCAGGGCTGAAGCCATGTAACGTAGACCGAGGTTTTCCTCCAGTTCTGCACCCACCAAAGCTAATCTCATGAGCCCCTCCTTTCTTCCCCCTAGGGTATTATCATACTAAAGATAAGCAATTTCGTTGGACTTCATTTACTTGCACACGGCGGCTGTTCCACCGGATCAAAAAATGATGTTGGTGCTTGGTTTTTTAATAGTGGCGTAGACCGTCATGTATTTTTAGGTAATCTTTCATTAAGTAGCATTCTCTTATTGGCCTTCAGAAAGGCCTGGGGAACAAGGGAGACTTGACCATTCTTTACTTTTAGGGCATAGCCGATTCCCGCAAATGAATACCTATCTTGGCACAGTTATAGTCGTGCCTCCACAACCTTATAATACTGCTGCCCTAACACTGTTTAATCAGTAATGACGATGCACTCTGCAATTGTATTTCAGAATGTGGCAGAAGAAGCGTAACAGATATAGGGGGAACCGAGACAGATTGGATTTTTCTGTCCATCACGATACCATCCTTGGTGTCGCTGTATCCAGGTGCCTTTAGCCTGTGACTCAATTCTGGTCTAGACTGAAGGCCAATCTTCTCAAGTGCTTGGAGGAGAATGGGAACTGGCCAGTCGTCCTGACTTCGGTGCACAACTCCCAATTCAAATTGTGAATAAAAATTAATCATTAAAAAACAGGTGTCAACATACAAATTTGTTCCAAACAATATTTTAATAATTTTAGCGTAAGGGGTTAAAATATATAGCGAATTATTTTGTTACAGGGGACAATTTACCAGGGCCGGGGCTTCTCCCCTCATTTCATCCCCCCTGGTTTCTCAAAACCCTTTGGTGCAGAATGTCCCCTCTCCTGGGAAAATATTTCCCATCGGCGTATCAGGGGGTCCGGCGGAAAATCCAAACCTCTTTAAGGACCTTTAAAAAATGATTCAAGAAGATTTGGCATAGAAATAGCATTTTAAAATAATCTCTTAAGGCAACCTCCTGCTAAAGAATTTTTTGGCGACAATTTTTGTGAGTTTATCCTGCAAAAATCTGTTATTCTTCCCATACAGGACCGCATCATTTAATGGTATTAGGGTCCGTTCTGTTCGTGGGCGGCGGCCTGCCGCCAGGCAGTCTTCTCTGAACCTAGCCAACTCAGGTTGCAATCCTTAACTCCTTTTTGCTTGGGACCAACCGGCGTGAAAGATTCGGACCAAATGGAAAACATTTCAGATCAATTACTGCGGCCGCAGGTTTCCCTGGGGGGAAGATTGGCAGCATTCCATCTGACAGTAACCTCCTGTTTCCAATGTAAAAAATGTTCTGGAGGCTGCCCCTTGACCTTTGCCATGGACCTTTTT
>Ga0326727_10024508_pt1 | contig 11403 bp, 9 predicted proteins | sample MB2enrmetagenome_FD_207643 | JGI IMG/M metagenome (GOLD analysis project Ga0326727, IMG submission 207643) | Lab enriched peat soil microbial communities from McLean, Ithaca, NY, United States - MB29MY | ecosystem: Environmental > Terrestrial > Soil > Wetlands > Peat | place: USA: New York... | reverse complement strand
CGGACGCATCCAGGTGCATAAGTCGCTGCTCAACGTGGTCCTGCTCGATCAGTTGCCCGAGCAAAACTCCAGGAAGCGCGCAACTCGTTTACCGTGAACCCGGCGGAATATTAAGGAAGCTCTGACTAACTAGATGTTTTGAAAAGGCGCCGATTTAGAACCTATCCGCAAATGCCGCAAAATCATCGCGGTTTTCAGGCCCTGACCGGATGTTTGACTGACAGAACGGAATGAATCCGGCTTTCCTTAAACGGCGGCGGCAGTGTTGAAGGGGCGCCAACTTCAGGGGTATTTGACCGTGTGATCTGGCATCACTGCCGCCGTTTTGGTGAGAGCGCCTGCACGTATCCTGCCAACGTGGTGCGAGGAAAGCTGTTCAATTTTGCTCACTTCGCCTATTCGGATGCTTCCAGCTATACGCAGTGTATGGCGAGCCGAAATCTCATTTCGCCGCCTGATGTAGAAATTCAATCATCAATCTAACCTGTTTTCAATAATATGCAGGTAAGACGTTATGACACGCGAGATCACAGCCGCCAGAATGAAGGCGAACGCAGCTCACATTCCAGAGCCACAGAGCGCCGGCAGAGCGCGAATCCGGCTAAGTTGTTACTTTATTGTGGAGAGATCTGAATTCGAACCGGCATAGACCACAGAAACAAAAGGCTTAGCGGATTCTAGAAGCTGTTTCATAACCTGCCTTGTGTCAGGGCACGACTTCAGTCGTGCCGAAAAACGTCCTAAAACAAAGGGCTTTATCCCCTGCGGGACGGATGGGAACCGACTATGAAACAAGTTCTAAGCGGGCTCCAGTTCAGGAAATTCACCAAATCATCCCTCCCAGGCACAAGGACGCATGGTTATGCGTTTCGTGCAATTTTCATCGCTTCGTTGAACCACATGGCTACCAGAAAGCTGCCGGCCAATTCGCATTGGCCTTCTTCGAGAGCCCGCATCAAGTCAGCTTCATCCCGGCTCATCATCACCCGAGCCGCATCCTTGCTGGTGGCCCACGTCTGCACGAAACTCGGGCGCGGATGCCTTCCGAAATGCAGATGCAGGTGGCCTTCCATGAGCTCGAAGTAACCGGCCGCTCCGTCGCGGCTCAGGATCTGGATCACAAACGGCTCGTTCCGCAACATTTGCTGAAAGCGCTTTGACCTGCGCTCGGCGCGCCTCAGCAAGGGCGCTGAGGCTAATAATAGGAACTGGAGTTTCAGATTGTGCAACGGTTTCATTGATTGCGTCCCCGATCCAACAATTTGCCCATTGTGTGCGCCGCTGCCGACTTCAGAATGGAAGGCGTCAGGCGGTAACGCTGGTTGATGCGGCCTTGTTCAACAGGCATGAGCGTCTCCTCGTGAGTTGGCAGCGCCGCGAATAATGTCAATAATCCCGGCACAGTTGGCCGGAACGTGTTCTCCCCGCCAACAGACGTGTTGATCGGGCCTTACCAGGACAAAGCGGTGGCCATACGCTGTGCGAATGGAGGGCTCGTCAACCGGGAGAACGGTGAGAGGCAGCGCCGCGGTTCGCGCGGCAACCTCCATAGGGGCCGCTTCGTCGATGCTTGCTCCCAGCACGAGGAGCGTAAAGCCGTCCGTAGCCAGTTGATCGAAAAGCGCCGTCCCGTTATCGCGGAAAACGCTGGGGAGCCGCGCGCCCGGCGTGGTCGTGGGCAGATATCGGATCTCCTCGTATGCTGGTTGGCCTTCGTCATCAGGACAGATCACAGGCGAATCCGCATAACGGTAGCCGATCTCGATGCCGAGCGATTCATACAAGCGGCTGACCTTGGTTTCAAATTCGCTCGCCATCGCAGCGCGAGCGTTGGCGCCCGCTTCGGACTCGGTGAGCGCGTCGGGGACGCAGTGGAATTGAGATTCGAATACGGCGGACGCGCACTTTTTTACGTGTTCGCGATTCCGGCGCGCTACAGGCAAGCGCTCGGCTTCGTAGCTCTGCATGAGTGCAGCTCCACCCCATCCATTCAAACAGGCGGCCAGCTTCCAGGCCAGGTTGTGCGCTTCAGTGATTCCCGTATTCATGCCCAGGCCGCCGGTGGGCATGTAAAGATGCGTCGCATCACCCGCAAGAAAGACGCGCCCGCGCCCCAAACTGTTGGCCACCAGAAATTGCGGACGCCAGGGCCCGCTCTGCACGATTTCATATTTCAGTTTCGAGCCGAGGGCCTTGTCGATGATCTCTTCAAGCGTCTCTCCGGGGCGCGGTACAAACGGGCGATGCAGGACAAAATCATCCCGGCCGGCATCCGGCGAAACCAGCAGCCCGAAAAATCCGGGGCGTCGAAGCCACGTATGCCAGTACGGTTGCCGATTCGGATACAACTGCGCGACTTCGCTTGAGCGGAAGTGGATGATAAACAGCTCGCCAATGAGGTCGCGCGTGCCGTCGTAGTCGATGTTGAGAAAGTTCCTCACCATGCTGGCAGGCCCATCGCAGCCAATCAGGTATTGGGCGCGGACCTGAAAGCTATCCTCGTTTTCAATGTGCTGGGCGCGCGCGGTAACGCCCGTCTCATCCTGCTCGAAACCGTAAAGGCGGAATCCGAAGCGCAGGTCTATCAGGGGATCCGCCTTGGCCGCATCAAGCAGCACCGGCTCCAGATACATTTGCGAAATGCGCTGCATCGATTCGAGCGGCAGGCTTCCGTCGCTGGTTTTTGAGATCGCTTCGCGCGCCTGGGCGACCGGCTGGTAGATCATGTGGCGTGTTGACATCACCGCATAAAAGGGTCCGCTGGCGCTGGCTGCGAAAGCGGAGTACTGGTTGGCATCAGGGGGATTTCCGTGCGCCCTGATGGTCTCGGCCAGACCCAACTGACGATAGATCTCCATCGAGCGGCAGTTGACGACGTCCAGTTTCGGATGGGTCGTCGTGTTCAGACGATCGTTCACAACGATCGACCGGATGTCCTGGCGGCTGAGCGCAAGCGCCAGCGTCAACCCAACCGGCCCTCCGCCGGCGATGAGAACGGGAGACTGTATCATGAGTGCACCGCCTGCTCTACTTCACGGAATCGGCTGCTGATTTGGCTCGCGACTGCTTCGAAATCCTTCACCCTGCCGCCATCGAAGATGTAATGATCCGGACGAACGACCAGAAAGTCGATGGCGTTTTCATCGAATTGCTTCATAAGCCGGTGTTCGACGTCGCCGATGGCGCTTCCATTGGATTGCTCAGCGAACAGAGTCAATCGAACCGGGAGGCTATCGCCCAGGCGCGGCAGTTTGTCTTCTATAAACGGCGCAGCCGAGGCGCGGGCAACGATCGCGAAATCTCCGCCCTGGAGCGAATCAAGCAGAGCCCTGTCACCAGTCGAGGTCGTAACTGTTGGCTGCAAGCTCAGCGTTCCGGCTAGCTTCGGGCGATTCTTGCCTAGCCAGCCACATTCGAGCGGGCGCTTGCGATTCATGTGGAACATGAGGAATCGCGCGTAGGGCGGAAACGTATTGGCGAGCCCGAACAGGAAAAAGTTGCGCAACCATGCCACCAGCCGCCGGCGCGTTTGAATCACGCGGCCCAGAAACATCGCGCCCTGGATAATGTGCTGCACGTGAGCGCTCCGCTCGGCTTCATAATCGTCGAGCAGATCGATGGTCGCGCGGCCTTTCAAAATCAGATTGAGCCGCCAACTGAGGCTGTCCGCATCGCGGATGCCGGAACACATGCCTTGCCCCAGGAACGGCGGCATCTGGTGAGCCGAATCGCCAGCCAGCACCACGCGGCCATTGCGCCATTTGCGTGCCCACAACGCATGGAACCTGTAGTACGCGATACGAATAATCTCGATAGTATCCAGATCGACAAACTCGCGTAACTGGGAACGGACAAAGGCCGGATCCGTAGCTTCCCGCTCGGTCTTGTTTCCCATCACCATGAATTGCCATTCGTAATACGGGGCGGCGATTGGGACGTAGGTAACGGGCTGCGCGGGATTGCAAGTCTGCTGATGGATTGGCGGCAGCCCCGGATGCTTTCCACCCGAGCGTGTCTTGGTGTCCACAACCACCCAGGGCTCGTCGAAATCCGCTGTGTCGAGGGTCAACTCAGCCAGCCGCCGGATGGTGCTGCGTCCGCCATCGCAGCCTACAAGGAATCTTCCGCGCACCTCGCGCACGCTGCCATCGAGTTGCGTGAGCATAAGGCTCACGCCTTGTTCGTCCTGTCTCATTTCGGTTGCCGTCGCACCCAACAGGCATTGCACGCAGCCAAATCGCTCCAGCCCGGTCCGCATCTGACGCTCCAATGTCGGCTGATGGAAGAACCAGGCTCCCGCATGGCCATACCGCTTGTCTTGTGTGCCCACGAGGGTCCGCCAGGCCGGTTTTCTATGGGGTGCTGTCAGGAAGGCCATCTCGGTGAAGGAGTCGGCGGTTTGCGCAATCTCCTCCGCCAGCCCGGCAGATTGAAAGATACGCATGATCTCGTCGTCGAAATGCACCGCCTTGGGCGAGTAGTAGACGTCGGTATCTCGCTCCACGCAGAGGACGGAATGTCCCCTCTGACCCAGGAGATTGGCGAGCATCGCGCCCGTGGGGCCGAGCCCGACCACAATCACGTCGAATTCTGTCTTGACCCGCTCTTGCATAGGCTCTCTTTCTTCTATCGCAATTCGCTGCTCATCCAGCCCCAGGCCCGCGTGCCACGGCTCACGTAATTACTTCGAACGCGAACGCATACTTCGCGAGAGACCGGCTCAGTTCGGCATGGCCGCTTGAAACCCGCACGCAAGCCATCAGGCCCCGGACCGGATCGTGCCGGAAGACGATCTCCGCCAACGCTGCTTTTGTTGCCGCCGCCTCCGCGCGAACAATATCCTCTATCTCCAGCTTTTGCAGTTGGAGCTTGAATATCTTGCCCACGTTCGTCGTCGGAAGCTTGTCCACGACGCGGATGGCCGTCGGCCAGGCGGCGCGCTCGGGAATCTTCCGTGTGGCAAATTCGAGCAGTTCGGCAGCGCTGGCGCTTTCTCCGCTCTTGAGCTGAACATAGGCGACCGGCAACTCGCCTGCGTGCGGATCCGGCCGTCCGATAGCGGCCGCCAAAGCAACACAGGGATGACGATGCAGCGGTTCTTCGATAAGCTTGGGGTCTATATTGTGGCCGCCGCGAATGATCAGTTCCTTCTTGCGCCCTGTCAGCCAAAAATAGCCGTCCGCATCCTGCCGGCCGAGATCTCCCGTATTCAGCCAGACGTCGCCCTGGCGCTCGATCCAGATTCCCTTGTTGTGCGCGGGGTCGCGATAGCCGGCAAAGACATTTGGACCCCGGATGGCGATGACGCCGATTTCGTCAGTCTCGGCGTCGCGCACGTATCTGTTTTCGCCGTCCAGCATCAGCGCGCGCATATCCTGATAGGGAAAGCGGAGGCCGATCGACCCGATCCGCGGCGGGGCGTCGATCGGATTGGCGCTGGAAGCGCAGCCCGCCTCGGTCAGCCCGTAGGCCTCAACAATGCGCACGCCCGTCTGATCCCGGAACGTCTGGAACAGTTGCACGGGCATTGGCGCGGCGCCGCAGAAGGCGATCTCCAGGCTCTTGATATTTCGCTCCATCACCGGAACCTGCAACAACGCCGAGTACACAGTCGGAACGCCGGACATCATGTTGATGCTGAAATGTTCAACCAGCCGCCAGAAGTTCGCGAGCAGACCCTCGCCGCGATAGCCCTCTGGCGTGCCCATCACCACGTGCGCGCCCCTGCCCCAGGGGGCCAGGCCTGTCACCAATTGGCCGTTCACGTGAAAGAGCGGCAGGCCGCAGAAGATTGTCTTGCCGGTGCTGAAACAGCCTTCGCAGAAGCGTGTAATCGCCCAAGCGTCGAAGACCTCTGAGAAATGCGTGCGCATGGCGATTTTTGGCGAGCCTGTGGTGCCGCCGGTACAGAAATAGGACGAGACTGCGTCGGCTTTTGGCGCTTCGAAATTCAAAGCGTCGCCGCGCTCTTTTCTGAGTTCGCACCGAAAATCGAGCACGGCGACATCGAGAGTGGCAGGCACGGGCGGCTCCATGACCTCGAGCGCAACCTTCTGCGTCGCGTTGATGTAAGGGGCCATATCGACTGCGAGCACCGCATGCAGGCTCGGGAGCCCCGCCGCGGCTTTCGTCGCCTTCTGCCAGAGGTCTGTGCCGGACGTGGGAGCCAAGGTTACAAGCAGTTTCGGCCCGGCGGCCTTCAGGAGCGCTGCGATCTGTTCCGCATCCTGCAGGGGGCTGATCGCGAAGGCGATCCCCGCGGCTTCCCCGCCCCAGATGGTCAGATGAGTCTCCGGCAGATTGGGCAAAACGAAGGCGACCACATCGCCTCGCTCCACGCCCAGTCGTCGAAAGAGATTGCCCGCCTGGGTAATCCGCCTGAACAATTCGCGATGAGTCCACACCGTCGCCTTCTCGAAGTGCTGCGCCTCGGCAAAGAAGGAGAGAGCGGGCGAGTCGGGCTCGAGCGCTGCCCCGGCCTTCAACATCTCGTAAGTGGTGGCGGGAATCTCCCGCTCCGAAAGCGGGACGCGCTCGATATCCAGCACGTCCCGAAGATCGACGACCGGCATGGCTCGATGGTCAACGCGCTTAATGGATAACACTCCCGACGTTGCTTCTTTCATAATTGTTTTCGTTTCCGCGTTCTTAGCTGGCCATTTCAGGAAGCTTGGGCAGATCGGTGGTGGCAAGCGCTCTGGCCTCTTCTGGAGGAATGCCGATAGAGCGCAGTATGAACTCCGCGGCGTCCGAACCAGCCTCGCGCCAGGTCTTTTCGCCGTTGAGGACCAGGAACATGGCAGCGATAGTCACATTACCGACGAACGCAATGACGGAGTCCAACTGCTCGGCGCGAAAGCTGTAGCGCCCCTTTTCCTGGCCGTGTTGAAGATCGAGCGCGGGAGGGCCTGACAGCATGGCCCGCAACGACCCCGCCGTAAAAGCGAAGCGAGCGATAAAACGGCCCCACTGCGGTTCTTCATGGGCGCGGCGAACGAAAAAACGTATTCCGCACGCCAGGCGATGCGCCGGATCTTCGATCGCCTCGAAGCTGGCCACCACGCGGGCGTGCATCTCGTTGCCCAGAGAAGTGGCGACCTTTTCAAAGAGCGAGTCCGGGTTCGCGACATTGTTGTATATCGTTCCGCGCGCGATGCCGGCTTCCTGCGCAACCTCGCTCACGCTCACCTGTGTCGTTCCCGTAGTGGCGAAGACGCGCATGGCGGCTTGGTAAATTCGTGCCTGAGCGGGCGCTGGTGACTTCATTTTTGAATCCACTTGACAGAATTGAACATAAGTGTGCAATGATTGTCAACACTGTTTAACGTGACGGTTGTCACAGCGAACAATAGGCAAAAGTTACGCCGAAAATGAAAAACTTAAGCGCTTCCCCAAGCCCGCGCCGCCGGTGGGGCCTCGCCGGTGAAGCTTCCCTCGGAGCGGAACGTTCTGGCGTGCATGAGTTTCGACTTTCACGCAAATCCCATTCGCGCCCACGCGTTGTTCGGCGCATTGCCTGCCTTTTTTCCCCGGAGATCGTCTCGATGATTTCGCTGGCTACCGAACACCCGGCTCGTCATCCGAACCCAACGGCCAAAGCTTCTGCGCTCGCCTACGTGATATTCGATCGACCCGATCTAGCCAAAGCGGAGAAATATTTGATCGACTTCGGGCTGCGCACCGTATCGAATGACGGCTCCATGCTCTTCATGCGCGGGACGGCGTCCGCTCCCTATTGCTATGTCGTCCGCAAGGCCGCCACGCCTCGCTTTGTCGGCATCGGCCTCGAGATCGAGTCCATGGCTGAGTTTCAGGCGCTGGCCAGGCTGCCGGGGGCCTCGCCGATAGAACCGATGACCTGGCCGGGCGGCGGGCGGTGCGTTCACTTTTCCGATCCTTCTGGCTTTCGCGTCGATGCCGTATTTGAACGCTCGCCCGCACCAAGCCTGCCGCATCGCCCGCCCCTGGCTATGAACTCCGTCGATCTCGCAGCGCGCGTCAATGAAACGCAAAGGCCGCCGCTCACGCCGCCGGACGCCATCCGCATCGGGCATGTCGCGCTGGAACTCGCCGATTTTCAGGCAACCTCGGGCTGGTACGCGCGGCACTTCGGGTTCATTCCCAGCGACGTTCAGGTACTTCCCGACGGTTCTCCGGCTGTTGCGTTCATGCGGCTCGACCGCGGGGACACTCCGGCGGACCACCATTCGCTCGCGCTCGCGCAGACCTTCGCACCCGCGCTCAACCACGTCTCTTTTGAAGTCATTGACACGGACTCGATTGGCGTTGGGCATCGCCTGATGCGTGACCGGGGATGCAAACCTGCATGGGGCCCAGGCCGGCACTTCCTGGGCAGCCAGATCTTCGATTATTGGCATGATCCATGGGGGGACAAGCACGAGCATTACTGCGACGGCGATCTCTTCACGTCGGATTATCCGACCGGCCTTCATCCCGCCAGCCGCGAAGGTATGGCGCAGTGGGGCCAGGCGATGCCCAGGAGCTTCACGAGGCCCAAGCTGGCCTTTTCAACGCTGGCGGCGCTCATCCATGCGCTGCGGCATAGTCCAGACGTAACGCCCCGGAAGCTGCTCACTCTTTTGAAACTCTTCGGCTGACGAAACCGTTTTCCGGGCCAGGTAATCATCTTCCGTCAAATTCGCATGGTGTGTTTATGCCTCTGTACGTTTTGCATTTCAAACATCGCGGCAATGCTCAATGGGGCGTAATTCGCAATGGCGCCATCACGCCCATCCCCGGCGCCTTTGAGACAACCCGCGCCTTTCTCGAGGCGAATTCGATTGATGCGCTGCGCCCGCTGAACAGGCCGGCGCTGAAAGAGTCCGAGATCGAGCTTCTGTCGCCGGTCACCGGGAATCAGCAGTTCCTGTGTCAGGGCGCGAACTACCGCCAGCACATGCTCGAGTCCGGCATAGACCCGAACGCGAAGACATTCAACATGATCTTCACCAAGGCGCCGAGTTGCATTGCACCCGCCAATGGCGACGTGGTTCAGCCGAGCCGTGTGCGTTTCCTCGACTACGAGATAGAAGTTGGCCTGGTGCTCAGGCGCGACATGAATTTTAGTCAACGCGTGACCAACGACAATCTCCACGAATTCGTGGCTGGCTTGGTGATTGTCAATGACTACTCTGCTCGCGATATCCAGATACCTGAGATGCAGTTCTACAAAGGCAAGAGCTTTCGCACCTTCGGGCCGGTCGGACCGTATCTTTGTTTGCTCGAGCCGGAGGACTTCAACAGGCTGGGCGAACTGCAACTGACCCTGACTGTAAATGGCGTTGTGCGTCAGCGCGACAGATTCGAGAATCTGGTTCATGGGCCCGCCGAAACTTTAACCGAGCTTTCAGCCGTCCACGATCTCAACACGGGCGACCTGCTTTCGACCGGAACCCCTTCGGGCTGCGCGCTCAGCGTTCCTTCGCCGGCCAAACAGCGCATCTTCGCGTTGATGCCTGAACGATTGAAGTGGAAGATTTTCCTCAACATTCAGTCGCGCCGCAGTCAATATTTGCGTTCCGGCGACATCGTCGAGTCGCGAATTGCGACTGCTGACGGATCCATTGACCTCGGCGTGCAGCGGAATCGAATCATCAGCGAAGCCGCCTCGGCCCGCAATTCGACAGCGCGCAGTCCTTAATGCTTGAGAGCCGTTTTGGCTGAACAATGACTCCCGTCCCTGAGATGCCTCTGCGGCATTTCTCAGCCAGATCAATTGCCCGGTTTCTTCCCCGCTGGATCTACTCGCTCATCCGGCCAAACACCAATCCACCAACCCTAATCGAGGTGCAACTGTGACACTGCACAACCGCAATCGCTTCGAGCGAGGCTTCCTTCCCCTGTTGGCGGCCCTCGTCCTGTTTGCAGCCGTCTGCTGCCCTGCGCAGCAGAGTTACATCGGCAGATACGACGCGTTCGTCGGTTTTTCCGACATCAACGCGCCGTTCGTCAATAACCTCAACCAACCCGGCGTCAACATCCAGGGCGCCATCGTGAACAATCGCTGGATTTCGTCGGGATTCGACTACAGCATACAGAAGGGCACAGGCCCGCTGACGGCGAGCTTGTTGCCGCTTACGCTGCAGCAGGAACTAAAGGCCGAGTTGCCGCCCGGATATAACCTGCGTATTCCGACAGACGCGACCATCCAAACCTTCGCAGCCGGATCGCAACTGACGTACCGGCACTATGCCAAAACAACGGTGTTCATTCATCCAGTGCTGTGCGCGTTCCGCGTGACAGCCACGCCGCACCCGACCGACCCCATCAGCACTGCGGTGGTGGCGGCGCTGATTCCATCGGGGACGAAGCGGGACTGGACAGGCGGTTACGGCATTGGCGGCGGCGCCGAACTCTACCTGTCGAAGCACCTGAGCGCGCACATGGAGACCGACGCAGTATGGAGCCATCCGATAAATGACATCCTGGCCAACGGCGGATGGATTTACCGCTTTTCAGTTGGCCCGGTATTTCACTTCGGTCGAAATATTGAAGCCCGCAAAAAGAAGTAGCAACACGCAGCCGGGAGCGGAACTCCAAACTTCTGCCCCCGGCTTGCGCGAGTGAATGCATTCGCTTGCAGCTCTCAGCTCAAATCGACCTTCAGCGTGAAGCCCACATCGGACGAGATGTTTGCAGGGACCTTTACACGCAGCGACGCATTGTCCTGTACCCACTGGATATCGCCATCATGACCGAGAATCTGAACCCTTTGAATCTTGCCTGGATTCTGAGGACTCCACAGTCCCAGCGCATTCACCACCGCTATTTCCGGCTTCCCCATAACAAAGCCAAATATCGTATCGCCTTTCGACGTAAAACGAATATCTTCCCCGGTTAAGTCTGCTTGCTTGTCCTCGTTAAAACCCCCGCTATCGATCTTCTGAAGAGTCGATGGGCCTTCCCCGTAGATCTTCCATGGCCGGGTGGCGTATATGCCATCCCCGTTTACGCGCATCCACGCGGTAATTCCCTCAAGAACTCTCATTTCATTGGAATCAAGCTCACCAGAGCTTGGTAGCGGGAAGTTCAGCAGGAGGTTGCCGTTCTTGCTAACGATATCGACAAGCAGATCAATCACTCGCTTCGCTGTTTTGTACTGCTGACCGCGTTTATAGTGCCATTGTCCAATGCAGGTATCCGTTTGCCACGGATTTGCCGCGATGTCGGCGCCTACACCACGCTCATGGTCAAACAGGCAGGTGCCAACGGCGCAGTCCGTGCTCTCCTTGCTCATATAGACTGCGTCGGTATTCCCCGAGTGCGATAGAGCGCTCACGTTATACAAATGCGATACCATACGGAGCCCATAGTCTTCGAAGGGAAGATGCCCGTCGGTATAGAGGAGGTCCGGGTGATACTTATCTATCAAATCGGTAATTC
>Ga0326727_10024507_pt1 | contig 11403 bp, 7 predicted proteins | sample MB2enrmetagenome_FD_207643 | JGI IMG/M metagenome (GOLD analysis project Ga0326727, IMG submission 207643) | Lab enriched peat soil microbial communities from McLean, Ithaca, NY, United States - MB29MY | ecosystem: Environmental > Terrestrial > Soil > Wetlands > Peat | place: USA: New York... | reverse complement strand
AATAAGGCATTACAGCCGATGCCATCTTTGTCTTTCCTGTTAATTTGAAAGCTCCTTCGGTAAATGGTTTAAGCTGTGTGTCAAAATTATTGCCGGGATAGACGGCAAATTTCCCATAGGCAAAATGGGCATCTCGACCTCCCTCTTCGGGTCCACCGCTGGGCCAGTGTTTCACCATTGTATTTACGCTTTTGTAGCCCCAGCCGTCTTTTATTTCATCTTTACCGTATGAAGTTTGAAAGCCGTCAATATAAGCACGAGCCATATCGGCTGCCAATAAAGGATTTTCTCCGAATGTAGCTCCTATGCGACTCCATCTTGGTTCCGTTCCTAAATCAACTTGTGGAGACAAGGCTGTGGTGATACCTAATGCGCGATATTCCATGGCTGCAATATGTCCGAATTGTTGCACGATGGCGGGATCGAAAGTAGCCGCCATACCTAAACCATCAGGCCAAAGAGAAATCATTCCTCCTGCACCCGCATTGTATTCGGCAGTAACAGAAACACTGTTGCGAGGATCGGAACTTGTATTACCCGGAATACCTAAGCCTACGCTTTCACAAAAAGCCTGCATTTGGTTGTTCCAGCGAGCAGCTGCTTCAGGATTTTTTACAACGGTAATTAATATATGGCGCAAATTGTCCTCCAAAAGAAATTTCTTTTGTTGATCGGTCAGATTCCACGTCTCGGCACCGCTTTGGCTAAACCCTTTCCCATTGTAAGTCCCGAACGCGAAAGCTCCTCCTTCGAAAGCCGGAATAGCCTGATGTGCGCTGTAAAGCATCAAACCGGCAATTTGTTCCACGCTCATTCTCTTCGCCAAATCTTTAGCCCGTTCTTCGGGAGATAACCGCCAGTCTTCATATTTATCTAACTTTCCATTGTGATTCAAATCTTTAAATTTCAATCCATCAACGATTATAATCTTTACTCCCGAGGAAGGGGAATAACCCAAAGTAGCACCTTGGGTATTTTTCACTACTATAAATCCGTCATTATTTTGTGCTTGGACAATGCATGCCGTCATTAAAAAAACGGAGGCAAAAATTGTTGTAAGTAATTGTTTCATAAGTAAATATTTTGTTTAATCACTATAATTTCTATTCTTTATACAAGATAGAATTGAAAAACAGCTCCATTTCCGAAGCATAATAAACGCCGAAACGCGCAAATGTTTGTTTAGTGGCAATATCCGGTTTCCAATCAAAAAAAGCATGGCTGGCTCCTCCGACTTGCACATATTCAACCCTTTGTCCGGCTTTTACGAGTGCGTCCACGTAAGCTTTTACTGCTTCGTCTTTTATCAACGGATCTTTAGTGCCTCTTAATAGAAATTGGGGTACGGCTCTTTCTTTTACATCTGGGATGTTGTTGATGGGTGCTATCGCCTTTTTCCATGTATCATCGGCGGCAGGATCATCGGAATAGGTGTTCAATAAATCTCCGCTAAACACACCGTAACTGGGAGCTGCGGCTTTGACGGCATTCATAATCTCAGTTCTAACTTGTGCTACGGTTTTGTTTTTGGGAATATAAGAGGGCATAAATTCAAAAACTCCGGCTGTTTTACCAAATCCGCCATTTCCGATTTTATCACACATATCAGCTACTACGGCAGATAAATGACCACCTGCACTATCGCCGGTAACTCCTATTCGGGTAGGATCACCTCCATATTCTGCCGCGTGCTCGATGATATGAGCGATAGCACCAAACACGTCCTCAATGATATTGCACATGGTGGTATTTGATGCATCTCCATCTAACTTTTTAGCCCAACGGTAGTCTATGCTGAAAATCACGTATTTACCATCTTTTACTAATTCACGTGCCAAACCGCGCATGATGTCTTCCGTGTTGGAACTCCATCCTCCGCCGTGAATGATGATGATACAAGGCAGATTTTTTGCCCCTTTAGGAGAAAATACATCATATTTCAGGGACTTTACACCGGGTTTGGCATACACTACATCTTGTGTGACCTGAATGTTGGCGACAGCCGATTTTTCGATAAACGAAGCCCCGATATGCTTGTCCTTGTCCACAATGACTTTGAATTTTGGAGTCATCGATTCATAATACATTGCTCCCCACATACCCGGTGCGGAGTAATACCCGGCATCAAGTATATATCCGGCATTCGGTTGTGTGGTAACGGTGATAATTGTTCCTCCGGGATATTTACCATCCGGGGGCAACGGAGGATTTAGCGTATAGGTGCCATTGATCGGTTTATCAAGAGTTACGGTAAACGAAGATGTCTGCGAAGAGATACATCCTAAACTCGAAATGAGTATAAGAAGATGAAGAATGATTGTCTTTTTCATGATGGAATGGTTGTTTGATTGGTTTGTAAATGAGACGCAATTTCGCAAAAAATCATTGTATGGGAAATAGAGCCTATATATAATCTGATAATTCATTTACGAACTATTCACATCTCGTTCTCTTTCAGAGACAGCCCTCCTTTTAGGGGAGGGCTGCAGTCATCGGATAAATTTTAACTGTTATCTTATGTTCGTTTTCAAATCATTAACATCAGCCGAAGGGACTATGGCAGTGGATACTTTTTCTACAACCAGTTCTTTTGCTACATTGAAAGTAGAAGAGGCTTTGATCTTCAACGAAGAAGCTCCTACTTTGGCCGTATATTTTCCTGCTTCAGCTATCCACGATAGGGAGTTGGTATCAAAAGAGGCAAGATCAGACGGACGAATGGTAAAAGAGACGGTTTCTGATTCTCCGGCTTTCAGTAATCTTGTCTTGGTAAATCCTTTCAACTCTTCAACCGGCTTATCCATTGATTTACCAGGAGCGGAGATATAGAGTTCGGCAACCTCTTTTCCGGCTGTTTTCCCGATATTGGTGATAGTTACCGTTGCCGTAAGTTTGCCGGTAAAGGAGGAAGCGCTTAATTTGAAATTGCTATATGAAAAATTGCTATATGACAAGCCGTAGCCGAATTCATAAGAGGGTTTCACGTCGAAAGTATTATAATAGCGGTACCCGATATAGATACCTTCACTATAAGTAGCTTCAGAGGGTACTCCAAACAGCTCGTTATCCGACCCATTCGACTCTATTCTCTTTCCCGGAAAATCATTTGCAGAAGGAACGTCGCTGTAATTTACAGGAAACGTCGTGGCTAATTTGCCGGAAGGATTTACTTTTCCACTTAATACATCCGTTACAGCATTTCCACCTTCGATTCCCGGTTGCCAAGCCAATAAAATAGCATCCGGTTCGTCTTTCCAACTAGCCGTTTCAATCACGCCACCGATATTCAATACAACCACCACTTTTTTGTGTTGAGCGTGAAAAGCAGCAGTAATTGTTTTGATCAATGCTTGTTCTCTATCACTCAAATTAAAATCGTTCTCCACTTTCCGATCATTCCCTTCACCCGCATTGCGGCCAAGCGTGATAATGGCCACATCGTTTGATTTAGCTAAACTTTCGGCGTAAGAACCATCCACTTCGTACTCTGGAATTGGTGGTACCACCCCGAAGATTCCGACAGGCTTGGGTTGTTTGGTTTTACCATCGGCGATATACGCTTCGTATTTTTGTTTCAACTCGTTGTTTACGATATACCCTCCGTTTTTCAATCCGTCTAACAGAGATACAGTATAAGCCTTGTTTACATCACCGCTTCCGGTTCCTCCGGCAATAAACGCGTATGATGTATTGCCAAATAAGGCGATGTTTTTCTTTGTTAAGGGTAAACCCGAGTTATTCTTCAGAAGTACCATACCTTCGGTAGCAGCTTTGCGTGAAACCTGCGAATGCGCGGTCAAATCGGGTTGTTCGCTGTATTTATAGCCTTTATAACTTGGCGAATTCATCATCACGGCAAGGATATGCTCTACGTTTTCAGTAAGTTGCGCTTCTGTAAGTGTTCCGTTTTTCAGCGCTTCTTTAATAGCAAGATATTGAATCATGTCACCCGGCATTAATAAATCGTTGCCGGCATTTTGTTGTGCAACCGCGTCATTGCCACCCCACCAGTCGGTCATAATCAATCCTTTGAATCCCCAATCTTCGCGTACCGTACCGTTGAGTAGTGTTTTGTTTTCGGAGGTGTAGGTGCCGTCAATCAGGTTGTAGGAGGTCATGATAGCCCAAGGTTGAGCTTTTTTTACGGCAATTTCAAATCCTCTCAGATAGATTTCCCGTAAGGCTCTTTCGCTGATCTTTTCATTCAGTTTCATGCGGTTAAATTCAATATTATTAGCCACAAAGTGTTTGATACAAGCTCCTACACCATTCGATTGCACTCCTTTTACAAGAGCTGCCGCAATATTTCCAGACACAACAGGATCTTCTGAATAGTATTCAAAATTTCTTCCTCCAAGTGGATTCCGATGAATATTCATTCCGGGACCCAAGAGAATGTCTATACCATATTCTTTCACCTCATTTCCGAATGCAACACCCACTTTTCTTACTAATGTCGTATCCCAGGTTGATGCAAGTAATGTGCCTACCGGCCAAGCCGTGGCGTAAAAAGTTTTGCCGGGGTGATTGTCTCTTTTGGGTTCGATGCGAACTCCGGCAGGACCGTCAGACAATACCATGGAAGGAATGCCTAACTTTTCAATGGCATGAGTTCTTCCTGCAGCCCCATTTACTTTTTCAATCACGTAACTGTCACCGGGAATGCAATTGAATGGCGTTAGCTTTATATAGTTGCCATTGGTGTCTTGTTTCGGTTCAGCCGCATTCGGTATTCCGGGAAATTTAAATCCCATTCCGATTACCAACCGTACTTTTTCGTCCGTACTTAATTTTGATGCCAAAACCTTCACCTCAGGTGAAACTTGGGCAAATAGCAATAGCGGATATATTGCTATAAATAATAGAAACAGTCTTTTGTTCATAGAATTATTTTTCTTTGTAAGATATTACTTTATTAGAAATTGTATTTGATTGAAAATTGTACGGTAAATGGAATGATATAGGATGCTCCCATAATTTTTCCTTCGTACGGAGCACTGTTTGTAATTAAATCAGAACTGCTGATGGTGCCTTGTACGCCTTTTTGGTTCAACGGATTAGTAATTTGCAATGATAATTTTGTTTTTTGATTGGCTTGATAATCCGTTCCTACAAAAGTTTCCCATCTACCTTTGTAAATCAAAGCATTGGATATATTAGCATATTGTTGTCCGAAATAATGTGCCATAGCCCAAAAACGGAACTTGTTATAGGTATAACTGGGATCGATTTCAATCAATGTTTTTGAAATTGCAGTCACGCTTTTGTTAGAAAAATCGTAGTGTGTTGCCGTACCTACGCTTGGCCAGGTAACGTCAAACGAAAAATCGGTATATTTAGGATCTTGCAAAGTAAGTAATAAATGCAAGTTGAAGTTCTTAAATGGATTGGTTATAATATCTGTTGTCCAGCCGAGTGTTTTAACCCCATAGTGTTCAAAAACAATTTGGGATTCACCTGTTGTAGGGTTGGTAATAGTTGCCCGGGTAAAAGTTGCATTGGTTCTTGTAGCATAAGTAACTTGCGATACAAGACTGAATGTTTTATCTATATTGTAATAAATTCCACCTTGTGCTAATATGGTCTTAGATAGTGCGTTGGCTGCATTCGTTGCATCAAAAGCACCGGAATAATTTTCGAGTTGCCCGTGTTTTTCGTTATAAAGAACACTACCTAAAATTCCGAATGGTTTTGTAATTTTATAGATAACGTTTATGCTTCCGTCTTTGTGTATCCATCCGTTGTGAAATGGAGTGGTAGCATAGCCTGCATACGAATAATTATTGCTTACATCCGAAGCCAAATGATTACGCGAACCGGTTGCATCCAACATGTAATCACCATTCATCACCTGCGCTTCGAGACGTGCTCCGAGATTTACCTGCAAGCGATCGGTTAATTTCCAATCGTCTGTGATATAAAATGCAAGTTTATCTTCCCATCCGTTGTGATATTCACTTCCTGTATTATACGAGAAATAACCGTATTGGTCGGTGTTTATAGCACCTGTTGCGACTAATTTTCTTGGATTGGGCGCAATTTCAGTCAAAAACAAAGAGGTACTTGCGGTAAATTTATCGACATTGTAATACCATTGATTGAATCCGAATCTAAGTGAGTGGTTTGTAAATTTTTTACTCAAATCAATACGAGCTTCAGCGGTTTGAGTATTTTTTGCTTTATCGTTCAATGTATAAAACATTTGTATAGCTCCTGTACTGTTACCTGTATAGGTTTGTCCGTTATCTGCATATTTCAGGCTAGTAAACGCGGATGTGCTAATAGTTCCTGCAGGTACCATAATAGCAATTTTTGGTTCCGAATAGTGATAACGTCCGGTGTATTCCAAATCCCATCCATCACCTAGATTGTTTTTGCCGACAATATCGAACGAGTGCGCCGTAGTGTAAAGATCTTTGTCCAAATTGGTGTTTTCGAGTTTGCCGGTTAGCATATTGTATGTTCTGTTATATCCATCGGCCGGAAGGTAACTATCCAACCCGAACTTGAAATTGGGCAGACTGCTTACAGACCCATCAGTGTGATAATAGAACGGGTTGTAGTTGGTTAAACTTCTGGATCGTGAAAACTTATATAGAAAAGAAAGTTCTCCGTTTTTGTAACGTTTGGTAACACCGGCCTTGAATATTTGTGTTTTGTCAGAATAACGTGTAAATCCGGGATTATACGAATTAGGGTTCAGATTAAAATGTCCGCTCACAGTATAATACCAGTTATTCTTCAACGGACCTGCGGCAGCAGCATTGAGTTGAATTAATCCGAAATGGTTGGTCGTCAATCCTAAAGTACCATGTAATTGGTCAGTACCCCATCTATCGTAGGTGTTTAGGGCATAACCAACTGTGCCGATTGTATTGGAAACTTCCGGCAAGTTCAATAACCCAACACGGTTAAAACTGCCATCCATACGCCATGAGAAATAGGGTAATTCGGGCCAATAAAAATAAACAACCGGCATATTATTTTCCAGAATAGTTAATCCCCCGACGGTTGATGGTAATCCGATATTTAAATCTCGCGGACTTGACATGGAAGAGGCGTTGTTTTGAACATCACGACCCTTTACCTCTTTGCTGTCTGTCGCTTGTGCTGATTTGATTTTTACTGTATCGCTTTTGGCTGTAGAAGACTGCGCAAAAGTCATTGCTGCAAAGGCAAGATAAGAGCAAAGTAATGATAATTTTAGTATTTTTCTTTTCATAAGTAATTTGTTTTAATAAATAAATAGGATGTTTCTTGATATTATTAAACTACACGCTCTTTTTTGCTTGAACTAATCCTATTGCTTGAAAGATGAAAGTCGAAATTTTCTATATTTTACACGTCAAGTACCGGCTCTTATTTTAATCGATACTGGTATCAATGATATTCCGATATTAGACAATAAGGCGGTTACCATCGTCAAATAAAAATTGAGGAAAATGAGGTGAACGAAAAAAAATTCTCGTTCGTTGAGGAGTGTAATGTTTTTCATAATTAGGTACTTGTTTCAAAATATTAATAAGGCTAAACTTTGCAATTGCAGATGCAAAATTCGCCATTAGTACCTAAAAATGATTTGATATAGATCAAATTTTGACAATAAGTAGCTATTATTTGATGTGAGTCAAGTGGGTGTATGTTCTACAACAGCCCTGCTCGTATGCGGCTAAGCGATTCGGGTGTCATCAGCAGGTAAGAAGCAATGTGGGAAAGAGGTGCACGCTTAATAACTTCCGGTTGCTCTCTTTGAAGACGGTTGTAGCGTTCATGAGCCGTTTCAAACTTCCAAGAATCGGCTTTTTGTTGAGAAACTATTAGCGATCCTTCAAGCATCTTTCTGTATAAAGATTCAATTTCTCTATTTTGGGAAATGAGTTCTTCCAATCCGCTGTATGGTATTCCGTAAATAACAGAAGGTTCTAACGCTTCAGCCATTAAGCAAGTAGGTTTTTGTTGAAGAAAGCTTTCAATGCAGAAAAACATATCTCCGTTGGGAGCAAAATGTTCGGTTATATCTTTGTGGTTTTTGTAGTAAAATTGCCGTATCATCCCTTTGTCCACATACCCTATATATTCGCTGACCTGACCTTTTCGTAAATATAGATCACCCTTGCCAAGACCCTTTCGTACAAGAATTCCCGCCAATTGTTCGGTGGTGCTTTGGCTCAAAGGCATAATAATTGAGGCAATTTGTTTTGCAACGCGAATGTGTTCTTCCATGTCTTGGTATTTTTAGAAGGGCCGATAATTGTTGCAAATATAATGATCTATTAATTACATACAAAACATTTCTTCTGTTTTTATTTCAAAATTACACATAAGTGTTATCTTGATTGATGGTATTTAACTAAATAAAAAGTGTGTTATATGATTCTTTTTCAAATGCTCCAATACCAAATAGAGCATAATCATATTTGATAGGGTCCAAGTCATCAAACGAACGTAATACTGTCGTGATTTCTTCCACAGCTTTCCAATCATTTTGTCGGCGGATGAGAAGACCCAAAGAGCGGGCGATATTGCCTGAATGCAAATCCAACGGTAGCATTAGGGCAGAGGGGGAGATGTTTCTCCATAAACCGAAGTCAACACCGGAAGGATCATCACGTACCATCCAGCGCAAAAACATGTTCAATCGTTTGGCACTTGAGTTGGCAGCAACATCTGAAATATGTTTAGTTACTCTTCGTTCATGTGAAATAGATAGAAACAGATTCCGAAAATGTTTCAATGATCCAAATATGGAGGATTCAAAGTTGTAACCTTCGGTAAAAACATTTTCAAGACCTCCGTGATGGAGATAAATATTCCAGAGTGAATGCAAAAAGAAAAGACAATCTTCACCATTGAATGTCCGATGAACAAAATTTGACACCCTTTGCCAATCCGATCTGTCTGCATTGGATAGAAAATCATAAGGAGCATTGTCCATCAAAGACATTAATTTATCGGCATTGTTGATAATGCTTTTACGTTGTCCCCAAGCAATAGTGGCTGTCAGGAAGCCGGCAATCTCTATATCTTCTTTTCGCGAGAAGCGGTGCGGAATCTGAATGGGGTCAGTTTCGATAAATTCAGGTCTGTTATACTTTACTACCTGTTCATCAAGCAACTGCTTTATATCCATTCTTTCTACCACTGCATCAATTTTTTTAAATATGCTGTCAATTCGTTCGCTATCAATTGATGTTCAGCCAAATTCGGATGTGAATCGCACCCGCTGTTGTAACTTCTGCTAAAGAAGAAAGAAGTGACATTCTTATCGCCGTTCTTATGAACTGTATTGACTATGATTGTCAGATATTGTTTGAGTACCGATGTCAGCTTTTCATCCGCCATAGGGCTCGACAATAATACGATTTGCGCTTTAGGATATACCTTCCGTAAGGTTTTGATAAAGTCAACATAGGCATTGCAAAATTTAGTTTCGTCTTGTATCCCATCATTTTGACCCAGACAAATGGTCACCACGTCAGGTTGATATAACGCGAAATTCCAAGGTAGTTTGTTTTCACGCAAACTAATTTTATCATACACCTGCGGCATGACAATATCCATGTCGCAACAGCTATGTATCAAGCCGATACCCGATACGGATGTGAGATGGTATTGAGCCTTCAAAGCTCTTGCCGTCAAGGCTCCGTAGCTCAAATAAGCATTGTGTTGATCTTGCCACTCACCTTTTCCGCAAGCTACGGCCGATTGGTCACTGCCGGTTCCGCAAGTAATAGAATTACCGAAACATTCTATTTTACGGGAAGGGAGAGGTGGGGGGGGTAATAATTCTTTACAGGTGATGCCGTTGAATTGCAAGTAGCCAATAATGGATTCCGTTCCTTTACAAATAACCACTGTGTGAATCGTATCGCGCAGGTTGTCTCCGATAGATAACTTATTTTCTTTGGCCGGCAATTTGAATCGGGAATACTTTCCGTCAATAATCAGGTGGATGTAGTTGAGATTTGTACCGTAAAGATTTTCATCCGTCAAGTCAACCGTACAGCTACTGCCTTTGAACCAAAAGCTGATTTGAGCTCCAGCCGCCCAGAACTTCGGATGTTCAACATTGCTAAAATTACCTCTGCCCATATAGCAGAAGCGGGCGTCTGAGGCTTCGTAAAATGATAGATCATTTGCGGCAGAGATAGGTGTAATATAGTATGCCATAAGTAGAAAAAAGAGAATCTTCTTCATGATTTTTTGAGGAAAGTCTGTTTGGATAGAATGAAATTAACCGTGCAAAAGTAGTAATAAAATCCGGGACTGAATTAAATATTTCTTTGATAATCAGTGTCTTTTCAAGGTGAAAAAACGTATCTCTTTTTTGAAGTAAGTTTTTTCTGAAACTATTTGCTGTAAAGGAAAAAGATATTACCTTTGCACCACAATTGAGCGGGGTGTAGCTCAGCCCGGTTTAGAGTACGCGTCTGGGGGGCGTGTGGTCGCAAGTTCGAATCTTGTCACCCCGACTGAAAACAGCGTAAACGATTATACTATAATCGTTTACGCTGTAGTCGTTTTAAAAGTACCGGGACAGTTTTCGTTTGGAATTTCTACGATTTTAATTGTCTGATTAGAACCGTGAAAAAAATGGAGAGTCCTAATTACCTTCGGGTTTCCATTGAAAAAATCATTTTTACGTTTATATGTATTGTCCCGATGTGCCTTGAATTTATTCGCTTTTTTATTTTCTACCGCTGTTCTGTTTGTAAGATTTTATTCCCTCTTGATGCAGATTTGGAGTTTCTTTAGGGTGAATTCCAAAAAAATAATACCTTTGTATTCATGTTATAGAGAATGTCAAAAATAAAAATAAACACATGAAACGAGCATTAAATCAGGCTTAAACCAAAGAGCTATGATTATTGCGAGTTCCATGTGTTCTTGATGTAAAAAAATAAAAATAAACAGATGAAAGATTTTAACGCACTCTTCAAACAATACACGTGTAATCTTGACGATGCGCAAGTGAAAAATGCAGTATTTCAACTACTTTCCGAAAAAGTTGTAGCCAACCGTACAGAAGAAGTTTATAAAGCTTGTTTTAATTTCATTGACCTGACTTCGCTTAATACAACGGATAATGTACCTGCCATCGAAAAAATGGTGAATAAAGTAAATGCTTTTTCTCAGGAATATCCCGATATGCCCAACGTGGCGGCAATTTGCGTTTATCCCAATTTTGTAGGGACGGTAAAAGATCGATTGCAGTTTCCTTTAGGAATTGCTGCCGTATCGGCCGGATTTCCCTCGTCTCAGACTTTTATAGAAGTAAAGGTGGCCGAAACGGCAATGGCTGTAAGTGACGGAGCCAGTGAGATTGATGTAGTGATTTCGGTAGGTAAGTTTTTGGAAGAGAATTACGAAGAGTTATATGAAGAGTTGACTGAACTCAAAGCA
>Ga0326727_10024506_pt1 | contig 11403 bp, 10 predicted proteins | sample MB2enrmetagenome_FD_207643 | JGI IMG/M metagenome (GOLD analysis project Ga0326727, IMG submission 207643) | Lab enriched peat soil microbial communities from McLean, Ithaca, NY, United States - MB29MY | ecosystem: Environmental > Terrestrial > Soil > Wetlands > Peat | place: USA: New York... | reverse complement strand
GTACACACTCTCGTGTGTCTCAGCGCGGTACCAAAGACAACCGCATCCTTCGCAAACTTTCAACTGTACGCGCACTTCCATGACGGTTTCTCCATTCTGCTTTCATCTCCCGACGGAGGTTTGTGTTGCTGGTTGCTCCACGGGGTGAAGAGAACCAGGCCAGGCAGCTCAGATTTCTTCTGTCCTGATGGGGGATTGCCACCCGAGTTCTCCTGTTGTCTGTCATGACAATTTGTGCGCAGATCATGGAATTTCCCGTCTGGCCTGTCTCCCGGCGCTCCTCAAGAGAGCGGCGCCAGGATGGGAATGAGGAAGGCCGGAACAAATCAAGCGGAACCGGCAAATGTTCATCCGCCGCCCTCGGGGGCGCGTTTGCGTCTCCGCTCGAAGCATGGCGAAAGGACGATTTCCTAAAATTTCCCACAAGCCAATGCGTGATTAAGTAAACCTAATGTAGGGATATGATTCTTTACCGTCAACGCCTGGCCGCATATTTACCGTCGCTCGCTTTCCAATCGCAATACAAATGCCGAGAATGAAGGCACACATGCCCTGATAAGTTTTCCAAGGGAAAGCAATAAGCGCAGACACCTATTGCTGGCGGCAAATTATCCACAGATGAACTTCAGCCAGATGCACGAGCGCCTCCGCCTGGAACTGCTGCGCAGGATCCAGCGGGGCACGCTCAGCGTCTCGCTCCTGGCGCGGCAGACGGGTTTCGGGCAGCCTCACCTCTCCAATTTCCTGCGCAGCCGGCGCCAGCTTTCGCTGGAGGCGATGGACCGCATCCTGGCCGCACAGCGCCTGACGGTGGCCGACCTGCTGCCTGCACTGCCCCAGAATGCCCTCTGGCGCGATGATGAGAGCGCCGGGGAAGTCCCGGTGGTTTCGCACAATACGGCTCTCTTCGAGCCGGTCATCCGCCCTTCGGCCGTCCAAATGATGGTGCACTTGCCGCCGGGGGCACTCCAAACCGTCCGCGCCCGGGCCACCAACCTGCGCCGCGCCTGGCAGCGCTTTGTCGCCGTCCGCGTTGCGGCGGCCGACGCCCTGCCCATGGAGCCGCTGGTGCTGCCTGAGGCCCTGGTGCTCCTCGACCGGCACTACAATTCGCTGCTCCCCTACCGGCCCAGCCGCCCCAACCTTTACGCCATCCGCCATGGCGCGCACCTCACCGTCCGCTATGCGGAGTTCCAGGCCAGCCGCCTCATCCTGCGCCCGCACAACATTGCCTTTCCCGTGGAGCTGATCGCCCTGGATCCGGAAGAGTCGCCCGGCGATTGGCTGGCAGGCAGGGTGGCGCTGATTCTGAATGAGATCTGAGAGATTTCGGGCAGAAAATGGTGAAAAACTGTGGCGTCACGGCCGGCGGTGCGCTTCTAAAACATTTTCACTATTCCTATTAGGGTGGGTTTCGCGGTTTCCCACCCTTTTCACAAAGAACGTGAAAAGGATAGGGCACGGAGCTTCCTTACACCATCAGTGAAAATGCCGTAAGTTGTTTATTTTCTGCATATCTGAAAGCTGCGTTGTCGGCAAGCGCAAGCCTTTGATTGCCCTTTCTCAGTCTGCCGGGTAGCTTCCGTCCGCCAGATCGCGCTCGGCTGCGGCGAGATGCTCCGGCCGGCCGAGATCGCGCCAATACGCCCCGTCGGCACGGAGGCCGAGGATGCTTTCGCCCTCGGCGGCCAGACGCAGGTACGCATCCACGATCGAAAACGCGCCCTGCTCGATCAATTTCGGAAAGATGCGCGGCGAGACCACGTGAATGCCCGAGAATGCCAGCGGCTGAAAAGCCTGCGTGGGACCATCCGGCGGGGGTTCGCCCTTCTTCGTAACGTCCCGGCTGCGAAGCTGCCCCTCCGCGTCGAAGAGCAACGGCCGCGAAGTAGGCCGCGCGGCGACGGCGAGCGTGGCGAGGGCGTGGTGTTCGCTATGAGCCGCGACCATGCGCGCGAGATCGATCGCGCTAAGCACATCGACGTTGTGCACCAGAAACGGCTCGTCCGATTCGCCAAAGAACCACGCAGCCTTCTTCAACCCGCCGCCGGTGTCGAGCAAGACCTCCTCGCACGAAACTTCGATCCTCATGCCGAAGTTGCGATTCGCCGCCAGGTAACTCACGATCTGGTCCGCGCAATGATGGACATTAACAATGGCCTCACCCACGCCAAAAGCCCGCAGCCGATTGAGCGCGATCTCAAGCAGCGTTCGCCCGCCGATCGTAACCAGCGCCTTGGGACGGTCGTTGGTGAGCGGCCGCAGCCGCGTGCCCAGGCCGGCGGCAAAGACCATGGCTTTCATTGCGGCGCATTCTCCTGCTCCAGCTTCTCAAGCCTAAGTCTTTCAAGCCCCAGTCTCTCAAGCTGGACGTGGCGCACCTCGACCTCGACGCCCTTTGTGCCACGCAGGTGCTCGGCCAGCCGCTCCGCGAGATAGACCGAGCGGTGCTGCCCGCCAGTGCAGCCGAAGGAAACCATCAGGTTGGAGAATCCGCGCTGTTGGTAGTTGGCCACGCTCGCGTCGACGAGCGAGAACGCAGCGGCGAGAAACCGATCGACGCCCGGCTGCCGGTCGAGATACTCCCTGACCGGCGCGTTCCGGCCCGTCAATTGCCGGAACTCGACTTCGCGTCCCGGATTGGGCAAACTGCGGGCATCGAAGACGAAGCCTCCGCCGTTGCCGGTCTCATCGGCGGGCAAGCCGTGATGGAACGAAAAGCTGAAGACGCGCACCGTCAGGCCGGCCGCGAGCGCGGCGTGAGTGCCGAACTTCTCCGAAGCCCCGATGGCGTCGAGCGCGTCGAGCAGCGCGGGCAGCGCCACCGGCAGCCGCACGTTGTCTCTGAGCCAGCGCAGGTTCTTGAGCGCGTAGGGGACGCTCGCGAGAAAATGCGGCTTGCGCTCGTAGAATCCACGGAAGCCGTAGGCCCCGAGCGCCTGCAGAATGCGCGCGTAAACGTAGGCGTAGTAGTGCTCCATGAAAGCCGCGCGGTCGAGAGCGATGAAGCCGGCAAGCGTATCGAGATAGCGATCGAGAAGCTGCTGGCGCAGGGCGGGCGGCAGATCGGCCTTGGCGTCGTAGAGCAGCGATGCGATGTCGTATTGCAGCGCGCCCTTGCGTCCGCCCTGGTAGTCGAGGAACCAGGGCTGCCCGTCGCGCAGCATCACGTTGCGCGATTGAAAGTCGCGATAGAGAAAATACTCGCGCGGCGCGGCCAGCAGCAGCTTGGTCAAGCGGCTGAAATCCACCTCGAGCGCCTGTTCGTTGAAGGCCACGCCGGCCAGGCGCAGAAAGTAGTACTTGAAATAGTTCAGGTCCCAGGCGATGGACTGGCGGTCGAAGCTCGCGCGTGGATAGCAAACCTTGTAATTCAGGTCGCGGCCCGCTTCCACCTGAAAGCGGGGCAGCATGGCGACCGTTTTGCGATAGGCTTCGACGGCCTCGGGCGCGATCAAGTCGCCCGAGCGGTGCGCGCCGAGGAATTCGAAGAGCGTGGTGTCGCCTAAATCCTCTTCGAGATAAGCTCCCCGGTCCAAATCCTCTGCGAAGATCTCGGGAACCGGTAGCCCATGGCGGCGAAAGTGCCGTGAAAACTCGAGGAAAGCGGCGTTCTCCTCGCGGACGGAATAGAGAACGCCGATGGCGCTCAAGCCCGCGCCGGTGAGCCGGACGATGGTGCGCCCCGAGCCGCCCAACTGGCCCTTGAGCGGCTCCGCGCGCTCCGCCGGCGCATGAAAGTGCTGCTCGAAGAGGCGTTTCAGTACGTCCATGAATTGCTTTCCGGTTTCTTGTCAAGAGCGTGTTTCAAAAAATGGCCTAACTGGGCCGTCCGAATCCCTCAGGGGTTAAAACCCCGCGATTTTCCCGCCCCTTTCGGCACGACTGAAGTCGTGCCCTTTCACGTAGCCGTTTTTGAAACACCCTCTAGGTGCTTCGACCACGATAGCGATGCAGGCGAAGGGGTGCAAGGCGGCGGGCGTGCGGCGCGCCTATTCGCCTTCGTGGTGCGCCGCCACGCCGTCGAAGCGCGTAAAGGCCGAGTTCCAGTGCATCTTGACGATGCCCGTGGGGCCGTTGCGTTGCTTGGCGACGATGATCTCCGCCTCGGCCTTTTCTTCGGCTGACAGATCATCCTTGCGGTTGTAGTAGCTTTCGCGATGGATGAAGGCGACCACGTCGGCGTCCTGCTCAATGGAGCCCGACTCGCGCAGATCGCTCAGCAGTGGCCTTTTGTCGTCGCGCTTCTCGTTCGAGCGCGAGAGCTGGGAGAGCGCGATGACAGGAACCTGGAGTTCCTTGGCCATGGCTTTGAGGCCGCGCGAGATGGCCGAGACTTCCTGGACGCGGTTTTCGTAGCCTTTTCTCAGGCCCGGCATCGTGGCCGACATGAGCTGGAGATAGTCGATCATGATCAGGTCGAGGCCGCCGGCATTCTGCTTGAGGCGGCGGGCCTTGGCGCGCATCTCGGCGATGGTTGAGCCGGCGGAATCGTCAATGAAGATGCGCGACTCCACAAGAAGGCTCAACGCGTCCTGGAGCTTTTCCTGCTCCGCGCGGCCAAAGAAGCCCTTCTGGATTTTTTGCTGGTCGACGCTGGCTTGCGAGGCCAACATGCGGCGCAGAAGCGACTCCTTGCTCATTTCCAGGCTAAAGATAGCCACGATCGCGTTGTGGCGAATGGCCGCATTCTGCGCGATGTTGATGGCCAGCGCGGTTTTACCCATCGAAGGCCGCGCGGCGATGATGATCAGCTCGCCCTTCTGCAAGCCGCTGGTCATGCGATCGAAATCGGTGAAGCCCGTTTCGAGGCCCGTGATGTCGCCTCTGTGATTGTAGAGGTTGTCGATGGACCCGAAGGACTCGCGAACGATGATGTCGAGCGCCTGCAGGCCCTGGGTCAAGCCCGATTGGCTCACTTCCAGCAGTTGCGACTCGGTCTCGTCGAGAACGCTGATGGCTTCCTGGCTCTGGTCGGCGGCCTTGGCGATGGCCGACGAGCAGATGCCCATCAGCCGCCGCAGCAGGCTCTTGTCCTTGACAATGCGGATGTAGTCTTCGATCACCGGCCGGCGCGGCAAGCCTTCAGTGAGCGAAGCCAGGTAGGCCACGCCGCCGACGGCTTCGACCTCCTTGTGCTTGGCCAGTTCGATTGGCAATGTCACGATGTCTACTGTGCGCTGAGCATCGATCAACTCGTTCATGCGCAAGAAGATACGGCGATGCGAGTCGAGCGAGAAATCCTCGGGAGTGAGTTTTTCAGCTGCTTCTGAAAAGGCGGCGTTGTCAAGCATGACTGCGCCGAGGATTGTCTTTTCGGCGTCAATGCTCGCCGGTAGACCCTCTTCATGCGTGAACTCTGCGATCGCTGCCATGAGATCGAGTTTAGGACGAACACTCCCGTGGACAGGGTGTGAATTCTATAGCAGGATTGTGGGAATCAGGTGCGCGCACATGTCTAGCCAGTGCTCAGCAAGAACGAAGGGCCCGCCCAATTCCAGTCTTCTCCTAGTCTTCCGCGTTCCACCCCTCTGGGCCGACCTCGTGAAATGTCCGATTGCGCCCGGAAAACATAAAAAAGAACCTGCGCCGGCGGACCTCTCCAGAAAGATCTCTGAATTTGATCCAGCCATACCAAACCGGAATTCGGCGTCCTTCTTCAGTTGCGGCTTCCCATCCCGGTTCAACGACCTCGCCCATGGTCAGTTGTGCGAATTGCCAACGTCCTCCCGCCAAAAGGAACTCCGGCTTCCGAAGGATGTTCGCCGTCGGAGCAGGGAAGTCCATCGTTTCAAGATGCTTGAATATTTCAGGTCCAAAATGGACAAGTTTGGTATCAATCTCGAGGATTTCGGCAATCGATTGTCCAAGGTTTTCGGCGATCAAAAGGAAGTCGCGGTCTCTGCGGCTCTCTGGCGCATAGTCGCGGTGTTCCGGCCTGATGGAAAGCCTCGCTCGTTGAGAGCGCACGTAGGCCTGGTTGCTGGCTCTCATCGCTTGTGTGGCGCGACGGGTCTCAAATGATTGCCATGCGACCGCAAGCCCGGTAAGGGCTGCAATGATAACAACCCACCAATCGGGTTGTTCGAGAGCTGCATACCATCTAGCGCGTCTTGATTCAGGTATTGGAGCGGCTTGGCAGCGGCAGACTATCTCGTCGTTGCCACATTCATTGGAAGCAACCGTCTGTTTGCCCAGGTCCTCCTGCGAATTGTGGCCAATTGGGGACTTTTCCTGGCATGGCAGTCCTACGGATAGCCCAACAATGAAAACTGCGACTGCAAGCCCTTTCACCATAATGGCGAAACTCTATCACACTGTATGAGCGGCGTTACATGGCAGAACGGTTTTCTCTTGGGCTGTGCGAACCGCTCGGCTCTCCGTTGGGTCGAGAAACGAAGCCGTCAGAGACCTATTGCATATCCGCCATCGCAGCGTTGAGCCCGTTGAAGATCTGCTCGAGCTTGCCCGATTCGGCGGTAGGATAAGGAGCGGAGGGGAAATCCCATGCTCATTGTTCACGTGCACGTGCGCGTCAAGCCCGAGTCGGTGGCGGAGTTCCGGCAAGCCACCATCGAAAACGCCCGCGCGAGCGTGCTGGAGCCCGGCATCGCGCGCTTCGACGTGGTCGAACAGCTGGACGATCCGGCGCGATTCGTGCTCATCGAGATCTACCGCACAGCGGAAGCCGCGGCGGCGCATAAAGAGACCGCGCACTACGCGAAGTGGCGGGATGCCGTGGCGTCCATGATGGCCGAGCCGCGGCAGGGCGTGAAGTACAACGCCGTTTTTCCCGATGCCAATGCCTGGTAATTCCATGCACTTCGAATTCGCGACCGCGACGCGCATCATCTTCGGCGAGGGCAAGGCAGCTTCGCTTCCTGAACTGGCGCGCAGCTTCGGCGTCCGCGCGCTGGTGGTGACCGGCGCATCGCCAGAGCGCGCGGCGGCAATCGTCTCTGCGCTCTCGGCCGAGACCCTCGCCGTGCCCGGCGAGCCGACAGTCGAGCTGGTTCGCGAGGGCGCACGGCGCGTGCGCGATGCCGGCTGCGATGTTGTGGTCTCCATCGGCGGCGGCAGCGCCATCGACGCCGGCAAAGCCATTGCCGCTATTGCCACCAACGGCGGCGAACCGCTTGAGTTTCTCGAGGTGGTGGGCAAGGGCCGCGCCATCACTGCTCCGCCGCTGCCGTTCATTGCCGTGCCCACCACCGCCGGAACCGGCAGCGAAGTCACGCGCAACGCCGTCCTCGGATCGGCGGAGCACGGCGTGAAAGCAAGCTTGCGTAGTCCGCTGATGTTGCCGCGGGTCGCGCTGGTCGATCCCGAGCTGACCTACGGATTGCCGCCCGCGGTCACGGCCTATACCGGCCTTGACGCTCTGACACAACTCATCGAGCCGTATGTGAGCGCGCGCGCCAATCCGCTGGTGGACGCGCTTTGCGCCGACGGCATCGCGCGCGTTGCCGGGGCGCTCGGCCGCGCGGTTTTGGACGGCGCGGACCGGGACGCGCGCCGCGACATGGCGCTAGCAAGTCTATTCGGCGGCCTGGCGTTGGCCAACGCGGGACTGGGCGTGGTGCATGGCTTTGCCGCGCCGCTCGGAGGCGGGTGGAAGGCGCCGCACGGCGCACTTTGCGCGGCCCTGCTGTCGCATGGCATGGCGGCCAACGTCGCCGCGTTACGGGCGCGCGCGCCGCAACATCCGGCCCTGGCACGTTACACCGCCATTGCGTGCCTGCTCACCGGCCGCAACGATGCCAGCGCCGAGGACGGCATCGAGTGGGCTCGCGCGCTTTCGGCCGAGCTCGAGATTCCACCGCTTCGCGCCTGGGGAATCGCCGCATCCGATCTGCCGGGCGTGGTCGAGAAGGCCGCGCGAGCCAGCAGCATGCAGGCCAATCCACTGCCGCTCACGGGCGAGGAGTTGCAGGCCGTGCTCACCGCGGCGTGGTAGGCCCGGCGCGGGGAGAGTGGCCCGCAGGGAGGTCGATCGATGAAGGCACTGGTTAAAAGCAAAGCCGAGCGCGGCCTGTGGCTTGAAGAAATCGCCGAGCCCGAGATCGGCATCAACGATGTTCTGGTGCGCGTGCACTTGACGGGCATTTGCGGCACCGACCTGCACATCTACGAGTGGGACGAGTGGGCGCAAAAGACCATCCCCGTGCCCATGGCCATCGGCCACGAGTTTGTCGGCGAAGTGGTCGCCGTGGGCGCGAACGTGAACGACTTCTTTGCCGGCAACATCGTGAGCGGGGAGGGCCACGTGGTGTGCGGCCGCTGCCGGAACTGTCTTGCCGGACGCCGCCATCTTTGCGCATCGACGCAGGGCGTCGGCGTCAACCGGCCCGGCGCGTTTGCCGAATACATCGCGCTGCCGATGTCGAACATCTGGAAGCACAGCGCCTTCGTCCCCGAGGAGATCGCCGCCATCTTCGACCCCTTCGGCAACGCCGTGCATACCGCGCTCTCGTTTCCGGTACTGGGCGAGGACGTGCTGATTACGGGCGCGGGGCCCATTGGCATCATGGCGATTCCCGTGGTAAAACACGCGGGCGCGCGGCACGTGGTGGTCACCGATCTGAATCCCTACCGCCTGGAACTGGCCCGCAAGATGGGCGCGACCCTCGCCGTCAATCCCGCGGAGACGCCGCTCGCCCATGTGCAGAAGCAACTGGGAATGACGGAGGGCTTCGACGTGGGCCTGGAGATGTCGGGCAACGCGCAAGCCCTTCGCGAGATGATCGCCAACATGAGTCACGGCGGCAAGATTGCCGTTCTCGGCATTCCCGCCAAAGAGATGACGATGGACTGGCGCCAGGTGATCTTCAATATGCTGACCATCAAGGGCATCTACGGCCGCGAGATGTACGAAACCTGGTACAAGATGACCGTGATGCTGGAGTCGGGAGTCGACATCTCCGGCGTGATTACCCATCGCTTCCCGTGGCACGAATACGAAGCCGCGTTCGCCACCATGCGTTCCGGCAATGCGGGCAAGGTGATTATGGACTGGAGGAACGCGAGATAGCCGCGGGAATCTCCCGCCGCAATTCAGATTGCGATCCCTCGCAGCGCCGCGAATGCTATAAAAGGGACTGCATGAATTCCATCCCCGCGCAGCGCCTGCCCCTGATCCGTCTGGGGCTGCTCACAGCTGCTGCCCTTGCCATTCACGGCTATCATCTCGGCGTTGAGGACGCCGAAATCTTCATTCCCGCCGCCAACAAGCTGCTCGACCCCGATCTCTACCCTTACGCCTCGGAGTTCTTTCTTTCGCACGAGCGCTTGTCGCTCTTCGCTCCCATCCTGGCGTGGACCGCCCGGCTCACCCATCTCTCCATGGACTGGACTGTTTTCCTCTGGTACATCGTCACGCTCTTCGCCACGCTGGTTGCGTGCTGGATGCTGGCGGCAACCTGCTTCCGATCGTCGCGCGCGCGCTGGGCCGCGATCCTGGCCGTCACCGCGGCGCTCATGATGCCGGCTGCCAACACCGGCCTGCTGCTGATGGACCCGTACCTCACGGCGCGCTCCTTTTCCACGCCGCTCACCGTCTTCGTGCTGGCGGGTTTTCTTGACCGCCGCTATCTTCTTGCATCCGTCGCCGCCGCGCTCACCGTGCTCATCCATCCCCAGATGGCGGTGTATCTGGCTTTGCTCGGGATCATGCTCTGGATGACTCGGAAAGCGGCAACCGCAGCGCCGCGCCCAACCCCGCGCGCAGCCCCGGCAGCGGTCCTCGCCGTCTTCCTGCCCATCGATTTCCGTTTCGCTCCCGCCGAGGATCCTTATCGCGAAGCCCTCTACGCGCGCGACTTCTACTTTCTCTTCACCTGGACCTGGTACGATTGGCTCGGCTTGATTGCGCCGCTCCTCTTTCTGGCCTGGTTCTGGAAGGCCAAGCCGCGCGGCCGAACGCCGGCCTCCAGGCGGCTCTCGCTCGCGCTCATTCCCTTCGGACTGCTCTCCATTGTGGCCGCCGCCGTCATCTCCAGCGCGCACATCTTCGACATGTTCGCGCGCCTGCAGCCGTTGCGCTGCTTTCACCTCATCACCCTGGTCTTTCTGATTTTCCTGGGCGGTGTCATCGGCGAGTATGCCGGCCGAATCCGCGGCAGAATCCGCGCCTTCATCGTTCCCGTTCTCTCGCTTGGCGTGGCCGCGCTCATGTTCTCCGTGGAGCGCAAGATCTACCCGGACAGTCCGCACATTGAGTGGCCGGGGATGAAAACCAGCTCCAACGCCTGGGTCAACACGCTCCTCTGGGTGCGCGCGAACACGCCGCGCGACGCCGTCTTTGCCGTCGATTCCCGCTACTTCATGGACGCGGGCGTGGACAGCCACGGCTTCCGCTCCATCAGCCATCGCTCCGAGCTTGCGGACTACTTTAAAGATGGCGGCGCGGTGGCGATCTTTCCCAAGCTTGCAGTCGCGTGGAAGCAGATGAGCGACGCCACCTACGGACTGAACCACTTCACCGCCGCGGACTTTCGGCGGCTGGCCCAGGTTTATCCCGTCACGTGGACCGTCATTCACGGCCCCGCGCCCGCCGGCATGGATTGCCCCTACCAGCAGCAAGGCTACGCGGTGTGCAGAATTCCCGATGCGCCGGGACTTGCGCGGTCGGCGTTTTCTGAGCAGAAACAGTGAAGCGCTCCCGCGCTTGCGCGGCTTTGTAGTAGATTGTGCGCATGCAGGCCAGCACAGTAAGGGTCCCGATTACACAACCATGGATTTTCGCCTTCATCGGTTGCGCCATCCTCAGCTTCGCCGTCCCGCTGATCACGCAGTCCGCGCCAACTCCGCAAAGAGCCGACTCGATTCTGATTCTCAAGAAGGATCACGTGCTGGAGCTGCTGAAAAAAGGCAAAGCGATCCGCACCTACAAAGTCGCGCTGGGCCGCGGCGGTTTGGCGCCCAAGGAGCGCGAGGGCGACGGACGCACACCGGAGGGCCATTACATTATCGACAGCCGCAACGCCGAGAGCCACTACCACAAAGCGTTGCACATCTCCTATCCGAATGAGGAAGACCGCAGGCGCGCGGCCAGACTGGGCGTCGCACCCGGCGGAGCCGTCATGATTCATGGCTTGCCCAACGGCATGGGCTCGATCGGCGCGGCGCATCGCCTGTACGACTGGACGCTGGGCTGCATCGCGGTCACGGACGAGGAGATCGACGAGATATGGAATCTTGTCCCGGTGGGCACGCCGGTGGAGATCCGGCCATAGCGATCGCAAGCTCCCTCGCGCGCTCTGCGAAAATAGACATTCATGCTTTCGCTGCAAAATGCCGGCAAGCGGTTTGGACCGCGAGTGCTCTTCCTCGAGGCGAATTGGCTCATCCGCAACGACGAAAAAACCGCGCTGGTCGGCGCCAACGGCACCGGCAAATCCACGC
>Ga0326727_10024505_pt1 | contig 11403 bp, 9 predicted proteins | sample MB2enrmetagenome_FD_207643 | JGI IMG/M metagenome (GOLD analysis project Ga0326727, IMG submission 207643) | Lab enriched peat soil microbial communities from McLean, Ithaca, NY, United States - MB29MY | ecosystem: Environmental > Terrestrial > Soil > Wetlands > Peat | place: USA: New York... | reverse complement strand
CCGCTCGCTGGACAGCAGAGCGGCGATTTCATGCGGAACTGATTTGTCCGCGGTCTGAGTCTCCACCCCTCTGTTGTCTCAGACCTTACCCGATAACGGCAGTTCAACTTCGGGATTCGGGCTTGATCGTCGCGGAGTTGCAGTCGCCTTCAAACGCCCAGGCCGTCACGAACTTCCCGCTTGGTTGGCGAATTTGACCCAGAGAAATGAATTGTCCCTCAGGGCGCATGCCGGTCTCTTCCTCGAATTCCCGCATGGCGGCGGCGAAGGCGTCCTCACCTTCGGGATACTCACCCTTAGGCAATGACCAGGATGCAAGGTCCTTCTTTTCCCAATACGGGCCACCCATATGCACGAGAAGCACCTCAATCCCCTCTGGTGCCCGCCGGAACATAAGAAGACCTGCGCTCCGTCTTGTCATAACCCCACTCTCTGAAAAACACCCTGCCGATTGCAAATGTGGAGAAGTCTCCGGGACCGTGACGGCTATCGAACACCGTTGCCGGATCACCGAGTGACGAACCCCCGTTCACCTGACCACCAGCTACTGCCAGACGTGGCGGGACGGATGTCTGCACCGAAAGGCCGGCAATGTGGTTATGATTCGGGGGATGGCGCTTCTGCGAATTCTTCTTGTGGGCTGCGCCGTCGTGCTTGGGGCTTCAGCCCAAATGCTGCAGGCAAATGTGCTGCGCAACCTGGAGTACGCGCACCCGGAAAGCGGTCCGCTCGCGCTGGACCTGTACCTGCGGACGCCGGAGGACCTGTTCCGCTGATTGTCTGGATTCACGGGGGGCGCTTTCCGCGCGGGAAGCAAAGCCGGAGTCTGGTACAAGCCGATCCTCAACCAGACCCACCGCGGCTATGCCGTAGCCAGCATCGACTACCGGCTAAGCGGTACCGCCAGATTTCCCGCACTGGTTCATGACGCCAAAGCCGCCGTTCGCTGGCTGCATGCGCTTGGTAACCCCAAGGAAAGCCGGTGGTCAAGCGCCTCGCGCCCGAGCATTCGGCGCACGGTTGCCGCTGCGAGTGGGCTCTGGTGAGATCATCGGCCACTCGGAGGCAGTCCTCATGTCGACTTTCAGGCATGTCGGGGGCCTGAACTGCAGGGTTTCTGGAGGGGGTCCCCGGAATCTACCTCGTGGTGCTAACCGCCCGCGCCTCATGCCAATCTCAGAATGTGCCGAGGCTCCTTCGCATTAGGCGCACCACCACCCAAGTCCGGTTAAATCGGCGCTAAGTGGCCGGCAGGACAGCGGCCTTCTGTGCGCACTGCCCCAGTTCGGAATTGTGAATACCTCAATAGTCGGCGGCGGAACCTAGGGCGTCCGCATTTTCTTGAGAACTCCTCACTCGTCGGCGCACTAAATGCCAATACTCAGTCTACTTCCATGCCGCTCTTTAAGACGCGAAGCGCCGCGATCTACGGCATTGACGCCCGCCCGATCGACGTCGAAGTTGACATGCACGCTTCCGGCAACCCCCGAGACTCCGTGACCGTGGGAATGCCGGACACGGCGGTGCGCGAAAGCCGGGAGCGTATCCGGTCCGCCATCGTCAATTCCGGGTTCCCGTATCCCAATAAATCCTTTACCATCAACTTGGCGCCGGCAAATGTGCGCAAGGAAGGGGCGGGGTTCGATCTTCCCATGGCGGTCGGACTCTTGGGAGCCATGGGTGCCGTGCACGGACTGGATGGCCACCTCTTCGTCGGCGAGCTGTCGCTGAATGGCGCGGTGCGGCCGGTGCGCGGCACGCTATCCGTGGCTGTGTGTGCACGCGACCGGGGCATTCTGAACCTCGTGGTACCCGCCGAAAACGCGGCGGAAGCGGCCGTGGTGGAGGGCGTCCGCGTGTTTGGGGTGAAGTGCCTGGCCGAGGTTGTGGCGCTCCTGACCCGCCCGCAGGAGTTCCAGCCCGTTTCAGCGAACGGCGGCGCGCAGTCTGCCGACACGGCTGCCGCGCCTGACTTTAGCGATGTCCGCGGACAGACCATGGCCAAGCGCGCTCTGGAGGTGGCCGCGGCTGGCGCGCATAACGTCTTGATGATCGGACCGCCAGGGTCGGGCAAGAGCATGTTGGCGAAACGCTTTGCCGGCATTCTGCCCCCGCTGACCTTCGAAGAAGCTCTGGAGACCACTAAGATCCATAGCGTTGCCGGGCAACTCCGCGGCGGCGCCGGATTGCTTCACCAACGGCCGTTCCGGTCCCCGCACCACAGTATTTCCGACGCCGGATTGATCGGCGGCGGCATGGGAGTGCCGCGGCCCGGCGAGGTGAGCTTGGCACATCACGGTGTGTTGTTTCTCGACGAACTGCCGGAGTTCCCCCGCGACGTATTGGAGATGCTGCGCCAACCGATTGAGGACGGCAAGGTAACCATTGCGCGAGCGAACATGTCCATTTGTTTCCCAGCCACCTTCACTTTGGTAAGCGCGATGAATCCTTGCATGTGTGGCTTTAGTGGGGACGCCGGACGCGATTGCCGATGCACGCCGGCGATGATCCAGCGTTATCTCGGCAAGATCAGCGGTCCGCTGCTCGACCGTATCGATATTCACATAGAAGTGCCTGCTGTACCTTACAAGGAACTGCGCGGAAACGCAGCCTCGGAATCCTCGGCGGAGATTCGCGCGCGCGTAGACCGGGCACGCGCGGTGCAGCAGGCCCGCGGCTATTACAACTCCGCGATACCTTCTCGCATGATTCGCATGCACTGCGCGCTCGATGAGGCGGGCGAGCGCACTTTGGAAATGGCCGTGCGCCGCATGGGTCTCTCGGCGCGCGCTCACGACCGCATATTGAAAGTGGCGCGCACCGTCGCCGATCTGGACGAATCGCCAAACGTCACCGCCAAACATCTAGCGGAAGCCGTGCAGTACAGGAGTTTGGACAGGAACTATTGGACCTGACCGTCGGTGGTGTGCGTGGGCGGTTCCCCACCCGGGATTCCGAGGTTTTCGGCACCGCCCGGCACTTGGCGGGCACGGCTGGCTCGGCCCACTCGTCTGCGCGCGCGAACGGTGCGAAAATATCCGGGTGAGGCGTCTGTATCCCACTGCCACCCGACACTCCGGGTTCATACTCAGGTGCAGTTGTTATCTGCACGGGTGCCGCTGCGGTTTTTGGGGAGACGCCACCCGGGAATGCCGCTGCACGCCCGGACAGATCCAGCAGTATCTCGGCAAGATCAGCGGTCCGCTGCTGGACTGGATCGACATTCACGTCGAAGTTTCCGCGGTACCCCACTGGGAGCTGCGCGGCAATTCAACGGGCGAATGTTCAGCCGAGATTTCCGCCCGCGTCCAGAGGGCCCGAGCGGTGCAACAGGCGCGCGACTACTATAATTCCCGCATTCCCGCGCGCATGATACGCAAACTCTGCGTGCTCGACGATGCCGGCGAGCGCACGCTGGAAATGGCCGTCCGCCGCATGGGCCTTTCGGCTCGCGCACACCACCGTATACTCAAGGTGGCGCGCACCGTCGCCGATTTGGGCGGATTGGAAGGCGTCCTGGCCAAGCATGTGGCGGAAGCGGTGCAGTATCGCAGCCTGGACCGCAATTACTGGAGTTGAACGATATGACGAGACTTCCAAAGGCGCCCGCGCCTCAGGACGCGGCGGCGTTGTTCCGCGAACAACTCGCCCGCGGCGAGGCAGTGCTGGGCTGTTTTCTCTCGCTGGGATCCCCGGCGACCGCCGAATTGATGGCCAACGCCGGTTATGACTGGGCGCTCATCGATCTCGAACACGGCGCGGGCGATGAGCGCGACGCGCTGCCCCAGATTCAAGCGCTGGCGGCCGGCGGCTCGATCGCCGTTGTGCGGGTGGAATCGACGGCGCGGCAGCGCGTCCATCGTGTTCTCGATTTCGGCGCCCACGGAATCATGTTTCCGCGCATCGATTCGGCGGCGGAGGCCAAGGCTGCCGTCGCGGCCATGCGCTATCCGCCGGTCGGCGTGCGCGGGGTGGCGTTTTCGAACCGCGCCGGCGGATACGGCTCCAACTTCCGTGCCTATATGGCGGGGTCGGCGTCGCTGATGACCATCCTCCAGATCGAGTCGCCGGCGGCGGTTGAAAACGCGGACTCTATCGCGGCCGTTGACGGCGTGGACGTGTTGTTCATCGGCCCGTCCGACCTGTCGCATGCGATGGGCATCCTCGGCAACTTCGAGCACCCGGACTTTGTCGCCGCTATCCAGCGCACGGCGGCAGCCGCGTCGTCGCATGGCAAGCATTGCGGAATTCTTTTGCCCAGTCCCAAGGATTTCAAGAAGTACTACGAGCTCGGATATCGCTTGATCACGTCCGGTTCCGACGCGGTTTTACTGAACAACGCGGCACGGTCCCTGGTCGAAGGTATCCGGAAGGACCGCGAGGAAGTCGAGCGACGCACTTCATAGGGATCCGCGCCCACCCGCTACGTTAACCGGACTTCCCACCAGTTCCAGCACAGAACGAGCACTGGCTCCGTACCCGGCTCGCTCAGACGCGTGACGAGGCCGCAGGAAGCTCAGCCACCAGGTCGAGACGGAGACGCCGGAGGCGACACCGCATCTCGCTGGGCTGCCGCTGGTCGTGTGCTCCCACGCATGGTAATGTTGCTGGAACACATTAATTTCCTCCAACGAATCGAGAACCGCTACAAGAACCGCCACAGCACACCCGGTGCAAAACTGTGCTAAGGTCAAAGGAGTCAACGGATTGCGGATGTGGCGAAATTGGCAGACGCGCTGGACTTAGGTTGCGAACGCTCGGGGCACCCACGGGCAACTGTTTGAGGCTACGCGAGTTTCCTATGACTGGGCAGCCACGCCTCCTTCCCGGTGCGCGCCGGACTAGTCGCGGAACAGCAGCGACGCGTATTTGGACAAATACACCTGCCAGTTGGGCCAGCTATGCCCGCCACCAGACGGGTTGAAAACGTGTTTGACCTTCTTCTCCGTGAGCATGTCTGAAAAGCTCTGAATGGAGCTGAAGGAGACTGTCTTATCCTCGGTGCCGGAGCCGATCCAGAGTACTTTCAGCTTCTGGTTCAGGACGGCGGGGTCCATCTTGTCCCACTCGATCCGGTTCGGCCCTCCGCTGAATGCGCCGATGTAGGCGAACTGGTCGAGGTTGTGCAGCCCGATCGACAGCGACTGCATAGCTCCCATCGACAAGCCCGCAATGGCGCGATGCTCACGGTCCGTCAATACACGGTATCGGCTCTCCACTAGCGGTTTCACAGCGGTCAGCAACTCCTTCTCGATCGTCAGGGCGTCGGCGGGCGAGCCGATTGCATTTTGGCCGGGCTTGATCTCGCGGGGGACGTGACCATACGGCATCACCACCACCATCGGTTTGATTTTGCCGTCGGCAAGCAGATTGTCCATGATCACGTTGGCATGACCCGTCCATGTCCACGACGACTCAATCTGTCCGTTGCCGTGAAGCAAATAGAGGACGGGATACTTCTGCGAGCCGGTTTCATACCCCGGAGGGGTGTACACGCAAAACATACGGGGTGTACCCAGGTTCTTGGAGTCGTAGAAATTGGTTTGGACCATTCCGTGAGGAACGGGCCGCTCTTCAAAGACCGCCTTTTCGCTCCCCGGCACGATGAACATGCTGGTGGATCCCCAGCGGCGCAACTCGAGGTTCGGATTCGAAGGATCGGGCATACGGAGTCCGCCGTCAATGGCGTAGCCGTAAGTGTAAAAGCCGGCCGGCAGCGGGCCGACGGTCAAACTCCAGACGCCCTTGTCGTCTTTTTGCAATGGCTTGGGCTCCTTGATGACTTCCAGAATGCCCGGCGATCCCATCAGAACTACTTCCGATGCTTTGGGTGCGAAGAGACGAAACGTCACCGTGCGGTCGGGGTGCACTTCCGGAGAGACCGGCACGTTGTTCGTGTCCTCATAGTAGGGCGAGGGGCCCCGCTGGCAAAACGCCGGCGCGGCGAGCCAAATCAGACCGAATATGGCGACGGGAGCACGCATTGTTCTCAATCCTTTCCGGCCTTCAGAGAACTACTTCATGTAGCCTCGTTCCTTGTAGTATCGCGCCGCTCCCGGATGGAGCGGGACTTCATAGGCCTTCCACACATTGTAGACATTGTACGAGAAATTCAGATGTTTCCACTGCAGCAGTTCCTGCTGTTCGTCCATCGCTTTGGCGACGGCGTAGGCGAAATCGTCCGGCATGTCGGCCCGGCCATAGATCGCCGTTCCTGTGCGCACGACGGTCGGGATCGGGCGCACCACGCCGCGATACAGGCCGACGGGGATGATGCCGCGCTCCTGTTCGCCCTCCTGCGCCAGTTTCGCCAGCAGATCGTCGGGCAGCTCGATGAAGTTGAGGTCGAACTTCTGGGCGATCTCAGTCCATATCCTCCATTCCGGAGCCGTGGTCATGACGCCGCCGCCTCCGATCACGACATCGAACCTCTCCCGGTCCTCGGGCGTATTGCCGATGCGTCCGCCGGCGGCCTCAATGGCCTCTCTGGACAGGCCATAGTAGGACAGGATAGTGGATGTGTCGCCGCCGATCCCCGCGGAAAGGATGCGGACCGGCCAGCGCTTCTGCCGGAGCTGCGAAAGGTCGGCAATCCCGGTCTCCGCCCTGGCTGCGACTAGGATGTAACTGGGATCCTGAATGTTGGCAATCAGGCGCAAGTTTGTCCTGGGTTTCTCCTTGGCGTATACCCCCGTTCCCCGGTAGGCGCTCCGCAGGAATTGAACCGCGACAGCGCCGAAGTCGATGGTGCCGAGTCCCGGCACATTCCGCGGCGCCAGAATTTCCGGAACCGCGGGATCCGGCTTGTAAGGAGGCGGCAATTTAGCCTCGCTGACGATGCGCGGCGCCTCGGCCGCATTGCAGTTGTAGCAGATCTGCACGTCGTAGCCGTATGGTTTCATGGCCGCCTGCACTACTTCCGCCATCGCGCCCCACGGACAGATCTTGCATGCGCCGCCGAAAACCGGCCGCTTGGCCTCGATCCCCGTCGCGGGCGTTGCCGCTGCCTGCGGATTCGGCCGCACCGCGGCCTCGCCCTCAGGGGTGCGCCGCCAGGCGAAATAGGCTTCCAGCCCCTTCAGCCCTTCCTCGCTCGGAACCGGGCCCGTCCGGAGCGGCTGTTTGAGATACATGACCACGGGGTTGGAATCGCTGAACGCCGGCCAGTTGGGAACACCGTCGCCATTCGGGTCGCCGTGTTTGGCGAAATTCGTCCAGTACGCGACCATCGCCTGCGAAAGCTCCTCATCTCCGGGCGCCGCCTGCCGATTGGGCGCGCCGAGGTGTCCGAAGACAAACGGCACGTCCGCGCCGTGCGGCGTGCCCTGCCCCTCGCGCGGCGAGCCGGGCGGATAATCCGGATGCTGGTCGAAGTAGTAATAGAAGACCTTGGATTTGCCGGTCCTGGATTGCAGCCGCGCCCACGCCCACGTGTGCCAGCCGAACATGGCGTCCCGCGTGAGGTCGCGCGCCGTCTTGGGAACGGTAGTATCCGCGGGCGGGTAGAGCTCCAGCAATTTGTCGGCGAAAGGCCCGTAGCGCTGGCGGACACTGTCTATATACGCCCGGGGCGTCTTGGCCGGCGAGAAGCTCAGACCTTCATCGGAGTTGTAGCCCACCAGGATGGGAGTGTCGTTGTAGCGCCGCGTTTCATAGAGTTTGTACTGATCGTCCGGGATTACCCATCCGTCGACAATCGGCCAGCCCAAGCCCCGCTGACCGCCGCTCGTGGCCAGCACCCGCTCCGCCGGCAGCTTCCGCAAGTCCGCCACGGACAAGGCGCCGGCTGCCCTGGCGTAGGCCTCCCCGGCGCGCTCCGCATCGGTGAGGCGCTGCATATTCTCGCCGGGCATGCCGCCGGGGCGAGGCGGTCCGAACGAACCGCCGCTCTGCGAGATCGCCCCATGGAACAGCCCCTTGGCAAGGGGTGACGCGCACAGCATGCTTACCGCGATGCCACCCGCCGACTCGCCGAAGATCGTCACCCGCCGGGGATCGCCGCCGAAAGCGGCAATGTTCCTTTGAATCCATTGCAGCCCGGCGATCATATCCAGCAGGCCGTAATTGCCCGAAACCCGGTCTTTTGATTCGGCGCTCAGGCCAGGGTGAGCCAGAAAACCGAGAGTGCCCACCCGGTAGGCGATGCTGACGAGGACAACGCCCCGCTTGGCCAGAACCTCGCCGCTGTAAGTGGGATTGGACGTCGCCCCGCCGGCAAAACCGCCACCGTAGATCCAAACCAACACTGGCACGCGATCTCCGGCCGCTTTCGCCGGTGTCCAGACGTTCAGATACAGGCAGTCCTCGCTCATGCCCGGCCCCTGATTGGAACCCGTCGAACCGGGAGGCCCGCCCTGCATACATGCCGGGGCAAACTTATCGGCGCGCTTCACTCCTTTCCACTTCGGAGCAGGTTGAGGCGCCCGCCATCGCAAATCGCCCACCGGCGGCGCGGCAAATGGAATCCCCCGATAGACGGTCAAACCGTCTTCGGACGTGCCTGCTACGAGGCCGCCCTCGACCCGGACCGGGGCAGCGGCGGACACCCCCGCCAACACCAACACACCCAAAAAGAGCTTTTGCATGGTCATGCGCTCCTATCTGAACAGCAGCGGCGCCAACTCGTTCAAATCGCGCCGCCAGGTCAGCCACTCGTGCGCTGTGCCGGGGGGCCGGTATCGATTGTATATCCAACCGCCTCTTTTCGAGCTGTTTTTCTCACTTTCCCCATTTCGAACGACTCCGGCAGCCCAGGAAGACGCCACCACTGGCTCCTCCGGGAGCGCCGCAATCCGGTACACCATGTTCTCGGGTGATGGTTTTTCCATGAAGCACATTGGCTAAGCTGGCTATTCTCGGGATAGCTTTGACACGCACAACGCCATGAAATAGGATATGGAGCGTCGGATGTCGGAAATGGCGGGTCTTGTATGCCCTGCTGGTGGCCGTGGGAAGGCAAAGGGAGACGCCCGGAGTGTAATCTGCAACCGGCGAATCGGCACTATTTCCGCAAAGGAGACAGACAGGAATGAATTCAGAATCTAAACCGAACCCGGCGGGCGAGAACTCCCGGCGGAGCTTCTTGGAAAGGATCGGGGCACTGGCCGCTGCTTCAAGCGTGGCGGCAAATGCAGGCGCGCAGCAGTTACCGCTACCGCCCACGAGCGGGCGCGGCCCCGGTCGGCCAGAGCCCGGTCCCCTCTCCAAGGCGCCGATGCCGACGGTTCGTTTCGGCAAATACGAAATTGGCCGCCTGATTATGGGGGTCAACGCCCCGGGGGAGCATTTCTCCGTCAAGGAAAGTGCGGATGCGCGCGAGTGGCTCACGCCCGAACGGATCTTGCAAGAGAACCGGCACATGGAGGAGTTGGGCATCAACTGCATGGAAGCCGGACAGGGTCGTATCGTTCAGTACAACGCGGAACACGGCGGCAAGATGCTGTTTGCCACCCGCAACGAGGCGCCTATGGACGAGTCGATCAGGCCTGGGCGCGGGGCTAAGGAGATCGCCAAGGACGGATGTATCGCCATTCACCACGGAGGCGCCGGCGATACCGGCACGGATGCCTGGTGGAGAAGAGGCAAGCTCAACCGGGTCCGGGAATGGTGCAAAGCGGTGCGGGATGCGGGCGTGCTGGTTGCAGTCACCAGCCACAGGCCGGAAGTGTTCGAGATCATTGAGTCCCAGAATTGGGACGTGGATTACTACATGACCTGCCTGTACAAGTATGGCCGTACGCACTCGGAATGGCTGAAGGACTTCGCGTCCAACCCGCACATGATGCCCGTGGAAATCGGTTATCCCACCGAAGGTAATTCGGAGTTGTACGGCGGGGAAATCGCTTTCGTGCAAGGGGATCCCCCGGCGATGCTCAAAGTGATCAAACAGTGCAAGAAGCCGTGCTGGGTGTACAAGCTCCTGGCCAGCACCCGCCTCACCCAAAGGCAGGATATCGTCGAGGACAGGTTCAAGTACATTCTCTCAAACATCAAGGTTACCGACGCGGTAGTAGTCAGGATGTGGAGCAAGTACCAGGACGAGTTCGCCCTCGACAAGGAGTACGTGGTTAAGTACAGCCCAACCTCGATACCCGTATCGTGAGTACGCATCGGCGGCCACTGGCCCACTTCGACGAACAGGAGAAAGGAAGCGAGTAGTCATTAGCGCCGGACACAGCCCATGATCGAACGGCGGCGCGAGCCTGGCGCAATCATAACTATACTTGCAGGAGGATGGATGGGTCATATGAAAGCTACAGTGGATCGTCGGGCGTTTACCAAGAGGCTGGCGCTTGGTCTCGGCGCGGCCTCGCTGCCGCACATGGGGGCGCAGACGCCCGCGCGGAAGCTGCATATCGGCCACACAAGCATCACCTGGCTGAACTTCGGTGACGGCGGCGGGGGCCGAAGCCCCGCCGGCCGGGGTGCGGCTGGCGCCAGGGCGGCCGGGGGTGGTCAAGGCGGCAGGGCTCGTGCGGGCGTGGGCGGTGGGCCGGCTGTCGACCCTGTGTCGATCGAAACCATCATTCGAGACGTCTCCAGCTTGGGTTTTTGGGGAGTGGAGTTGTTTGGCAACGTGCCCGTCGTTATGGAGGACAATGCCGCCCTCGGCCAGTTGTTGCACAAGTACAACAACCTGCCGCTGATCTCGATTGTCGCCAGCCCGAACTGCGGAGACCCCACCCAGCTCAAAGAGTCCATTCAAACGATGGTGGTACAGGCGACGGCGGCGAAACAGCTTGGCGCGCGCATCGTTCTGATGAACGCGAGCGGTGGCCGGCGTGGCGAGAACTACAACTTCAACCGGCACAAGGAGAACATCGCGAACGCTTTGAACGAAGCCTCCAGAGCGATGGCCGATCTGGGCCTGCAGGCGGTTCTGCATCAGCACACCGACACGCTGGTTGAAAAGCGGGATGAAGTGTACGCCATCATGGACGCGGTGGACACGAGGGTGATGAAGGCGGGGTTCGATGTGGGACAGCTCTCCAAAGGGGGCTCCGATCCGGTACAGATCGTGAAGGATTTCCTGCCGGTGATCGAGCACCTGCATCTGAAGGACTGGGATGGCGGTCCCAACTACGCGCAGTACTGCCCGCTCGGCCGGGGCAAAGTGGACCTCCCGGCGATTCTGGACCTGATGGAGAAAAAGGGGACCCTCAAGGGCATGGTGATGGTCGAACTGGATCCCTCGGCCGGAATGCCACTAACGGCGTTAGAGACGGCCAAGATAGCGAAGGCGTATCTTCAGAAACTGGGTTACGCCTTTCGGACCTAGCTAGCGAGGTCTTCGACCTCAAACCGACGAGCAACGGGCCTCGGGATTCTGTAGAATCTCGGGCATGGCGAACATCCCGGAACTACTGAACGGACACGTCACGCTGGAAGTGGAGTGCCTGGACC
>Ga0326727_10024504_pt1 | contig 11404 bp, 11 predicted proteins | sample MB2enrmetagenome_FD_207643 | JGI IMG/M metagenome (GOLD analysis project Ga0326727, IMG submission 207643) | Lab enriched peat soil microbial communities from McLean, Ithaca, NY, United States - MB29MY | ecosystem: Environmental > Terrestrial > Soil > Wetlands > Peat | place: USA: New York... | reverse complement strand
CAGCAGGAGAGGGTTAGGCCTGGCCCGCAATGTCCAGATACAGGGGCGAAGTGGGTTTGAGGAACTAAATGGCTGAACATTTTGAGACGAAATTGTCGTCGAGAAACTACTGGGATTCCGAGAAGCTCTCTCCTAATGCTTTTGCATACGTCCTCATGATTCCGGCGGCATTAGTGATGTTTGGAGTCGTCATATATCCTTTCTTCTATAATGTTGTCCTGTCTTTTTCAAACATGAGTCTGCGTCACTTCAGAGACTGGCATGTCATCGGATTCAAGCAGTACGCGCAGGTGTTCAGTGAGAGAATATTCTATTCTGTTTTTGTCAAGACGCTTGTCTGGACATTCGTAAATGTCCTTTTCCACGTTACAATTGGGGTAGCCCTTGCGATCATTTTGAATCGCAAACTATTTGGCAAGGCAGCTATTCGCACTCTGCTGATTTTGCCCTGGGCGATTCCGCAGGTTATCGTTGCGTTGACATGGCGGAGCATGTTCAATTATGAATACGGGGCTGTGAATCTTTTCATCGCGCAGTATCTTCACATGGCACCTGTAGAGTGGCTTGGCAAGCCGCTTCAGGCGTTCAGCGCATGCATAATTACGAACATCTGGCTCGGATTTCCTTTTATGATGACTATTGCACTCGGCGGGCTACAGAGCATTCCGCAGGAACTTTACGAGGCGGCAGACATCGACGGTGCTTCCAGCTGGCAAAAATTCTGGACAGTTACCGTTCCCCTTCTGAGACCGGTGATGATCCCCGCGATAACTCTCGGAATAATCTGGACATTCAATAACGTGAACATAATCTGGCTCGTGTCAAACGGCGGAGAGCCTTCGGATCAAACGCACATACTCGTGTCATATGTTTACAAAGCGGCATTCAATCTTTATCGGTATGGTTATGCGGCGGCATTGTCGATGGTGATTTTCGCAATGCTTCTGATTTTCAGCCTGTTTTTCCTGAAGAAAACGAAAGCGTCGGAGGCGGCGTACTAAAGTGAATTTTAAATTCTCAATCCTAATTTTTGAATTAAGAACTACCATCAGGATGGGAAATGAAAGCCAAAATTAGAATTCAAAATTCAAAATCTAAGATTTTCAATTTAGTCCTTTATTTTCTTCTTCTCGGCTTTACGCTTGCAGTTCTTTATCCGATCATAAACGTGTTCAGTATTTCGCTTCGACCTTCGGATAGACTGCTTTCAACTTCGCTGCGGGTAATTCCCGCCGACGCTTCATTCCACGCTTACAAAGTTCTCTTTACTCAGACTCCTTTCATACACTGGTTCTTCAATTCGGTGATCATCGCTGTCGTTGTCACGTTGACCGGCGTGATGCTTGCATCTACAGCCGGTTACGCTTTCAGTCGATTCAGCTTTTATGGTAAGAAAAGCGCGATGGTCGGGCTTCTCGTGACCCAGATGTTTCCGCCAACCATGCTTTTGCTTCCGATGTACATCATGCTTCTTAAGCTGCATTTGATAAACAGCTACCTCGGGATCATCGTTATCTACACTTCAACCGCTCTGCCGTTCTGCGTTTGGCAAATGAAAGGATATTACGATACCATCCCGTTCAGTCTTGAGGAGGCGGCGCGCATCGATGGCTCAACTCGCTGGGGAGCGTTCACGAAAGTGGTGCTGCCGCTCGCCGCTCCCGCGCTCGTGATAACCGCCCTTTTTTCTTTCATGAGTGCCTGGGCAGAATATGTTGTTGCTGCTCAGGTGCTTCAAGATACGAGCCTGTTTACTCTTCCGCTCGGCCTGAAGCAATTTGAATCAAGCATGTCGACGCAGTGGGGACTTTACGCGGCCGGCTCTTTGATAATAAGTATTCCTGCCGTCGCATTGTTTTTGTTCCTGAGTCGGTGGCTGATTTCCGGTTTGACTCTCGGCAGTGTTAAGGGATAGAAGGACATCCTAGGTCACCATCCTGTGAGTGCCACGAATTGCATAAGGTAAGTTCGATAAAAAGATGAATCGAAGTGTTCCCTCTCCTGGCAAGAGAGGGATAGGGTGAGGTTGTTTTCAGGAGACTCGTGCTGATTTGAGCAGACCCCATCCTGACCTTCCCCTTGGAGGGGAAGGAACCATCAAACACACATCTGAGGTATTATAGATATGAAAAAGCCATCATTAGCCTTTTGGCAAATCTGGAACATGAGTTTCGGGTTTTTGGGAATACAGTTCGGCTTTGCACTTCAGAATGCGAACGTCAGCAGAATATTTGAGACGCTTGGTGCCAAGGTAGATGCCATCCCGATTCTCTGGATAGCTGCCCCGGTAACCGGTCTGATCGTCCAGCCGATAATCGGACACATGAGCGATAAGACATGGGGAAGGCTTGGCAGACGTCGACCATACTTCTTGACGGGAGCGATATTAGCATCCACAGCCCTCTTCATCATGCCGAACTCGCCGGTTCTCTGGGTCGCCGCAGGTATGCTGTGGATCATGGATACGTCGATAAATATTTCCATGGAGCCGTTCAGGGCATTCGTCGGGGACATGCTTCCGTCTGAACAGAGAACTGTCGGATTCGCAATGCAGAGTTTTTTCATCGGCGTCGGCGCTGTCGTGGCTTCAGCCCTTCCATATGTTATGACCAACTGGTTTGGCGTGAGCAATACCGCACCGGAAGGAATGATACCTGCTTCTGTCAAGCTATCATTCTACACCGGAGGAGTAGTCTTCTTCTCTGCCGTTTTGTGGACGGTCGCGAGCTCGAAGGAATATCCGCCTGACGACTTAAAGAGATTTGCCGAAGAGGGTGTTTCTCCGCGCCACGATGAAAATCCAATTGCTCATTCGACATTTCTGAAAAGCGGGTTGATCTGGACGGCCATCGGTGCTTTGCTTTTTTTGGTTTTCTATTTCTTCATCTACATGGACTACGGGCTCAGCGTATTCTTCGGCGGCGTGGCTGCATTCGGGCTGTTGCAAATTGTTGCTGGTTTGATCTCGAAAGGGGACGGCGCCCAGAACGGCCTGGTCGTCGTCATGAACGATCTTTTCAAGATGCCAAAGACTATGATACAGCTCGCTTATGTCCAGTTCTTTTCATGGTTCGCTCTCTTCGCGATGTGGATTTACACGACTCCGGCGGTGGCTCACCACATTTATGGCGCAACGGACGCCGCGTCTGCTTTGTACAACGAAGGTGCCAACTGGGTCGGCGTTCTTATGTCGGTTTATAACGGCTTCGCTGCTGTCATGGCTTTTGTGCTGGTCTGGCTCGCGAGAAAGACGAGCAGGAAGATGGTCCATATGATCAGCCTGGTGTGCGGCGCACTTGGCTTACTCTCGTTCTACATCATCAAAGACCCCAAGCTCCTCTTGGTTTCTGAACTTGGCATTGGTTTGGCGTGGGCGTCGATACTTGCGATGCCTTATGCGATCCTGACCGGTTCGCTTCCCGCCGAGAAAATGGGAACGTATATGGGGATATTCAATTTCTTCATCGTCATACCACAGATCACTGCGGCGGCAATTCTTGGGTTCTTCGTGCGAAGCCTTTTTCATGGCGAGGCGATTTACGCGCTGCTCCTCGGCGGGTTGTCGCTGGTCGTAGCGGCACTGCTGGTGATGAAAGTGGAAGATAAGACATAGCAGAATGTCATGACGTCGGGATTCTGTTATTCTACAATTTCGCTTTTCACTTGATTCTATACGAATCCTCCCTTAACATTTTGCAATCCAGGTCAACTGAGTTGTGGAAATGAAAATTCTTGGGACATTTCTTTGTCTTTCTGTCTTAGCTCTTGTGGTACATGGCCAAGAGCAAAACAGAATCCTCATCGAAGACACTTTGGCAACACGACTTTCAATTGCTCAACCGGAATGGCAGAACGAAAACGGATATTATGTCTCCGTGGGAGCTTGAGCTCGAAGACCAGGAAAAGTATAGCACCTGGCGCTCAATTCTTGGGTCAATACAGCTTAGTGGAGCGGCATACCTCGGTTACGAATATCTCAAGAAGCACGGACTGAGGTGAAGTCAAAAGATTGTATCATGGATGGGTCCTAAGTGAAGTGAAATTACGTATTATTTCTTCGTTTACCTTTCTCCTTTTCGTTAGCATTTTCTTGATTAGTTCGCGGGCAAATGCCATGTGGTTGGCAGTGAGCTATTATACTTTAATCAAGGATGCATCGGACGTCGTAATCATAAAGGTTGTCCGAATAGAAGGACAACAATATGGGGAGAAAGCTATTGGGTATGTCCAACGGACTCTCAAAGGAACGATACAGAGTGATTCAATAGAGCTTCCTTTCGTCTATCGAAGCTGGCCTACCGAAAAGGGAATGGTGACTACGTCTGATATTGTGCCAGTATCTTTTGAAGTTGGAAAACGCTACGTGGCACTACTTCAGAAGTGGCATCCGCGATCGAGCTTCGGTGATCCTCGCACCGCAGAAACTGAATATGAAGTTCTCAATTACCCCAAAAGAACTTTTTTTGAAATTGCGGATGACGAAGACCCCAGGCTCTTGGAGACCGAGCAATTATTGAAGATAGCCGATGATCCTGATCCAGGGGCGGGGATTGATTCGTTGATTTCGATGATCCATAGCAACAAAAAGGAAATGCGCATCGACGCAATTGAGGCACTGACCGACATTAGAACTGAAGATGCCGCCCGTCCGTTTATCTCTGTTCTTCGCAACGACCCCGATCCAAGTGTCCGGTATTCTGCGGCTCTTGGATTGGGGTATCTTCACTCCGATACTGTCGTAAGCGCACTTATGGAATGTCTCCAAAAAGAAAGCGCAAAAAATGTCAGGTATCAGATCATCGGTTCGTTAGGAATGCTCCGTGCGAAAGCGGCAGCTCCGGTGCTGCTTGGTCTTTATGAAACGGAAGGATATGACATTCGAAACGCAATTCTGACAACAATCTCTCAATTGAGAGATTCAGCGGCAGTACCTTCGCTGATTCATTTCTTTTCGGTCGATCGCGATATGCAACATCGACATTTGATGGCTCAGACCATTGCCTCCTTTCATACTTTCGAAGCCGATGAGTTTTCTACAACGCTGCTCGATACAACAAGTTCATATTGGCTGAAGTCTGCAATCATTGATGGGTGGGGAGAGTCCGGCTACACTAAAGGATTTGGCCGAATAGTAAGATGGGCTTCCATTCCTTTCGACACCGTAATGCGTAAATCGAAGTCAACAGCCGGAATACAGGGTCTGGTGATTCAGGCGCTCCACGCCATTTCTAAGCTCGGTACACCTGAACAAGTCGCGTCGATATTGAAGGCATATTCGAGTTGTGATGACTCTGGCGTCCGACAGATGGCGTTTCTCGTTTTGAGAGAATTACTGGCGAAGGACATTACCCCTGAGCTGCGTGAGAAGATTGAAGAGGAAATAAAGACTTTTCCTTCCGAGGGACAATGAACATTCTAAAGAAGAGCTGGCTGCTTCTCTTGCTTCTGACAATGGTCATGGGCTGTCTCAGCCACACCGTGGTTAGATGGCAGGATGAAGCTCGTGCCCGCCTTCGCGCTAAACAAGGGATGCCAATTCCTGATTCTATTATTGCCAAGTCGGATTCCGTTATCATTTCCAAGACTGGTCTCGATTTCTTTCACAATTATATCCACCGTGCCAAGTACGATACATCATTGGGTCAGGTTTTCGATATGCCGTGTTTTGATACTCATCCTGCCAAAGCTTTGTTAGAGGAATACCCTAACGACCCAGATGTTCCATATACTGTGCTCTATAGATTCAATATCCCGGGAAGACCATGGATCAATGAGCCCATCAGGTTCTATTTCGATTCGATCGGCAGCTTTATTGGGGGGCGGCCTCAAGAAATACCGAAATATCTTGCGTACCCCGACAGCTGCACTTTTGGAATGGACTCGGTCACGGCAATTAATATTGCCAGAAAAGCAGGTCTTGAGGAAGGTATTAGTCCCTGGGAAATGTCCTTCGGTTGGAGCAATGAAGGATTGATGAACAAGAAATACACGTGGGTTATCAGAAATACTGTGCGTCACTGGGAAGGACGCATAATTTGGATCGATCCCAATTCCGGGGCTGTTCTTCAGCAGGGCAAATGGACGGTCGAGCAATGAGAGAATGTAATGACTGCTTCATTTCACGACAAATCTTTGGAAAGGGTTCCTAAATTTATTTATCCTCTTTTCACTTCTTTACCCAATTCCTTCAGCTGCTGCGCGACCTTTTCGGTAACGCTTTCGATTGTTTCCCCGTTTATCAATCTCACGCCCGACACGCGGACCGCTTCATCTATCGTCGGGATAGTACCCGTTAGGTAGCGGTATATGTGATAACCGAGTCTATTATTGTCGTTGAACTCTCTCGTTGAGAATTGTTCGGCCACCCTGTAAGCGACAGCCTCCAAGCTGTCATCAGCAAACTTGTTCACCTGCGCCGGCGCCTTCGATGTCATGGTGTCTCCATCCTTTTTCACAAATTAACGATGACGGGTTTTATCTTCAATGTCGAGGGGCGGCACGAAGGCACATAGACATAGAGTCGAGATGATGGTACGTAGGAAAGAGAATCCGATCCGCCGGGTTGGAGTTAAGAAGCTGAACGCTGATAGCTGATTGCCGACCGCTAAAAACTGTGCCACTTTGCTTGACAATTATTAATAAACCCTTATATTTAACACAGGTAATGATTGCTTCATTGACATACCAGGTACCCGACCGACGAGCTCGGCGGACTAAGTTGAAGTCGAACAAGTGTCGGACGACTTTATGAACGTTGCTCTTGTCTTCAACGTCAAGAAAGCAAACACCATCGAAGTCGTCTCCAGTCCTTCCAAGTCCGTTCCACCTTCTCAATCTAACTCCGTCTCTGAAATTGAAGTTGAACCCGAAAAGAAAGCAGTCGATAAGTATGCCGAGTGGGACACGCAAGAGACAATTGACGCCGTTGCAAAAGCGTTGTCACTGTACCATGAGGTCACACTTGTTGAGGCTGACGAGAATGCTTACGAGAGACTTCGTGACGGAGAGTTCGATATCGTCTTCAACATTGCCGAAGGTATGAATGGCGTCAGCAGGGAAGCACAAATCCCGGCCATGCTTGAGTTCCTCGGCATACCTTACACCGGTTCCGACCCGCTTACTCTTGCTACCTGCCTTGACAAATCCAGAACGAAAGAGATTTTGAGTTACCACGGGATCCCGACTTCAAGATTTGTCGTGGCGAACTCCTTCGAGGAAGCCTCTGAAGCCTTATTGCGCTACCCACTTTTTGCAAAGCCGCTTCATGAGGGTTCGAGCAAGGGAATCTACAACTCTTCCTACGTCGAGAATCCTGAAGCACTCCAAAGAGAAGTTGAACGAATACTAAATGATTACGAGCAGCCGGCGCTTGTGGAAGAATACTTGCCCGGGAGGGAATTCACCGTAGCACTGCTTGGTAATGGGAATGAATTGAGAGTCTTGCCGCCAGTCGAAATAAGGTTCGATTCATTGCCATCAGAGGCATTGCCGGTTTATTCTTACGAAGCGAAATGGCTGTGGGATACGAAAGACTCCCCAATAGAAGTCTTCAAATGTCCGGCTCCTATCGACGACTCACTGCGAACCAAAATGGAAGACGTCTGCAGGAAAGCATTTGAGGTCTTGAAATGCCGTGATTGGAGCAGAATCGATGTTCGTCTTGATAGTGCTGGCGAGCCGAATGTGATTGAAGTCAATCCGCTTCCGGGCATTTTACCAGATCCGGAGGAACACTCATGTTTCCCAATGGCTTCAAGGGCTGCCGGTTTGGATTATGGCCAGATGATGAATGCGGTCCTGGACGCGGCATTGAAAAGAACAGGCAGATCATAGCTCGTAACTTATTGTATTTACTTAACTTATCCTGAAGGGACAGGTAGAGGCGACTCATGCCGAGAAAAAAGAAGATTTGTGTTGTCTATGACGAGGCGGCACTTGACATCACGTCGGAACTTGAATTGGCCTTCAATGGAAAACCAGCAGGGGGCGAGAGGAATTCACTGGTGGATACCTCAACGACCAGTGTGGTCGAGCAGGTCGATGCCGTGGTCGCGGTCCTTGCTGAGGCGGGCTACAACGTTTCCACAGTCATTACAAGCTCTGATGTGAATCAACTCATCGACAAGCTCCGGGATGAGAAGCCGGATTTAATCTTTAACTTCTGCGAATCCATCGAGGGAGACTCGTCGCAGGAGATGAACGTTGCCGGCTTGTACGATCTACTCAAGATTCAGTACACCGGCAGTGATCCTCTGACGCTTGGCAGTTGCTTGAACAAGGTGCGGGGGAAAGAGATCTTGACCTTTCACAAGATAAACGTACCTTCCTACCGGGTCTTTAACTCGCCTGATGAAGTGTCGAGGAAGAAAGTCGGATTTCCCGCCATTGCAAAACCGATCCACGAAGATGCCAGCATCGGGATTTCAAATGCCTCAGTCATTTATGACCGGGACCATCTGCAGGCCTTGCTTGCTGAACAATTGAGGAAATTCAGACAGCCTATCCTTGTAGAGCAGTTTATCGATGGCAGGGAATTCAACGTTGCGATCGTCGGGAACGATGAAGTCGTTGCGCTTCCGGTTTCCGAGATAGATTTCAGCACGATGCCGACGGGTTACCATCATATCGTCTCATACGAGGCGAAGTGGATGCCAGACAGTGTGGAGTACAAATCCACCGTTCCGATTTGTCCGGCCAAGATAAATCGGCGGCTCGAACAGAAAATTCAGAACACCGCTATCAGAGCATATCAGGCCATGGGCTGTAGGGATTATGCAAGAGTTGATATGCGTGTCGACAAGACGGGAAATGTCTTCGTGCTGGAAGTGAACCCCAATCCTGACATATCGCCGAGCGGTTCGGGGTTTGCACGGAGCGCGACGGCGTTTGGCTGGTCGTACGGCCAGCTTATAAATAACATTGTCCAATCAGCTTTTAAGAGACGGCTTGGTTAGAATAAGGCCCACGATCCGGGAAGATTACAAATCTATCCTTGACATCCTCGAAGGGACAGACAATTTCACGGCTGAAGAAATAAAAATTGCCGACGAGTTGTTGAACTCTTACTTCGACCATTCCTTTGAGAGCGGATATTGGACGTACACGGCTGCTAACAATAAGGTTGCCGGTTACATCTGTTATGGTCCCACTCCCTTGACTGACGGAACTTACGATGTTTACTGGATTGCCGTCGATCCGGACATGCAGGGGCAAGGAATAGGAAGTGAGCTGCTAAATTTTGCGGAGGACGATATCTTGAGGCACAAGGGGAGGCTGATAACGATTTATACGAGTTCGCAGGAGAAATACACCCCGACACGGGATTTCTATTTGAAACGAGGTTACGATGAAGGGGCGAGGATTCGTGATTACTATCGCCCCGGGGACGATCTCGTAGTATATGTCAAACAAATATCGGAGGACTAATTCATGGAACTGTGGCAGCAGATGCTGAGGCAGAGTATTGATAGCGCTGATGACCTTGTCAAGAAGTTCAACTTCGACAGAGAGACTGCCCAGAGGCTTAACAGCCTCTTCCACATCAGAATCAATCCGTACTATTTGAATCTCATTCGCTACCCAGGAGACCCGATCTGGCTTCAGAGTATTCCCGACGGGAAAGAGCTTGAAGAAGATGGGCTCCCTCTAGATCCGCTGAATGAGGACAACGATAGCCCGGTTCCAAGTATCACACACCGTTATCCAGACAGAGTTCTTTTTCTCGTTACAAGCCAATGTTCGATGTATTGTAGGTTCTGCACAAGGAAGAGGAAAGTCAGCGATTCGACAAAAATCAGCATGAAGTACATCCAGGACGGTCTTGATTATATCAGGGCTCATAGCGAAGTCAGGGATGTAATTGTTTCCGGCGGAGATCCGCTTATGCTGACGGACGTCATGCTGGAGAAGGTACTCAAAGGACTCCGAGAAATTCCGCATGTCGAGATTATCCGTGTTCACACGAAGATGCCGTGCGTACTGCCGCAGAGGATCACGCCTCATCTCGTGGAAATGATGAAGAAATATCACCCGATATACGTGAATGTACATTTTAATCATCCGTGGGAATGCACGCCCGAAGCGAAACAAGCCTGCGACCTCCTCGCAAATGCAGGTTTTCCGCTGGGCAACCAAATGGTGCTGATGAAAGGCGTAAATGACGATCCGGAAGTCGTGAAGGAGCTTAACCGGAAGCTTCTGACCATGCGCGTGAAGCCTTATTATATTTACCAGGCTGACATGGTGAAGACCACGAACCATTTCAGGACTCCTATCCGTGTGGGGTTGGAAATCATGGACAAGCTTCGCGGCCACACTTCGGGACTCGCCGTTCCGTATTTTGTGATTGATTCCCCCGGCGGCGGCGGAAAAATTCCAATTCTTCCTCAATATATTCTGTACCATGATGACGAGAAGATCGTGCTGCGTAATTACAGGTACGAAGTCTTCGAATACGCCGAGACAAAGGATGAAAAAGAGCCTGTTCATGCCGATATGGATTCGCGTTTCTTGAGGAAATCCCCTGTCGTCATCAGGGAGAGGAAGCGCAGGATCTCAAAACCCAAGACAAGAGCAAAAGTAAAGGTGGAAATAGACAAGCCGGTTGTCGAAGAAACGGCGAGCGGCAAAGAATAGACTTCTCAGACTCCGTAGAAAGACAGTCGAACCGATCTTGCGAAGGAGCAAAGCCTTCGCAAGATCTACCTTTTTGGGGATGGATTATTATATGAAGCGTGCCCTGGCGTTATCGACCATTGCGGTGATCTGCACTGCAAACGTTGAAGCGCAAGTTCCGGATTGGGCGAAAAAGGCCATTTGGTATCAGATATTCACCGAGCGGTTCCGCAACGGGGATTCCACAAATGACCCGACGGCAATGGACGCTCAGGTCAGCGAAAGCAACTGGCATATCTCGCCTTGGACAGGCGACTGGTACAAGTTGCAGCCGTGGGAGAAGAAGGTCTCGGACAGATTCTATGATGTCGTTTTCGACAGAAGATACGGCGGAGACTTGAAAGGTGTTATCGACGAGCTGCCATACTTGAAAGAACTCGGCGTCAACGCAATCTACTTCAATCCGGTTTTTGAGTCGCCATCGCTTCACAAATATAACACTGCAACATACATCCACGTTGACCATAATTTCGGTCCCGATCCTGCCGGGGATTTGAGAATTATGTCGGAAGAAAATCCCGCGGATCCTGCGACGTGGAAGTGGACTTCCGCTGACAAGGAGTTTCTTGGGCTCGTGAAGGAAGCGCATGAGATGGGCATGCACGTGATCATCGACGGCGTTTTCAACCATGTTGGGACTGACTTCTGGGCGTTCAAAGACGTGGAAAAGAATCAGCAGCAGTCCAAATACAAAGACTGGTTTGCCGTGAAGAGCTGGAATGATTCGGCA
>Ga0326727_10024501_pt1 | contig 11404 bp, 12 predicted proteins | sample MB2enrmetagenome_FD_207643 | JGI IMG/M metagenome (GOLD analysis project Ga0326727, IMG submission 207643) | Lab enriched peat soil microbial communities from McLean, Ithaca, NY, United States - MB29MY | ecosystem: Environmental > Terrestrial > Soil > Wetlands > Peat | place: USA: New York... | reverse complement strand
ATGATACTTGGGGCGCAAGCCCCTGGCAAAGTAGGTCATCGCCAGGTAACAAGCGAAAAGGCTACCTCTAACGAGGTAGCCTTTTCTGTGTTTATGAGCCAAAGCCCAGGGTCCGGGGGTCTACCCGAAGGTTAGAATGGAATTGCAGTTTCTTCAGGCTCAAATCAAGCCTCACTTCATCTTCAACTCCTTAAGTGTTATTTCATCCCTCAGCATCCGGGAGCCGGAGCGGGCAAAGGCTTTGGTGCTTGACTTGTCCGATTTCCTGCGCATTAGTTTTGATCTTGACAGCCCGGAAGGTCTTACAACGATCAAAAAAAAGTTGGAGCTAGTCCAGGCCTACTTAGCCATTGAGCAAGCTCGTTTTAAACAACGGCTGGCAGTCGAATTTATGATTGAGGAAGGCTTGGACTGCACGATACCTATGCTTTTCAATCCAACCCCTAGTGGAAAATGCCGTTCGGCATGGGATTATGCCCATGAGGAAGGGTGGGAAAGGCACCTTTATTTGATGGACTCACCAGTTATGAGCGATATGGATAAGAAGTACTTTCATCGGGTTAGCATGGAAGAAGGCAGTGAAGCTGATTATTTCAGTAGTATTAAGAAATTAACGGAGTTTTTGACCAAACACTATGGTAAAAAAACCATAATTCTAATTGACGAATACGATGCGCCAATTCAGCAGGCCTATCTAAAAAAATACTATGATCCGCTCATCTCCTTCATGCGCAACTTTATGACCGTTGCTTTAAAAGACAATAACTATTTAGAAAAAGCGGTCTTGACCGGGGTGATGCGAGTAGCTCGGGAGAGCCTTTTCTCTGGGCTCAATAATCTATCTGTGTGGACTCTATTAGATGAACCTTATTGTAAGCAGTTTGGTTTTCTGGAAACAGAAGTCGAAGAGTTATTGACATATTACGGTATAGAGTCCCAGCTAGAAGAAGTTCGCAACTGGTATAACGGTTATATGTTTGGTAACACCGTGATCTATAACCCCTGGTCGCTTCTGAAATACGCGCAGAATTGGAAAGGCGGTTTGCAACCCTATTGGGTAAATACCAGCGATAACGAAATCGTCCATCGCTTGATAAGTCGGGGAGGGCCGGCTTTGAAGATGGAATTGGAAGATCTTTTGCAGGGCACTATCGTGGTAAAAACCATTAACCAGAACATCTCTATGGGTGAAGCAGAAAAAAATGACCAGAACGTCTGGAGCTTTCTGCTTTTCAGCGGTTATCTCAAGCCTATAAACCGGGAAATCATAGACGGAGAGATGATCTGCGGACTGGCGATACCGAATCGGGAAGTACAGACGATCTATCGCGATATCGTAAAATCCTGGTTTAATGATACCGTTCATTCGGATTTTCTGAGGACTATGTTGAAAAGCTTGACTAGTGGGCAAATAGAAGTCTTTGCCAGTCATTTCCGAGAATATGTCCAAAGCAGCTTCAGCTACTTCGATATCGGCGGAAAAGTACCGGAAAAGATCTATCATGCCTTTGTGCTGGGCCTCCTGGTAGGCTTACGTCCTAATTATGAAATCAAATCCAACCGCGAAGGCGGTTATGGACGCTATGATGCTATGGTCATACCCCAGGATAAGAGCCAGGCAGGTATAATTATCGAGTTTAAGAGTGTAGCTCAGGAAGTAAAGGATCTGGAACAGATCGCTCAGCTGGCCTTACAACAGATCGAAGCGAAGGGATATCAGCGGGAACTGTTCGAGCGGGGAATCTATAAAATCATTAAGCTTGGCATCGTCTTTCAGGGAAAAACGGTGTTGGTAAAGGCCGGGGGCTAAGATTTTGTGTTGGGCGTGTGTAGCGTGTGACAAAGGGATGGGATTGCGGGCAACATTAATAGTGTGTCCGCAATTCCGTCCTCTTGTCACTATAAGGATAGCTATTTAAACTGTTCAACTATTCTATTCTATTCTATTCTATTCTGTAAGGAAGTAACGATTAGTATGGTCAGACCATCAGACAATGTGATATAATTTGAGAAAATCCTGAAAACTATAATCACCTCACTAATTGGGAAGAATCTTGAATGAATTAGATTAATTTCGAAGGAGATGCAGGAATGGAAGTTATTTTAGCTTATGGAAAAAATGGATTGAGTGTTAACGTTCCCGAAAATTCGAAAATTATAGAACCTGCCCACCTGGAACTACCCAAGGATGATCACAAGGTAGTGTTGAATGCTTTACGCAACCCGATCGGAACAGAATCCTTGAAAGCAATGGTTAAACCAAGTGATCGGGTTGTCATTGTGATTAGCGATATTACCAGGCCAACTCCAAATCATAAATTGATTCCTTGGATACTTGAGGAGCTTCCTCATGTCCCTTTAGAGAACGTTACAATTATCAATGGAACAGCAACTCACCGTGATCAAACCAGAGAAGAGTTTGTTGAGATGTTAGGGGAAACGGTTGTCGATACTGTTCGGATTGTAAATCATCACTGTCACGAAAAATCAGAACTTACGCACCTGGGGACAAGCAGTTTTGGCTGTGAGATCTACTTAAATAAAGAATATGTTGAAGCCGACTTTAGAATTGTTACAGGGTTCATTGAACCTCACTTTTTTGCGGGATTTTCAGGAGGACCTAAGGGAATTATGCCGGGTGTCGCGGGGATTGAAACAATTTTAACGTTCCATAATGCCCAAATGATTGGTCATCCCTTGGCTACCTGGGGAATTCTGGAGAACAACCCTCTTCAAGAAATGGCCAGAGAGGTTAACACTTTTTGTAAACCAGATTTCCTTCTTAATGTAGCACTGAATGGTAAAAAAGAGATCACTAATGTTTTTGCGGGTGAGTTGATTGCAGCTCACGCTACCGGGTGTGCTTATGTCAAAGAGCATGCCATGATTAAATGTGACAAGCGCTACGACGTAGTGATAACGACGAACTCGGGTTATCCCCTTGACCAAAATCTATATCAGGCAGTAAAGGGCATGAACGCGGCCCATAAAATTGTCAAACAAGGGGGCACGATTATTAGTGCCTCAGAATGCATCGAAGGTATGCCCGAGCACGGCAACTTCTCCAAGATCTTAAAGATGCGCAATTCTCCAAAGGAACTCTTGGAAATGATTAATGATCCTTCTTTCCAAATGTTTGATCAGTGGGAAGCACAAAGGCTCGCCATGATTCAGGAATGGGCAGATGTCTACTTGTATTCCTCGCTACCGGATGAATCAGCCCAAATTGCCAAGCTTACCCCGACGAAGGATATCGAACAGACGCTGACGGATCTGAGGTGCAAATACGGCAAAGAAATGAGTATTGCGGTGTTGCCGCTGGGCCCCTTGACAATTCCTTATGTGGAAGAATGAAATTGTAAATTTCGTATTAGTTTCTGGTAAAAGGACACCTATTAGTATAGGTGTCCTTGGGAAGTCAAAGATGCAGAAACCTAAAAAGAACCAAACAAGAAGTCTATTCTTTTCCGAGAGGATAACCGAAGCCTTAAATGGAATCTTTGACCATCCCCTTACGATTGTCGAAGCGCCCATGGGCTATGGTAAAACCACTGCTGTCAGGGAGTATCTGAATAAGGCCGGGGTCAACTTGTTGTGGCAAAGGGTTTATGACAGTTCTACAAACAACTTTTGGAACGGCTTTGCCCGCTTGTTCCGCGAATTGGATGATTACCGCTCTCAGAGTCTTGTCCAGCTAGGTTTTCCTGATGATGGCAATCGGCGCAGGAAGCATTGAAGCTGATTGAGGAGATGAAGCTGCCTGCCGTAACAGCGCTGGTTATTGATGATTATCATATGATCGATAATCCGGCGGTTAGCCGCTTTATTGAACTGCTTGCAGAAAACGAAACCCATAACCTGCATATCATTTTAACCGCGCGTTTTACAAAAGTTCAAAGGCTGGAAGAACTGGAGCTGAAAGGCTATTTGCATCATATAACAAAGAAACCTTCGAGCTTACACCGCAGGAAATCGTAGAGTATTACAAGTTATGCGGAATAAGACTTAGACATATTGATGCTGATCAGCTTTATTCTTTGACAGAAGGATGGATAAGCGCACTTTATTTGCACATGCTGGAATATGTTGCCAAGGGTAGCTATACACCGGCAAAAAGCATCGACAGGCTGATTGAAAAGGCAGTTTATGAACCGCTTCCAGATGAAATAAAAGATTTTGTTCTGACGTTGTGTATTTCTGACAGTTTTACCCATGAACAGGCCGGTTATATGTGGGGCAGAGAAAATGCAGGGGAGCTCCTGGCCGAGGTTGTGAACAAAAACGCATTTGTCAAATATGAGAGCAAGGACAAGACCTATAAGATGCATAACCTATTTATAGGCTTTCTGAAAGAAGTGCTTGAACCAAAAGATAGATACGGCATATAGGCAAAGACTGTACCATAAGGCGGCGCAGTGGTACCTGAAATCAGGTGACGATTCATCTGCCAGACGGTTTTTTTACGAGTGCGGTGATTTTGATGGCATCCTGTCTGCGTTGGAAGCGGACGGTTCTATTGGCTATTCTTCAAATGACCTGGAATCGCTCAAAAAGTACATGACGGAATGTTCGGAAGGAATCAAAGCTTCTCATCACTATGCCATGCTCAAGTTTGCTCTGCCTTTGATTATTCATAATGAGCTTGAATTGTTCGGTAAGGTTTGTCAAGAAGCGGCTGGCAATATCACAGCAGATACAAGCCTGAGTGATGAACTCCGGAATCAGCTTTTGGGTGAACTTGAGCTCTTGCTAAGTTTAACCGCTTTCAACAACTTAAAAAAGATGTCGGCTCATCACCTGAAAGCATGGGATCTGCTCAAACGGGCCACGTCCATTTACACTTCCAAAATCCATTGGAGCTTTGGTTCTCCGTCCATACTTTATCTCTATTACAGAGAAAGCGGCAGGCTTGCAGAACATGTACAGGACTTAATCGAAAACCTGGCCTGTTATGGACGCCTGACAAACGGACATGGCAGCGGGGGGAATACGTCATGGAAGCCGAATGGCATTTCAATATGGGTGACTTGGAAAACGCTGAAATATCAGTGCATAAAGCCTTGCTCAAGGGCCAATCCGCCGGCGAATCAAATATCGTCCTCTGCGCTGGATTTCTGCAAATACGCCTTGCTTTTTTCAAGGGAGATCTGGGGTTGATGCAGTCGCTCCTGCTTCAAATGCGTCAGAACATGACCTTGATCCTGATAACAACACAAACTCTTTTGATATTTCATATTCAAATAATAATAACATTGGCTACTACCTTAATAATGATTTTTATAACAGCTTGGACCCTGCGGATCGTCCATTAATCCAATCCCATAGCTGGGGCATCGGGAATGAAACTGACGAATCATCGGCCACCGAGATTTGTAATGTTGGCCTGATTAGCTACAGCGAATGGAATAACTATAAAAACATTAGTGGTGGCATATCTTGGTACACCACAACTAATTTACAAGTCGCTCTGGGTGCGGTTACTAATTACGACTATAACGCAACCACCCCGGTTGTCTACGAAATCAAATACCGTGGTCATTATGGTGTCTTTGGTCAAGGTGCCCAGGACATTACAGAAGACTGGCAAAGCTCAGGATTGTATTTTACAGTTACACCAGCAGCAGTCACACTGAGCAGTATCGCCATCACAACCCCGGCAACAAAGTTGGCTTACACAGTAGGCGACACGCTGGATATCAGCGGCCTGGTGGTAACCGGGACAAACAGCGATAACAGCACAACACCTGAAGCAATCACCCTAGCGGATGTATCGGGCTTTAACAGTTCGGCAGCGGCGGCCAGCCAAACCCTGACAGTAACAGTGGGTGGAAAGACGGCTAGTTATACAATATCTATAGCAGCAGCTTCAGTTATTAATGTTCCAGTAACCGGTGTAACCCTGAATCAGTCTACACTAAGCCTGACTGTGGGAGGTTCTAATGGCACCATAAACGCTAGCGTTATGCCGGCTAATGCTACCAACCAAGTTGTAACCTGGTCCTCTAGTAATCCTAGTGTTGCTACAGTTAATAACGAGGTAATAACCCCTGTGGCTGCTGGTAATGCTGCCATTACTGTAACCACCCAGGATGGCAATAAATCCGCCACTTGTGCGGTAACCGTTGCTTCCCCAATAACCACCCAGGTAGTTACAGCTGATATGAATAATAAACACCTGGCAGTAACAGCAAGTACACCAGAGGGGGCCACCATCAACATTCCCAGTAACGTCACAGGCGCCACCATCAACGTGGCACTATTACCAGCGGCAGGCAGCACAGTAACTACTGACCTTAAACATAGCAGCTGATACATCAATCAGTGCCGGTACTAATTGGGATGGCACGATCAATGTACCGACTGTTATGTCTGTGAGGAGGACGTCTAGCTTCATCAAGTGAAAGGGATCATTTATGCAGTATTCTTCAATTTTTGATACGTAGGGTGTGTTACCCATTCAGCGACTGTCCAAACGTGCTCTGAAAGTTTTGCAGCCATTGCTGGAGTATGACTTACTTGCTTTACCTCTTCTATTACGGATAATGTTCGAACGCACCAACAGAAATTGTATAGACAAAAGATTAGCCTTGATAAGGCATCATGAAATACTAATTTCTTTGAAAAGCTATAAGTCTCTCTGACTTTTCTTGAGTTTTGCGTACGGTCTGTGCCATTCACACGTTAACCAATCTTCCAGTTGCCCTGGTCCCACAGCCTTCTTTAAGATGTTCAATGATGGAGATCACCTTATCCTAACTTAATCTTGCCTGTTCAAGCAAAGTGCCCTTCCTTTCGGAAAAATGGGCTTTGCACTCTTTACAATAGATCATCCGTATTCGTTTTGTTTTTCCACTCCAACCTCTGAAGGATAAATTGCCATTCCCTCTCAAACCATAGCAGTTACAACTACTATTTTGACAGCAATAATCTTCGATGTGTCTCATTTGCTACTCACCTCGATATTAGTATTCTTTTACTAGACATCGGCTGAATAATGCAATATATTAGCTAATTCTACACACAACCAGATTCCAGATACAAATAAATCATTTCCTTTTGAATTTATATCCTTAAGACCGTTTTTATCTTATAAACTGAAGTTTTGTACCCATAATACAGCTGATTTTTTGGCCTAAATAGACACAAAAAAACAGCGAAAATCCGCATGAACATTATGTTTTTGGTATAATAAGATGTCAATCCAAATCAACCAAAAATGAGGTGTTATCATGCGGACACTAAAAAATGCCCTTAAAAAGTATGATTGCCGATTGAAGACTTAAGCCGGGTTTGCTTGGGTCTGATCTTGCGGCGTTCCAACTATGCTATATCCTAATTTAGTAAGTCGGCGCACCATGAGTTCCTCTGTATACGCATGACGGCGAATAACTTAATAATGCACATTTGTAGAATATAGCGGTGCAAATTTATATTTAATAGAGGCGGTTGTATGTTTAAAAAACTCGTGTTGGAAAAAGAGTTATTAAAAAAAATGTATTTATTTTTTTCCGTTACAACAGTTATTTTTGGAGTTTTTGCATTCTTTAATTTAGGAAACTGTTTGGTTCTTACGCAAGGGAGTATGAGTTTAATGATGCTGTGTAAGGGTATGGATACTATTCTGCTGAAAAAGCAAAGATTTCTAGGGTATTTAATTCTTGGATTATCAGCTTTTTTATTTTTTGTCATGATTAATGGGGTCTTTGGTCCTTTCCGACTAAAGAGCTTCCGTTGATTCCTTTTTATTGTTTGGGACATATGCGTTATGCCGGAAAACAAACCTTCCAGCTTTAGCCGGTGGACGAACACTGTCCAGGTTCTTGCCAAGAACGTGCCGAAGAGCACGATGCTGTATCTTGAGATGGAAGTCTCGAATATAAATGCATCGTTCTTCTCTGGATGCGAGGAAAATATCTGTAACACGAAGGAATTCTATCCCCCCGCTTTCCATAAGAAGGCCCTTTTCGAAGGATGGTTGGGAGTGAAGGAATACTGAGTCATTCACCCACCAGAGCGTTTTAGATGTGTTCGGTTTTTGTTATGTAGAATTTTCCAAATAGAGAGGATTGTTCCGGAATATGTAGAATGGGGATTTGAAAGGTTATCTAGTCGAGGTAGTTGCGATGTCAAGTTTATTTGGGTTTTTGGTGGGTACCTGAAAACGCTGATAAGAGATAAACGGGCAAAGGTGGGTGATAAATATTTTGGACTTTCAGGCGTTTTTAATTGGCGGAGTGTTGTCTGCTACAGCATTCTTATTTATCGGTATGTTCTTAAATGCTAATAATCCTACAAATGCAATTTGGATAGGAACAACTCTTATAATTGCTTCAGTCTGCGGATGTTCTGCTCAGATTGTTAAAACTATAGAAGAATATCATTCAAAAGATGATTCAAAGTAATAGTGACTAAATATTACTCCATCGTTTGATTCGATCGATGCTGAATGAATACATAACTCACTGAAGCGTTTTAGGCGTTTGGGGTGGGCATTTTTGTCCTACTTTATGAAGGAAATACAGGATAATGGTGGAATTAGTTTATGTAAGCTGGATTATTTCGGACAATACCATCGAAGTACATTACTGACGGAACGTTGGATGGTTAAAATGCCATATTTTCATTGATCCTTGGAGATCTGTATTCTAGTCACAACAGAAATACAACATATTTAGAACGAATTGAAATGATCAAGAAATACAAACATATTCTTATAGCCCATTCTAATGATGCTAGAGAACTGAGTTCTTTTCTACTTAAACTTGAAAGAATCGCTTTCTTGGACGGTTACTATTTTGCTTTTGCTATTCGTTCTTGCAATTTGTGTAAGTCTTGTAAGTAAATGTCAAATACTTTGCACATGGTAGTGCTACTTTGGTTGTGAGATAATACCTTCATCAATTGATTGGAGGTATTATTAATGTCAGGGGAAAAAATACCTGAACTTCGCTACAGTCAAATTAGATCCTTCAAAGAATCAGGTTTATCTATACCTGCATGGTGTAAAGAAAACCAGATAAAGGCTAACACTCTACGGTACTGGCTTAAAAAGATCCAGGTAGAGGAAACTACTAAATCAAATGAAGAGAACTGGGTGTCAATTTCTTTGAATAATCCTGTTGTAGATACTAAGGTTTCACCTATTGTTGTTAAGATTGGATCCTTTTCTGTGGAAATTCAGCCTGGCTTTGATCGTTCCACTTTGACAGATATTTTCACTGCCATACATGGAGTATGCTAGAAACTTCAATTGGTCAGAAAATCTATCTATCAACATTGCCATGTGATATGCGCAAATCAATAGAAGGTCTTACAGCCATCGTGAAACTTAAGTTCAAACTTGATCCTTTTGCTGACTGCCTCTACGTATTCTGCAATAAAAAAGGTGACAAGATCAAATGCTTAAGATGGCAGAATAATGGATGGTGGTTATATTACCGTAAGTTAAGCAAGGGCACTTTCAAGTGGAAGTTTGATGAAAACCGTATTGTCATAACTGTTTCTGAAAGAGAATTTCGCTGGCTACTTGATGGCCTTCCTATGGATCAGCCCCAGGCTCACAAGGAGGTAAAACAGAGAATAGTTATCTAGTTTTTGCAATCTTGATTCTGCATATTTTCGGCGAATTTTGGTCAATTTACAGGGTTTTCCTGTCGATTTATGCCCATTTCTGATATAATGTATTCATGAAAACGCCGATTATAATACCTGAAAACATACAACTAAATTATGAGCTAATGTCCCGTGAGGAGCTTATTGATATCTGCCGTCAGCAGGCAAAACTTCTGGAGGAAATGAACCGAAACATTAAATGGATGATGGAGCAAATAAAATTGTCCAACAAAAACCGTTTTGGTTCTTCTTCCGATTCCGTTACTTACCCGGAAGGCTATGAGCAACCGTCTTTCTTTAATGAAGCTGAAGCTCTGGCAAATCCCGGAGCCGCTGACCCCTCCTTCGATGATTCCGTGGCAAAACCGAAGCGCAAGAAAAAGTCAAAGGGTAAGAAAGAACGGGATCTTTCCGGTCTTCCCGTGACCGTTATTGAGCATGAAATCCCGGAGGAGCAAAGAAGTTGTCCTGAATGCGGTAATTCACTCCACGACATGAAGGTAGAGGTTACAAAGATTCTAAAGTTTGTGCCCTCCCATATGGAAGTAGAAGAACACCGCCGGCATGTATATACCTGTCGTAATTGTGAGCAAAACCAGGCAGAAGGAGATAAAATCCCTTTTGTCCGTGCTGATATGCCCAAACAGCCTATTCCGGGCAGTTTTGCCAGCGCAGAACTAATTGCGGCTATCCTAAACGGCAAATATGTGAACGCCATGCCCCTTGATCGTCAGGAAAAAGAATTTGAACGCTATGACGTTGCAATATCAAGGCAGACCATGTCCAACTGGGTACTAAAGTGTGCCGAAGATCATTTTTCCCTAATATATAACCGCATGCGTGAAACCCTTTTGAAGAAAGAGATTTTACACGCTGACGAAACATTCGTTCAAGTTGTTAGGGAACCTGGTCGTGATGCCAAACAGAAAAGCTATATGTGGATGTATTGTACAGGCATTCATGATACGCCTATTGTCTACTTCGAATATCATCAAAGTAGAGCTTTTGAATCCGCCGAGGAATTTCTTAAGGGATATAAAGGATTTCTCCATTCGGATGGGTATGAGGTATATCATAAATTAAACTCCGATATAACGGTGGTTGGATGCCTGGCTCATCTACGACGGCGGTTCACAAATTGTATTCAGTCTCTTCCTGAAGAAGAAAAGAAAATAACTGCTTCTTATGAGGGGCTTCAGTTTTGTGACACCCTCTTCGATATAGACGAAAAATTTAAAGACTATTCTATAGAAGAACATTATGATAAACGTCTTACCTTACTAAAACCGGTAATGGACGCTTTTTTGGCGTGGCTTAAAGTGATGAAACGAAATGCTGTTCCTAAAACCCATTTCTATGATGCGGTAAACTATGGGTTGAACCAGTGGCCGTATTTTGAAAATGTTCTTTTAGATGGAAGGTGTGAACTTTCGAACAACCTAGCGGAACGAAGCCTACGCCCCTTTACAATTGGGCGCAAAAACTGGGTCACTATGGAAACGCCTCGGGGAGCAACGGCTAGTGCAATAATCTATAGCGTTGTGACGACAGCCAGAAATAATAACCTAAAGCCATATAATTATTTGGTATACATATTGAAACAGATGCCGAACACAGATTTCATAAACCATCCGGAGTTGATTGAGAAATTCGTTCCGTGGTCAAAGGAGCTGCCGACAGACTGTTACAAACAAAATAAAACTTAAAATCAATCCGACCTGATGGTTGGGTTGATTTTTTAGTTATGTGCCTACTATTTGACATTTACTTTGTGGAATAATGTTAACGTTAC
>Ga0326727_10024500_pt1 | contig 11404 bp, 10 predicted proteins | sample MB2enrmetagenome_FD_207643 | JGI IMG/M metagenome (GOLD analysis project Ga0326727, IMG submission 207643) | Lab enriched peat soil microbial communities from McLean, Ithaca, NY, United States - MB29MY | ecosystem: Environmental > Terrestrial > Soil > Wetlands > Peat | place: USA: New York... | reverse complement strand
CGACGCCGATTACCGGAACCTCGAGCGAACCTCGTTTCGCCATCGCGTAGAGTGCCGGGAAGATCATCTTGTGGGCGAGATCGCCCGTCACACCGAAGAGCACCAGGGAGTCCGAACGGGAGACAGTCATCAAGCACCTCCATTCTCGGTGGCGGCCTGTTCCTTATAGATGCAGAACTGGTCACGAAGGGTGGACACCACCTTTCTTGAACGCAGGCTCAGATTGATGCGTTGAGGGCTGACAGTCGATACGCCGTACGGGGGTCGCGTGGTGACCGACAAGCTGCGAGTACCGCGACAGAACTCCTTTTACTTGGTTTTCTGCTCGGCAGCAGTCTCCTCCTGCTCCTCTTCAGCTTTTTGCCAACTGGAATTGGGGTTGTATTCCTTCAGAGCTTTGGCGAGAACCTCGGTCTTCTTGCCGAGATCCTTCTGATACACTATTCCATCTTGGTTAACGATGAATGTCATCACGCCGGACGACCTGTATTCCGCCGGGTAGGCCACGAAAGCGAAGCCCTCCGCCATTTTGCCGTTTGCGAGGTAGCTCTTGGCGCCGCCTGACCCATTCTTCCCCTGACGCGTTAGCAGGCGGTAATAGTAACCGCGGAAAGGTGCCGGAGCGACGTCTTGGCTCTTGGCAGAGTCGCTAGCAAAGGCCGATGCCACCAGCGGCCCGACGGGGCTCTGGGGTTCACCCGCGGCAGCTTTCCAATACAGGCCATTGTGCTGCCCTTCATCACTGAAGATTCGCTTGGCATACTCGTTGTGCTGCGTAGAGTAGAATTCCTTTTGCGCCGCCACGAGCTCCTGGCAAACGCTAATGGCCGATATTTCATTCCGGCCTACTCGCCTGTACAAAATTTCTTTCTTGCCCGCCTCGGTGTCGAAATACCACGAATTACCTTGGTTCACGAGCGGTATGGGCGTGGGCCAATTCTCCGCGCCGATATACAAGACGGTGGTTCCATCCGGTTCTTTCACCAGACGGTGCATTTGCTCATATCTCCGCACGAAATTAGCGCGGCTTTCGGCGTCCTCGGTTTCGTCTCCCGACGAGACGATTTGCTTTCCATCTGGTCCGAGGATATCGAGCATCGCTTTTTCGTCGTTATTCTGCGTTGCCGTGACGAGTGCGTTGCTCGCCTCTTCCGGCGATGAAAACGTTTTCTGGCCCGGTTGCTGCGCCATGGAACGGATGGGAAAGCACACCGTCAAGAGGATAGCGACCGCAGCCAATATAGAAAGATTGGCAGACTGAGATTTGTCGAAGTTCAGCTTCATTCGCCGCATTAGGTTTCTCTCCATCTCCGAATTTTACAAGCAACCAGTGTAGTGTCCAGGAAACGGCTGGACAACGCGCCTTTTCGTAGCGCCGGCATCCTGCCCGCAGGTGCCGCCGGGACGGCGGCGCTACATTGTCCACTCAATTAGTGGGCACAACACAACATTAGGAACATAACGAACCTTTGATTAATGGTGCCCACCACCCCCGCCGCCACCACGCGCTCCTCCGCCCCCGCCGCCGCGCGCTGCTCCACCACTGCCACCGCGCGCTTCTCCGCCACCGCCGCTACGCGCTGCTCCCCTGCTGACGCTGGCCTTTCCCCGTGACGAATAGCTCTTTGCCTGCCCGCCCTTCTCGATGCCGCTGAAGGCGCCCGAGCGGACACCTTTCTGGCCGCTGGGTGCAGCGTAGCCTCGCGCCGCCTGCCTGTTTCCGTTGAAAGCTCTGGCCGTTGGGCCGGGACGGCTGGAAAATCCGCCGCCTGCGCCCCCACCTCGGTTGATGCCGCTGCGGTTGGAAACTCCGCCGCCTGCGCTCCCGCCTCGGTTAAAGCTGCTGCGGTTGGAAACTCCGCCGCGCGCGCCCCCGCCTCGGTAGTAGCTGCTTCGGTTATAAAACGTGTTGCTCCGCGAGTAGTACCTGCCGCCGCCAAAAGTTGCGTAATGGCCACCCCAATTGAATCCCCAATGAGGCCAGCCCCAGCCAAAACCTCCGAAGAAACCGATTCCGTAGCCCATTCCGAACGAGAGGTACGGGCCGCCAAACCAAATTCCGGGATACGGGTACCATCCCGGCCACGCCATGATGGGATCTCCGTAAACTAACCACGGATCATACGCGGGGACGTAAACGACCTCGGGGTTAGCAGGCTGAACGACAATCGTCGAGCCTTGCGTCGTTACGGTTTGCTGCGGCGTGGTTTTAAGTTCGCCTGCTCCTTGCGCCCGCTGGCGCATCACCTGTACGGCATCCATCACATCCTGTTGCTGGTTGTAGTAGGCGTCGCCTAGCGATGACGTCCAGGAGAGGTTCTTGTCCATATTTCCAAGGACGGATGGAAATGCGGTAAGCGCCTTGACGCTCGGGTCCCAGGGTTGTTGGTCCACAGCTTGACCCAAAGCGGCGCCCTTCAAATCAGGATTCGCTTGCACCCATCGGTCGGCCTCGACGACTTGCTCGGGAAACGTGGACGCCGCCAGGATCTGCGCCACCAGCGAATCCGGATACAGCGCAATCGGCGCTACCAACTGCTGCATCTGTTCGGGAGTCTGTTGGGTGTAGGGCGGCGCCGGCGCGCCCTGCGGCGGCGCTTGCTCGGCCTGCGGCGGGGCTTGCGCGTCTTGTTGCGCCAACAGGCTCTGAGGCCAAATCGCGAACAACAGAGACAACCCCAACAGGGAAATTAAAATCTGTTTGCCCAATCGAGGCCTTGAGAACCCTGCGTCACATCCGAAAATGTTCATGTTCTTGAACCCCCTCTGCACCTTCATCGCTTTGGGCCTCCGAATAAACAGAGATGACCAGGTCGCGGTTCAAACCCGGAAGCGCCAAGTCGCTCAATTCTCACGCGACCATCTACGACCTCCGAGCCGCTCTGGCAAAGCAGAGCTAGCGCTACGGAGCAACCGCCCCTTTTCTCGATTTGACGAGATAAGAGCGACACCATCAGGAACACCACGAATCGGTCCTCCTCGGTATGGCTATGATCACAATAAGCCGCCATAGCGCGCATGTCTGTCCAAAAACGACCATCTTCCTGTTCAGTATTGACCACCTTCTATAAAATGCCTCTTGGTAGTGTCCCGCCTAATCTCTATCGTTACAAGATAATCTCCAACCTCATGCCCAAGAGAGTTGGTCTGCAAGCTCTCGTGGCGTAGGTGGGATGAATCGACACTTCGATGTCGGGCTAACGCTTCTTCCGCCAAATGCCTTCGATTTCTTCCAGAGTGCGGCCTTTCGTCTCCGGCACAAGGTAATAAGAGAAGAGCCAAGCGCCGAGCGCAAGCACTCCGTACAGCCAGAACGTCCAGCTCGGGCCGAGTAGATCTAGAAGCATCAGAAAGGTTAGTGAGACAACAAAATTGGAGGTCCAGTTTGCTCCGGCTGCGATGCCTGCCGCAAGTCCACGAATCTTCAACGGGTAAATCTCGGAAATCAATAACCAAAAAATCGGTCCGAGACTGATCGCAAACGACGCCACGTAGATCATCAGGATTATCACGGCAAAATCCGCAAATCCTCTGCTCTTTGCAGTGCCATGAAATACGAAGCCGAGTGCGCCGAGACTGATCATCATTCCCGCAATACCGGTCAACAACAACGGCCGGCGCCCCACACGATCGATCAGCCACATCGACACTAGAGTCATTATCACGTTCACGAGACCGATGCCTGCCGTGGCGAGAATCGATCCTCGAATCGAGGAGATTCCCGCAGACCGAATGATAGATGGCGCGTAATAGATAATTGTGTTGATCCCCGTGACCTGCTGGAAAACGGCAAGACCTATGCCAATGATCATAGCCCGTCGAATGTCAGGGAGAAGCAAATCCGAGAACCGGCCGCGCAGCTCTGATTTCTGCGTTGCTGCCTTGATCTGCAGAAATTCGGCGTCAACGTCCTCGATCCCCCGAATCTTGATTAAAACGCTACGGGCCGAATCAAATCGCCCTTGCCGAGCAAGGTATCGCGGGGTTTCCGGCAGGTACAGCATCCCAGCACCCAGCATGGCGCCGGGAACTACAGCAAGACCGAGCATCCACCTCCAGTTGCCGGATGCGGCGAAGGTGTAATCCGCGATATAGGCAACCAGAATCCCCACGGTGATCGCCAATTGGAAGAGAGATACCTGCCAGCCGCGTGCGTCAGCCGGGGCAATTTCCGAGATGTAAAGAGGAACGACGGAGCTCGCCAGCCCTATTCCCGCTCCTAAGACTAAGCGCCCAACAATGAGGACCGGGTCGGACCCTGCCGCGCAGCATACCACCGCACCCGCTATGAAGATGAGCGACGTGATGAGCAACATCTTCCGGCGTCCAAACCGGTCTGAGAGGCTGCCGCCACTTATGGCGGTAACGGCCGCGCCGACCAACACCACGCTGACAACAAGCCCCTGCTCGAATGTCGAAAGGTCGAAACTCTTCTTAATAAAAATCAGCGCGCCGGATATAACACCCGTGTCGTATCCAAACAGCAATCCACCCACCGCGGCAAATATGGCCGCGATGTAGACGTACCGTTGGCTTGCGACCGGAATACGAGATGTATGGTTTGATATCGCAGGTTCCAAACGAGTTGATTTCACGGTGCACGTCCTCCGGCGAAGCAGGAGCATATTTTCAGGATCCATTAAGGCGGCGTGGCGTAAACGACCTAATCACGGGGGAAAGCCGGCGCAGGTTCTGCCCGTTCTTCTCAGCGGGGCAGGCTGTCATGTACCCTTGGCTCATCTTCGAGGGCAAGACCCAGAACGCGACAGACCGTGTTCGCGATCATCCATTCCTCGTCCGTATGAATGACGCGGACCGCAACCCGGCCGGCCGCCGCGGAAATTACGCCCTCATTCGCCACGTTTCGCTTTTCTTCGAGTTCGACTCCAAGAAATCCCAGCCCATCGCAAATCCGGGCGCGGACTGCGGGCGCGTTCTCTCCGATGCCGCCGGCGAACACCAGCGTGTCCAGTCCGCCGAGCGCCGCCGCGAATGCGCCGATCCATTTTTTCACCTGGTAACAAAACAAGGCGACCGCTTCCGCCGCCCGCACGTCTTGCGTTTCGTGCTCCAGCAAGTCGCGCATGTCGGAACTGGTCTCCGACACGCCGAGCAGCCCGGACTGGAAATTGACAATCTCATTGAACCGTTTTGCATCGAGGCCCTCGGTGCGCGCCAGATACCAAACCAGCCCAGGATCGAGATCGCCGGAGCGGGTGCTCATCGGCACCCCGGCCGTCGGGGTGAAACTCATGCTGGTATCCACGGGTTTGCCGTCACGTACTGCCGCCAGGCTCGCGCCATTGCCGAGATGGGCGAGTATGACCCGGCCTTGTGCCGCTTCCGTTCCGGCCAGGCGGGCCAATTCTCCCATAAGATACGCATACGACAACCCGTGAAACCCGTAGCGCCGCACCCCCTGCGCTTCGTAGCGGCGCGGGATCGGCAACAACCGGGCCACGCGCGGCAGGTCATGGTGAAAAGCCGTGTCGAAACACGCCACTTGGGGCAGGTCAGGAAATCGGCGATGAAACGCCTTAGTCAACTGGATCTCCTCCGGCAGATGCTCAGGATCGAACGCACTGAGCCGGAGCAGCTCCTCAACCATTTCCGCTGTGATTCGCTGGGGCTTGCTATACTTCGGCCCGCCATGCACCACGCGATGCCCCACCGCGGTCAGTGCGTCACGTCCGCCGCGTTCCTCGATCCAATCCATCAGAGCGCCCACCGCCACCGTGTGATCCGGCGCCGTCACTGATCGCGAAAAGTTGTCCGCCTGGTTCACGCCTTTCACCCGCAAGGTGGCTTCCAGCAGTCCAATCCGCTCAATCCCGCCCTCCAGAATCCGACGGAGTGAGTCACCGGCCTCGAACAGTGCGAACTTGATGCTAGCGGAGCCGCCATTGACCGTCAGGATGTGTGGGTTAGCGGGTTTCATAGCTGGCTCCTTCCTCATTCTGCAATCCGAACGAGGCCAGTTTCGCGCAGGTGGACCTGTAATCCGTGTGAAGAATGCTTCGAATCCCCAAACCTTCCGCGATCTGGACAAACATCGGGGTATTTTCGATATAGACGACCTGCCGGGCTGGCGCCTGGGAGATATCCAGCGCCAGCCGAAAGATGTCAGCGTCGGGCTTGCGGACGTGGACGAAGCAGGAGGAGATAAAGGAATCCACAAACCCGTCCAGCTTGAACTTGCGAATCCGATACACATTCAGTTCGCGAGCTTCGTTGCTGACCACGACGACCTTCAGCCCGTGCCGGACCTTGAGCTGAACGACCAGCTCGATCATCTCAGGGTGAGGTTTCGATTGCGCGAACATGAAGCGCCGAAACTGAGCCCGGGTGAACGGTCGCTTTTGGTAGAAGACTACGCGAGCCAAATATTCTTCCAGCGTGAGCTTTCCCTCTTCGTAGGTGTCGAAGGTCAGGTTATGCCGAGCCTCGATCTCAGCCCACTCCAGCTTGAAGTTCGTCGCCGCCCGTTTGCGGGCATGATGATCCCACCCGTCGGTGAGCAGGACGCCCCCGATATCGAGAAATAACGTCGTGATCGGGATCGTTCTTTTCATCTGGCCTCCGTCAACGTCTCTTTGACTCTTTCACATAGGTTGCCTTCTGCTGTCCTTCTCCCGTTCGAGCTTCCAGCCATTCTTCCTTCTGGGGATCCTCAGCGCCCCCGAACTCTGTCAATCCAGCCGGTGGTGAGGGGAGAGTATGCGCCAGACAGACCCGAAAACCCCGGCGTCCGTCCAAGATGTGGGCCACGTACGCTACCGCGCAATGGACAGGGTTGAGAATGGCTATTCTCAGCACCTCGTGCACTGCGAGGAGCGCAAATCGATAGATGGCACGTGGCCTGCGCCGACGTGTGTGTTTCCCTGATCCGCCTTGAGGAGCTACCACGAGAACACGCGGGCGCCGCCGCCCGATTGGCGGACCCGCCCGGTTTGGACGGAACTACCGCGTGCGGGAGTCGCGTTCTCGCCAGACGTACTGGGAACATCCAATCCGCCGCCGCTGAGTTCTTCGACCTCCACGGGACTACGGCGATTCATGATCTCAGCCGCGGCGTCGATCCTCTCGTCCGACCCGCTCGCGAATACGAGGACACCTCCACGCCGCACGCCATTGACGTAGGCTTCTGCTTCCGTCCCGCTTGCCCCGATCTTGCGGAGATCCCGGTCGAGACTCACCTCGAAGTCGATGTTGGGGATGCCCATGGCCCCACTGCCCTTCATGTCCAGCGACTCGTTTAGAATGCGAACGTCGTTCCGGGGGAAACCACTGGCCTCAAGATCGCGGACGACTTGATCGGCCACGCCCGGATTTTCAAACAAACCAACTGCCGTTTTCGACATATTGCACCTCCGACTAAAGTTTGCGTACAGCCTAAACATTGAGTCCCGCGAAATGCGCTTCAAAGACGCGGAGCGCCCATGCAGATCCTCGCTAGGATCGGATGCTCAAAGATAGTGGTGTTGATTAGGGCAGAGATCGTGGCCCTGACGTCCAAAAGCTCTTCATACCTGCTTTCAGGTCCCCCACTCCAGAGGAGCTTCACCTCATCAAGAGCTTTCTTTTCCATTTCCTTCGAATGCATGTTGTACAACTCGTGCTTCAAATACTCGGTTACAGAGTCGAATTCGTCCTGGTCAAGCCACATTCCTTGACATTGCGGACACCAATCAATAACAATCGACGATTTCCCAAAAAGGACAGAAACCATCTTGACGTTTTTGCACTTAGGGCATACACGCTTAGTTGCCACTGCGCTCGTTTTCTCGATGTTGTTGATTTCATCATTGAGCCAGCGCATTGACCCGTGCTCGACTTTATTTTTCAGTCTTCGCAATTCGTCCTTGAGCAACCAAATTCCCTTGCAGGCCGGACAGCCTTCAAATCTCATCGAGAACACGATGTACTCATCAAGGGGCTTCCCGCACCCGGGGCATTGGTCAGCCGTGGTGCCCTCCAGCTTAGCGCCCTTGATCGGGAGCACTTGCACCTGCGTATCAGTCTCGCTGCTTCGTGTTTTGATCCGCTTATACCAATAGGGGACATGCACGTTGTTCACGAAATCAGAAAATCCCTTTCCGCTTACAGGCATAATTTTCGCCAGTTGCTTGTCAATTAAGTCGAGCTCGCCACCATCAAGCCAAAAACCGCCGCAGTCCCTACAATGGTGGAGGATAATATCCGTGGACTTCAGAAATCGTACTCGATGCAAGTTGGAGTTGTCGCACCGAGGGCACTTTCGTATCTGCTTCTCGGGCTCTTCGACCGGTTCTTGTGAGCAGTATTCAATGCTTCCTTCCACTTGAAAAGCCATTTTGTCCAACTGGCCTTCATCTAACCAAAGGCTTCCGCACTTCTCACACATGTCGTAAGAGATGAGATCGTTCTTGGTGCTCACCTGATTGTTCGTCATCTCGGCGCCACAATTTAGACATTTCATTTCGCGCTATCTCCGTAAAACTGATTTAAGAACGCATCATCAAAGGTCATGTGCTTAGACGCTCAGGACCGGGACGTGCGACTCCCGAATGATCCCATAGCCGTTACCGTTGTCCCCTAAATGGCCGCGAATAGGGCTGTGTCCGATGACCAGGACGTCGGCCTTCGTTTGCTCTGCCGCGCGGTTCAGCAGCTCCGGAACATTGCCGCTATCGATGATGAACTCGGCCTTCGTGCCCACGTCCTGCCGAAGCTTGGCGATCTCTTGGGCGGCGAAGCCGACGATCTTTTCCTTCCAGACGGGGTCGACGTAGGATCCGCCGGGGCCGTAGATCCCCACGCCGGGCGTGATGTGGACGAGTGTAAGCGTCGCATCGACGGCCGCGGCCATCTCCGCGGCCAGTGACGCGGTGTGGCGGCTGTGATGGCTCAAATCCACCGAGCAGAGGACATGGCGGATCGAGAACTCGCGCGTCGGCACCTCTTCCAGGTGAGCGCCTGTCCAGACCGGGCAAGGGCTTTCGTGCAGTACCTTTGCTGTCACTGAGCCCAGCAGAAAGCGGTAGAACGGCCCATGGCCATGGGTCGACATCACGATCAGGTCGATGTTCCGGTCGCGAGCCGTCTTCACGATTTCTTGGGCCGGGTCGCCTGTGAGCAGCACGCGTGTGACCGCAATCCCATCGAGCTCTGGCCGCAGCGCCTGATCCAGATCTTTCTGAACCCGCTCGACGATGTGCGCGTGCAAATCCCGCGCGGTGATCTCGTACCCGCTCTCCAGCATGCCGGCGGGATAACTGAGAGGCGTCACCACATGCAGCAGGATCATCTCCGCATGAAAGCGGCGCGCCAACCACGCGGCCTGGTGCACGACGTGCCGGGAAGTATTCGCGAACACAACAGGAACAAGAATCTTCTGAATGCTCAGCATCACGCCACCTGCCAATTGGCGGAACTCTTCCGCCTCCGGTCCGCTTGCCCCGATCGCCAGGAGGTCCCGGTTCAGACTCAGCTCGAAGTCTCAGGGCCGAGAATCAGTACGCCAAGGGGCGGAATCGTCACGCTTAGCGAGTAGGGCCTCCCATGCAGCGGCAGGGGAACCGCTTCCACACGCCCGCTGTTTCCTTGGCCGCTGCCGCCGTAAAGCAGAGCGTCGCTATTCAGGGCTTCCCTCCAAGCGCCGTTCACAGGCGCCCCGACGCGATAGTTGTGCCGAGGCACGGGAGTGAAATTGCAGATGAAGAGAGTCACGTCCGCATGATTCCTTGCCCGTCTGAGGAAAGAGATGACACTCCCTTCAAAATCGCCGCAGTCCACCCACTCAAATCCGGAGGGTTCGAAATCCACCTCGTACAATGACGGTTGCCCCCTGTAAAAAGTGTTCAAATCGCGCACCCACCGCCGCAACCCGGAATGCAGCGGATGCTCCAACAGGCGCCAATCCAGGCTGCCATCGTGGTTCCATTCGCTCCATTGCCCAAATTCGCTGCCCATGAACAACAGCTTCTTCCCGGGATGGCCCCACATATAGCCGTAAAGCAGCCGCAGGTTCGCGAACTTACACCACTCATCGCCTGGCATTTTGGCAATCATCGAACCCTTGCCGTAGACCACTTCATCGTGCGAGAGAGGCAATACGAAATTCTCCGTGAATGCGTAAACCAAGCTGAAAGTGATCTTATGTTGGTGATACCTGCGATAAATCGGGTCCTTCGACATGTATTCAAGAGTGTCGTGCATCCAACCCATGTTCCATTTAAGGCCGAAGCCGAGACCGCCGAGATACACCGGTCGCGACACCATCGGCCAGGCGGTGGATTCCTCCGCAACCATCATGGCATCGGGAAATGCGGCGTACACCTGTTCGTTCATTTGCCGCAGGAACTGAAGCGCGTCAACGTTCTCATTGCCTCCATACTGATTGGGGATCCACTGCCCTATAGGGCGTCCGTAATCAAGGTACAGCATCGAGGCAACGGCATCCACCCGCAGGCCGTCGACGTGATACTTGTCGTACCAAAACATGGCATTGGCGATCAGAAAACCTCGAACCTCGGAACGCCCATAGTTGAATACGAACGTGTTCCACTCGGGCTGCTCGCCCTGCCGCGGGTCCGAATGTTCGTACAGATGCGTGCCATCGAAATAACCCAGTCCGGCTTGGTCTTTGGGGAAATGAGCCGGGACCCAATCGACGATCACTCCGATCCCACGTTGATGAAGGCAATCCACCAGGTACATGAAATCCGCGGGCGTGCCGAATCGGCTCGTGGGTGCGTAATAGCCGATGACTTCGTATCCCCAGGAACCATCGAAGGGGTACTCCATGACGGGAAGAAACTCGACATGCGTATAACCGGCCTCATGCACATAGTCTGCGAGTTGCACAGCCATTTCGCGGTAAGTCAGCGGACGGTTTCCCTCCTCCGCCACCCTTTTCCAGGAGCCGAGATGGACTTCATAAATGGAGACGGCGCAACCCAGACTGTTTCTCCTGGCGCGGTTCGCCATCCACTCGCTATCTCCCCACGAATAAGTGCTGAGATCCCACACCCGGGAGGCGGTTTGCGGCCGGATTTCCGCGGCAAATGCGTACGGATCGGCTTTATCTACTTCATAACCCTGGTACTGAGACGTAATGTGATATTTGTACAGCGCCCCCGGCCCTGCGTCCGGTACAAAGCCCTCCCATACCCCGGTTGCACCGTGCGATGCCAGGGCATTTGATCGCGGGTTCCATCCGTTAAAGTCCCCGAGTACGCTGACCTGCTTGGCGTTGGGCGCCCACACGGCGAAATGAACGCCGCTCTGCCCGGCCAGCTCGCCGAGGTGTGCCCCCATCTTCTCGTAGGCACGGCAGTGCGTGCCTTCCTCCAGCAGATACATATCGTAGTCGCTTATCCATGGAGCTTGCGTTGAGCTTCGCATCGCCTCTCACCTAAATATC
>Ga0326727_10024498_pt1 | contig 11405 bp, 9 predicted proteins | sample MB2enrmetagenome_FD_207643 | JGI IMG/M metagenome (GOLD analysis project Ga0326727, IMG submission 207643) | Lab enriched peat soil microbial communities from McLean, Ithaca, NY, United States - MB29MY | ecosystem: Environmental > Terrestrial > Soil > Wetlands > Peat | place: USA: New York... | reverse complement strand
AGTTCGGCAAAAATTCTCTTCTCAATCTCGATCGACCGCTCGTGCGCCGTCAGTATCTTGCGCTCGTACTCCTTCAACTCCGGTGTCGTAAACCGCTCCGCATTCACCAGCGTTTGCTTTCGCTCGTAATCCGCCGGAGCCAGGGCTATGTTCGCCTTGGTTATCTCGATGTAATACCCGAAAACCGAGTTATACCTGACCTTCAGCGAACCTATTCCGGTCCGCCCCCGCTCCCGCTCTTCGATGGCCGCAATCTGCTGCCTTCCCGTTGTCGAAATCGTCCGCAGGTCATCCAATTCCGCGTCCACGCCCGCCGCAATCGCCCCACCATCCACCAGCGTCAACGGTGGCTCTTCGACCAGTGTCGTTGCAATCAGCCCAGTCACGTCTTCGAGCGTGTCCAGCCGCTCCGCAAGCTCCCGCCAACGCGCCGCTTGCATCGCATCGAGCGCCGTCTTCAGTCCCGGCAGCCGGCTCAAACTCGCCGCCAGCGCCCGCACATCGCGCGGACCGGCCGAATCCAAACTCAGCCGCGCCAGCAGCCGTTCCAAATCCAAAAGCCCTGCAAATGCCCGCCGGATTTCCTCTCGCTTGACCAGGTCCCCGTGCGCCTCGCCCACCGCGTCATAGCGCGCCTCCAGGGCCGCGGCATCCACCAGCGGCCGCAGAATCGTCGCCCGCAACAGCCGCTTGCCCATCGGCGTCTGGCACGCGTCCAGAGTGTGAAACAGCGTTGCCCGGCTGTCCTGCCCCACGAACAGCGGTTCCACCAATTCCAGGTTTCGCACCGTCACCTGGTCCAGTTCGAGAGCAGTCGAGTGTTCCTCAAATCTCAAACTATCGACGTGCAGCGCCTCGTTCTTCTGTGTCGTCCTGACGTAGTGCAGCACCGCCCCGGCGGCAATCGCCGCCGCCGGATGCTCCGTGAGCCCGAACCCCTCGAGTGATCGCACATTCAGTTGCCGCTCTACCAGCGGGACGGCGAAATCCCGCGTCCAGACCCAATCCTCCACCCGCGTCCGCGCCGGAATCCGCTCCAATTGTGCCGGTAACTCCGCGCTCGAAGGCGCCAGCACCTCGCTCGATCCCGCCTTCACAATCTCGTCTATTGCCTGCTGCCGGGCCGTCGCGCCCAGGTACTCCGCCGTCCGAAACTCCCCCGTGGAAACATCCAGCAGCGCCACCGCGCACACCAGCCCGGACGCATCAACTTGGGTTTTCGCTCCGGAGGACCGTTTCTTCCCAGCCTCGCCTGCCGTTTCTGTGCTCCCGCCTCTCACCTCGAAATACGCCGCCAGAAAGTTGTTCTGCTCCTGCCCCAGCCCGTTGTCCAGCGCGGTCCCCGGCGAAAGCACCCGTGTCACCTCTCGCCGTACAATCTTCTTCGTGAGTTTGGGGTCCTCCATCTGGTCGCAGATGGCGATGCGATAGCCCAGCCGCAAGAGGCGCGTCAAATACCCGTCCACCGCGTGATAGGGAACTCCGCACATCGGCTGGTTCCGCTCCCGGTCCCGCGCCGTCAGAGTCAGTTGCAGCTGCCGGCTCACCGTCACCGCATCGTCGTAGAACAGCTCATAAAAATCCCCCATCCGGAAAAACAGCAGCGCGTCCGGATTCTCCCTCTTCGCGGCAGTCCACTGCCGCATGAACGGCGTCAGTTCGGACGCAGGCTTTTCGTTCGGATGGACAGCCGCGGGCTGTTCAGGGAAATCCTTGTTCAATTGCTCGGATTGCGGGGCAGCGGGTTGGATGTCTTCTCTGATCACGTTGCCTTTAAGAATACCGTTGCGGAACGATGGTCTGCTTGAAGGATTGCCGTTGCGGGACCCATTCCATGCACTTTGCGCCGAACAACAAAGCCCCCGCAGAGTAGAATTCTCCGGGACGCAAAGCGGGTGCAGACAGCCGCGGAAGTTCCCGACTGGAGAGGGAAACAGATGAAATTACGCATGCTTGCCCTGGGAATCCTGATCGCGGTCAGCCTTGCCGCCACCGAGGGACACGTTCGCGCGGCCAGCGCCACAAAGCCCGTCAGTGTCAAGAAATTCGATGCCCTGGCCAACGCTGCGCTCGACGCCATGAGGAAGCGCGCTGCCGAACTCAAGGTCACGGGGGTCGCGGTCGTGTCCTACGCCCAAGGCGACACTATCCAGGGCTGGACTTCGAAGATGGCTGTGGTGGGCCGCATGAAAGACGCTCCCTCAGCAACAGAGAAGGGCAACAATCTACTGGCCATCGCCTACGCCAAGTCCGCAGAGATGGCTGACACGCTCGAAAACAGCGGCACCGCCAAGCGCCCTCCCATGACCGGCGAATTTGGCTGGCAGGGCGGCGTGATTGCCCGGACCAAGACTGGTTACGTGATTGTGGCCTTCAGCGGGGGCAAGTCGGAGGACGATGTCCAAGTCTCCCGCACCGGGCTCGATGTGCTGAAAACCGCTTTGTAGCGATCGAACCAGACCGTCTCTCCTGCGAGCGCCGGAATTCGTCAGATCGATTGCACGGGCAGCAGCGTCAGATCGTCCACCAGGCCCACTTCCTTCTGCACGAAGGGCTCGCCGTAGCGGACGCCGGCCAGCAGGCCGTAGTGGCGCGCCTCGGCATAGGTGCGCTCACGAATCTCTTCTTCCGGAACAAACAACCCGCCGCCGGCCGCCTGGTTGGCATACTGCGAGCGGTAGGCCATCAGCGCGGCGTGACGCTGCTCGATGAAGGGGGTAATGTCCACGATAAAGCTGGGGCGCACGTCCGCGTAGAGGCTGGCGTACACGATCTTGAATGGGCGGTGCGAGGCCGAACTCGTGTCGAGCTTGGCCAAACCGGAGAGAAAGCATGCCTCGGCGCCCAGCGTGGCCGTGGTTGCATGGTCCGGATGGCGGGCCTGCCAATAGGGCAGGATCACCACCCTGGGGCGGACCAGCCGCAGAACGCGTACGACCTTGATGCGGTTTTCGAGGGTGTTTTCGACTGCGCCGTCGGGCAGGTCGAGAGCCTGCCGCCAGCCGACGCCCAATAGTTGGGCGGCTTCGGTGGCTTCCTGGGCGCGCTCTTCGGCCGAGCCGCGGGTGCCCGCCTCGCCTTGGGTCAGGTCCAGAACGGCGGTTCGCAGGCCACGCGATGCCATGCGCAGCAGCGTTCCGCCGCAGGTCTGTTCCACATCGTCGCGATGAGCGGCAATGGCCAGCACGTCGGCCACTGGGGAATCGGCAAAGGAACCAGTGGCCATGGCGTTAGTAAACGGTGTTGTTGCCGTCGGTCAGGCCGTCCATGTAGGCCACGTCATACGCCGTGCCGGTCACGGTCACATACTGGTTATCCTTCGCTATGCCGTCCGTGGTCGTATAGATGTACACCTGTCCGCCCTCGGCGGTGTAGATCTTGTGCTGACCGGTTACCGCGGCAATGCCGGTAGCGTCGCCGGTATAAGGCTCCAGCAGGGTCACAGTGTTGGTAGAGGTGTTGTACATGGTAAGGCAGCCGTAAGCCTGGCCGTTGTTGGCGCGTTCGCCGTTGGTGCACTTGGTCATCCCAATCCACAACGTATTGTCGTCGGCCAGGATCATGCGGCTGACGGCCCCAGGTGCGCCATCGCTGATGGAGACGGGGTTGGGAGATGCACTGGTGCTGGGCGCAACCGAATTGGTCAACAGGTTGACAACCGTGAGGTAGCCGCCCCAATAGCCGTCGGGCATGTACTTCTGGCCTACGACATACAGGGTGGAGCTGTCGACAAGGGCATTGGTGGCTCCGGCCGGCGCGCTGATCGTGGTTACGGATCCGGTCTTGGGCAGCAGCCCGGACTGCTGGCCGCTGAGGAAGATCATCGGCGCCACTGGCAGCAGGGAAATCGAGGCATTGGAACCGCCGCACTCCGGTCCGCAGTTCAGTATGTACGCGGTACCGCCATCCTCTGAGAAGACCGCCTTCACCGGCCGGTCGAACACCAGCGGCGCTCCGTAATAATACGGTACGCCGGCTGCGTCATTGGCCTGCTTGTCCGGGCTTTGCACCTGGAAAAGACACCAGGCAGGCGCATTCTGCGGTTCGCAGTCCTGTGCGTTCAGTGGCCAGGTGCTGGGGCCGCCGGAGTAGGCAATGGTCTGGGCAGCCGTCAGTTGGCGCGGATAGTAGACGTAATTCGAATTCTGGACGAACGCCAGGGCCACAGATCCGCCGGGATTCGTACTCACGCGATAAATGCCGGGAAGGCTCAGAGGGTAGCTGCCGCCTGTGAGCCGGTTCACCACCGTCAATACGTGGGAACCTTGGCTGGCGGCGAAGGCGTAGGACCCGTTCCGCGAGATGAACACGCTGGAAGAGAGGCCATTCAGCCCGCTGACGGCGCCGCTGGTGCTCTCCTTGGCATAGTTGATCAGGGTGAAACTGCCGTCGCCCGCTCCGTAGACCGCGCCCAATTGCTCTTCAGGCATATTTTGGATAGTGGCCGGAAGCGCGCCGGAATAGCCGGAGATCGAAAACGATCCCTTCTTGTCGTCGTAGCTGAACCGGACATCGTAGAAAGCGTCCACGATTTGCAAGGCGCCCTTGGTGAACGCGCTGGGATTCTGGATCGCAATCAGAACGCGGTTGATCAGCCCGCTGGGCGGCAGAACGCGGCCCGCAAAATACGTAGTGGTGCCACAACCTGCAAGCGCGGCTGCAACCACGAGGGCCGCGGCGGCGCTCATCCAAAGACTTCTCTTGTTCAAAATCCCTTACCTCGACAGAAAGCGCGGCGCGTACCGCGCATTTGCCCGCAGCCTTGGCCGCGGCGTGAACGAATTGACGGCGGTTGCCGATCGACCGGCCAGACAAGCGAAGACCGCTGGCTCGGAACCGGTTTTTACCAAGCTTATGACTCCCGAAGTATAACAAAGCAGCCTTACCTGCTGACGCGTGCGGCTCGCATGGCTTAGCATGACTAGAGAATGCCGCAATTTCCCGACATCTTCGCCAGCCGACCCGTGCTCGCCGACGGCGCCATGGGCACCGTCCTCTATGCCAGGGGCATTTTCATCAATCGCTGCTACGACGAGCTGAACCTGTCGGACCCCGGCCTGATCCTCTCGATCCACGAGGAATACCTGCAGGCCGGCGCCGAGATTCTTGAAACGAATACGTTCGGGGCCAACCGTTTCCGGCTGGCGCGACACGGGTTGGCAGGCAAAGTAGCCGAGATCAACGCGGCCGGCGTCCGCCTGGCCCGCCAGGCGGTGGAACATCTGAAGGACAAGCAGGCCGGTGAAGCCTGGGTCGCCGGCTCGGTCGGCCCCCTCGGAGTGCGCCTGGAGCCCTTGGGCAAAACCGGGCTGGATGAAGCCCGTGCGGCTTTTGCCGAGCAGATTCATGCTCTGGCCGCGGCGGGCGTGGACCTGGTGATCATCGAAACCATGCCCGCGCTGAACGAGGCTCGCGAGGCGCTGGCAGCAGCCCGCGAGGTGGCCCCGGACCTGCCCGTGCTGGCGATGGTCACCGTGGACGACGACAGCAATTGTCTCGACGGCTCTTCGCCCGCTCAGGCCGCGGCTCTTTTGACCGAATGGGGAGCGCAGGCCATCGGCGTCAATTGCTCCACCGGTCCGGCCACCGTGCTCACCGCCATCGAGGCCATGCGCTCGGCCACCACGCTGCCCCTGGCGGCCATGCCCAACGCCGGCATGCCGCGGGCCGTCGAAGGGCGCAACATCTATCTCTGCTCGCCGGAATACATGGCCAGTTTCGCGCGCAAGGCCATCGCCGCCGGGGCGCAGGTTGTGGGCGGCTGCTGCGGCACCACGCCCAACCACATTCGCGCCATGCGCTCGGCCATGCGCGCCATCGACGCCCAGGCCCGCGTCGAGGCCACAGGGGCAGCGCCAGTCTTGAATACTGAAACTCCGCCCGCCGCCTTGGGCGGTCGCTCCCACATCGGCGCCCTGGTCGAGCAGGGCAGCTTCGTCACCCTGGTTGAGATCGTGCCTCCCAAGGGCATCAATTGCGTCAAGGAGATCGAGGGAGCGCGCCTGCTGGCGCAACTCGGCGTCCACGCCATCAACGTGCCCGACTCGCCGCGGGCCTCGGCGCGCATGAGCGCACAGAGCCTCTGCATCCAGATTCAGCAACACACCGGCATAGAGACAATCCTGCATTACACCTGCCGCGACCGCAATCTGCTTTCCATCCAGTCGGACCTGCTGGGAGCCTCGTCCATCGGCTTGCACAATATTCTGTGTCTGACCGGCGATCCGCCCAAGCTGGGCAACTACCCCGACGCAACTGCAGTGTTTGACGTGGACTCCATCGGTCTGGTCAACATCGTGCGCCGGCTCAACTACGGGCTCGACATCGGCTCCAACTCCATCGGCGCCACCACCAACTTCACGATCGGCGTGGCCGCCAACCCCGGCGTGCCCGATATCGAGCAGGAATTGCGCCGGTTTTTCTACAAAGTCGACGCCGGCGCCGAGTACGCTATCACCCAGCCGGTCTTCGACCTGCGCCTGCTGGAGATCTTTCTGGAGCGCATCGAGGGGCATCGCATTCCGATCATTGCCGGCATCTGGCCGCTCACCAGCCTGCGCAACGCCGAGTTCATGAAGAACGATCTGCGCGTCTCCATGCCTGAGGAGATCATGCTGCGCATGGCCCAGGCCGACACCCCCGATGCGGCCCGCCGCGAGGGAATCCTGATCGCCCAGGAGATGCTCGAGGCCGTGCGGCCGCTCGTCCAGGGCGTGCAGGTCAGCGCTCCCTTTGGCCGCTACACAGCCGCCGCCGAGGTCATCTCCAGCGTGCTGCCCACCTCTGTTTCGGAGTAAACGCCATGCCGTCGTTTGAAGACTCGCTCAAAAAGCTCGAAACCATCGTCGATCAACTGGAAAAGGGCGACTTGGCCCTGGAGGAGTCGCTCAAGCTTTTTGAAGAGGGGGTAGGCCTCTCCGAAGCCTGCAAGACCGAACTGGACGCTGCCGAGGGCAAGGTGCAGATGCTGGTCAAGCAGCGCGACGGCTCGCTGAAGGCGGAGCCATTCCTCACCGAGAAGCCCTTCTGATTCCACAACTTCGCAATCGGAGCTCTTCTAGCCTCTGCCCCCTGATCTCTGAAAAGATTCCCTTGCCGGCGCATTTTAGAGAGTTCCGCTCTTCACTCTGTTCGGCGTTTGTTCGTTTCCGGATTTATCCTGTCAGTGGGTGGTTGTCCTGTGCCGCCCGTTCTTGAGGAGCATCGTTGCCCCACACCAAGCCCATTCGGCCCGCGTATGCTGAGACCTTCCGCTGCATCGGCTCGGAGTGCGAAGACACTTGTTGCCGCGGCTGGAGCGTGCCCATCGAGCCGGCGGCCTACGAGCGGTTCAAGATCCTCCCAGCCAGTCCGCTGCGTACCCTCATCGATGCCAGCGTCGAATTCACGCCGGAGGGCGCCACGGGCTTGAACGGCTCCGGGCCCGACGGCTTCGCCAAGTTCCGCATGACCGAGTCCAACCAGTGCCCGCTGCTAACCGAAGACCGCCTCTGCCGCATTCACGCCGAGGTGGGCGAAGCGTTTCTGCCTTACGCCTGCGCAACCTATCCCCGCATCGTCCATTCCATCGGTGGCATTGAGGAAAGGTCGCTTGCGCTTTCCTGTCCCGAGGCCGCGCGGCTGGTGCTGCTCAACCCTGACTTGTTAGCCACGGCGGAACAGGCCGGCGTGCCGGAAGCGGAGGATGCGCGCCAAGCTGCGCCTTGGCTCCCGCCCCATTTCTGGGCCATTCGCGCAACCATGTTGGGCCTGGTCCGGTATCGTGCCCTGCCGCTGTGGCAAAGGATGTTTCTGCTGGGAGCCTTGTGCCGGCGCCTCGATGCCATCGCGCAGGGCGAAGTTCAGCGGACCATTCCTGAGGTTCTCGTTGATTTTGAAGCCGCGGTCGCCCTGGGAACCCTGCGCGCGGAGATTGAAACGCTGCCCTCCAACCCGCCCGCCCACATGGATGTGCTGCTGCGGCTCGCCGGGCTCATGTTGCATCGTTCCAACGTCCGCCCGCGCTTCGTCGAATGCATAAACGCCTTCACCACGGGCATTGGCAACGGCCCCACCGCCACCCTTGAGTCGCTGACCGCCGGTTACCGGCTGGCGCACGAGCGTTTCTACTCCCCGTTCTTTGAACTTCATCCGTACATTCTCGAAAACTACCTGATCAACACGATCCTCCGCTGCTGGTTCCCCTTCGGAAAGGAAGGAATGAAAGAGGGCTCCCAGCCCTCCATGGCGCGGGAGTTCGCCACTCTTACGGCCCAGTACGCGCTGATCAAGGGACTGCTGGTCGGAGTAGCCGGCTTCCATGGCCAGGCCTTTTCCGAAGAGCACGTGGTGCACACGGTACAGTCCGCCAGCAAGCACTTCGACCATCATCCGGAGTTTCTGAACCTGGCTCATCAACTCCTGGTTGAAAGCAAGATGGACGACGCGCGGGGACTCACGATCCTGCTCAGAGACGCAGATCCGGCCGCCGTTTCTCCAGCAGCCAGTCCTTCATCTGCGGAGAGACTCGTTCCAGATCCGCAAGATGGAATACCGGCTCCGGTTTCTCGTCCCCTGTAACCATCCCATCCGCCTCTGCCCGCTTTCGCCCGCGACGAGAGTCGCCGTCGGTCCCTAATCCCTGTTCCCTCTCTTCGCCATCCGCGCCAGCACCGCCAGTTCGCGCAGAACCTGCTTCAGTGGCCGCGCCGGCGTGCCCCACAGCACGGTCCCCGGCTTGAGACCGTGGTTGGTGACGGTCTTGCCGCTCAGCACGCCGGCCTGCCCGCCCAGAATCACGCCCGGGCCCACGTGGGCGTGGTCGCCGATGCCCACCTGGCCGGCGATTACCGCGCCATTGCCCACCGAACTCGAACCGGAGATGCCGGTCAGCGCCACCAGGATCACGTCCTCGCCGATCTCGCAGTTATGCCCGACGTGGACCAGGTTGTCGATCTTGGTTCCCCTGCCGATTTTTGTCTGCTTCAGCGCGCCGCGGTCGATGGTCGAGTTCGCCCCGATCTCCACATCGTCCTCAATCAGCAAAGTCCCCTGCTGCGGGAACTGGGTGTAGGCGCCGGTCGAGGGGTCGCGCACATAGCCGAAGCCGTCCGCGCCCAGCACCGCCCCGGCATGGACCACCACCCGGTCGCCAAGCGTTGCGCCCGGATAGATCACCACCCGGGGATAGATGCGGCAATGCTCGCCGATGCGGACCCCCTCGCCGACCACCGCGCCAGCCTCGATGCGGGTTCCCGCGCCGATGCGGGCATTGTCGCCGATGGCGGCGCATGGGCCAATGGTCACGTCTTCGCCAAGTTCGACGCCCTCGCCGACCACCGCGGCGAGATGGACCCTGGTCGACCGCAGCGTTGGAGCCAGTAGCCGGGCCGCGCGCGCGAACCACAACCGCGGCTGAGGGGCCTCGACGACGCACCTGGCCCTGGGATACGGTCCGACAGCCCCGGCGCGCAGGACGACCGCTCCAGCCTCGCTGGCGAGCGCTTTTACGGCCGAAGCTGCGTCCTCGGCAAACACCAGGTCGGCGGCGCGGGCCAGCTCGACGGAGTTCACGCCTTCGATCGCCTGCTCCGGGTCTCCCTCGGCCAGTTCACCGCCGAGGGCTTCGATCAATTCGCCCAGTTTCATGGATCTCTCCTCAATACAACCCCGGCTCCCCATTCGGCCGCGTCTTCCACCGCCGGTGAATCCACAGCCACTGGTCGGGATAGCGGCGAATCCAGCCTTCGATTGCCGCCGTGCACTGTTGCGTGGCGGCCACGACATCGGCTTCCGCGTCGTCTGTGTGTTCGAACGCCAGCTCCGCCCCAAAGTGCAGCACGTACTGCCGCTCGGCCGGCTCCCACAGCATGAACCCCGGCAGAACGGCCGCGCCGGTCTTCAGAGCCACGCGCGCAAGGCCTGAGGCCGTGCAGGCCTGCTGTCCGAAAAACTGCACAAACACTCCTTGCGGCGGAGTCATGTTCGTGTCCATCAAAATGCCTACAGTCTCGCCCGCCCGCATGGCCCTCAGCAGCCCGCGCGCAAACTCGTCTTTAGGCAGCACGCGGTTGCCATGCAGGCAGCGGATGCCGTTCACAAACTCGTCCAGGCGGCGGTTGTCCAGGCGGCGGATGACCATGCCCATGGGGTGGCCCATCAGCGAGTGGTAGAAGCTGGAGAGCTCCCACGCGCCCAGGTGGCCGGTCACAATCAGCACTCCCTTGCCGCGCGCCTGGGCGGCAAGATAGTGGTCAAGACCCTCGGTGCGGATCCAGCCGCGCGTGTTTTCCGCCGTGTAGCGGGTCATCCGGCAAAACTCGGCCAGTTGCCAGCCAAGATGCCGGTAGACGCCGCGCAGAATGTGCGTGTGTTCGTTGGGAGGCAGTTCCGGGAGGGCCAACTGGAGGTTGCGCATGCCAACCCTCCGCAGGCGGCCGAGGCACCAGTAGACAGCGAAAGTGAGTGCGCCGCTCAGCACACGCGCCAGCCCCCGCGGCATCCACCCCAAGGGGCGCGCCGCGGCCTGAACGAGCCAAAACTCGAGTCTCTCCCGCATCGCAAGAAGGCAAAGTTTAAGTTTAGCCTCCCGGTGCGGCAGGCCCTGGACGATTGGTTTGGAGCACAAAGAAAAAAGGGGCGTCCGTCGCCGGATTCGCCCCTTTTGCTTCGCTGTGTCCCCGCTTGCCGCTACTCGCGGTGCTTGGCGGCGACAAAGTACCGCGCCACGGTGCGAACAAACTCAACCGCGCCCGGCGGCACGTCCACCTTCCCCTTGAGGACCGTCTCGAAGGGGTAGGCCTGTCCGAGGTAGAGTTGGGTGTCCTCGGCATTCTGGCTCACACTGGTGCCGTCCAGGTCGATGCCGGCAAACAACCCCTTGTTGCGCGAATAGCTGAGCAACTCGGCGTTCATCTTCCAGTCCGTCGCCGCCTGCCCGCTGCGACCCACCGGGCCCGCCGCGGCCGAGGCATCGCCTCCGATCTTGAACTTGTTCTTCAACAGGTCCTGGAGGCCGCGGTCATTCACCGCTACCAGCACCAGGTCGGTGGACTGGCCGCCGATTTGAAATCCAAACGAGCCGCCCGCCATGCGAATGAACACCGGCGCACTCCACCCGTGTCCCGTGCGGCAGGTCACCACGCCCTGGCCGTACTGCCCGCCGAACACAAACGCCCCCTTGATCATCCCGGGCACCACGGCAACACACGTTGCCTGCTCCAGAATATTCTGCGGTATGCTCTTGTCCTCCGCGGCCATGATCTGGTCCAGAACAACTTTGGCCGCGTCGATCCGGGCCTGCAGATCCTCGCGCGAGGAAGCGGCGAGGGGGGTGCACGAGAGAGAGAGACAGAGGCAGATCAGAGCAATTGTTTTTTTCATTTTCGGGTCCTTTCCACTCCGCAATCCTTGCCGGCGCGGGTTGT
>Ga0326727_10024496_pt1 | contig 11405 bp, 10 predicted proteins | sample MB2enrmetagenome_FD_207643 | JGI IMG/M metagenome (GOLD analysis project Ga0326727, IMG submission 207643) | Lab enriched peat soil microbial communities from McLean, Ithaca, NY, United States - MB29MY | ecosystem: Environmental > Terrestrial > Soil > Wetlands > Peat | place: USA: New York... | reverse complement strand
CAAACAGCTCTACATCGATCAGCACTACGTCCCACGCACCATCCTCGTTCCTGTCGACTTCGACGACCGCGAGACCCTCGCCGCGCTCCTCACCGAGCGCACCGGCCACAAGATCGACATCGCCGTCCCCCAGCGCGGCGACAAAAAATCCCTCGTCGATCTGGCCGGCCAGAACGCCCACCAGTCCTACACACAGCGCTTCCGCGTGCTCGAGCCCTCACGCAAGGCCATCCAGGAGGCGCTCGCCGATGCCCTTATGCTGCCCGAGCTTCCCCGCCGTATCGAATGCTTCGACATCTCGCACATTCAGGGCGCTGAAACTGTCGCCTCGCTCGTCGTCTGGGAAGACGGCAAGATGAACAAGCAGCTCTATCGCAAGTTCAAGGTGAAAACCGTCGCAGGCGTCGACGATTTCGCTTCCATGCGCGAGGTGGTCGAGCGCCGCTACCGCCGCTTGAAAGACGAAGACCAGCCCATGCCGTCGCTGGTTCTCATCGACGGCGGGCTGGGCCAGCTTCACGCCGCCGCCGAGGCCCTCGAATCCCTCGGCTTCACCTCGCAGCCCCTGGCGTCGATCGCAAAAAAGGAAGAAGTCATCTACCTCCATGGAAATGAAGACGAGCCCATCGTCCTCGATCGACGCTCGCCGGTGCTTCATCTCGTCCAGCTCATCCGCGACGAGAGCCACCGCTTCGCCGTCGGCTACCACCGCCAGCGCCGCGCCATGCGCGACCGCGACTCCGAGCTCCTGAACATTCCCGGCGTCGGCGCGCAAACCCGCCAGCGCCTCCTCACCCACTTCGGCAGCCTGCGCGACGTGCAGCAAGCCACTCCGGATTCCCTCGCCTCCGTCGTTTCCCGCAAAACCGCCGAAACCATCTGGCAACACTTTCATCAAACGGAATCTGTGAATTGACGGATTGGGTGTGGCCGCATTGCATACCCGAATCATTCCTCGGGCCACTGGCGACACCAATCAACAGTGAGGTGTTTTCTTCTTATTTGAAGGACCGGTACGACCTAATGCGGAAGGACTTTCTTGATTTTGTAGGCCAAAGTCTAGCCTCGGGTGGAGCGGAGCACCCCGCTTCATAGAGAATCGACCGCGAGATATCGCAGACCGCAAACCATTGACTGATTCGGAAGGCGAGGTCCGACAACCGACGACTCGCCGCCGCTCACCCTGCCCGCATCAACTCGCTCTTGCGCACCACAATCCGCTTGCTGCAGGCCGGGCAGCTGAACCGGTCGAAGATTCCCACGCCGCTCACATTGGCTCCGCACCAGGGGCACTTTCCGCCTAGCGCGTTCAATCCCATCAGCGATCCGATCAGCGGCGCGCACACGCCGGCAAGTATCATCGGAACGCCAAGAAACACTCCGAGCCCGGTCAGGCAGATCATCCCGCCATAAATAATCAGCACCGGCGCCGCCAGACATCCCAGCAACAATCCGCTGAACGCGCTCTTCACCGGGGCCTTCTCGTGTTCAGGGTGTTCGTGCTCCAGTCCCCGCTTCTCCTCGACGCCCGCGGCTCCGCAATGCGGGCAGAACTTCCACGCCGCCTCAAGGTGCGCCTCGCATTTCGAACAGATTCCGTTCATACGACGACCCCTCCCTTACGGTCACGGGTACCGGCGCAGGACGCAACGTACTACAGACGGCGCTGCGCCCAGGCGTTCGCCGCGGAGATCTGGGCGTGCCGCGGCGCGTCGCCCGCTTGCGCAGACCATCCACTCATCTTGGGCCCTGACGCATCTGCAGCATGAGAGTAAGCCCACTTTGATGGTCTTGCCCGTGATTCCCATCACTTCCGTGCCCTCACTCCCCAAGCCCGCCGCCGCGGCCACCCGCGCTACAAACCTCGACCTCTGCCAACTTCGCAAAATCTGTGATCTTATAGAGATAGTCCCCCCTACGCGTACCTGGGAGCGAAGCCATGGCCGCATCTCTGGAATCGAGCCTCGAGAATCGCCTTGACTTTTTCAACGAGCAAAAGCTGCCCGCGGTCATTACGGCCACGAAAGGCGAATCGCTGCTGGAACTCCTGACCAACTTAGCGCCGGAGCTCGCGGCAATCGAGCGGCGCTACGGAGCGATTCTCTTTCGCGGCTTTGACCTCCGCACCGCGGAGGACTTCCACGCCGCTGCTGATCGTTGCTTCTCCGGGGCGCTGCGCCAGTATCTTGGCGGCGTCAGCCCACGCGGCCAGATTATCTCCGGTGTCTACGAGTCCACCCGTATTCCCGCACATCTGCGCATCACTCTGCACCACGAGATGTCTTACCTTCCCCATCCGCCGCGCGCGCTGGCATTCTTCTGCGAAGTTGAGCCCAGCCAGGGAGGCGAAACTCCTTTGGCCGACTCGCGCGTGATCTACCAGCGCATTCCCGCGCCCATCCGGGACAGGTTTGAGATGCATGGCGTTCGCTACCATCGCCATCTCTACGGGCCGCGCAGGAATCCCGTCACACGCGCGCTCTGCCGCATCATTGAACTGCACACATCCTGGATGGAGGCCTTCTCGACCAACGACCGCTCGCAGGTCGAGCGTGTCTGCGCGGAGCAGGGCGCCACTGTGCGCTGGAATTGGGAACAAAGTGCGCTGATCACGAACACGCTGCCGGCCGTGCGGGAACGCCCCGAAACGGGCGAAAAACTTTGGTTCAACCACGTGTCAACATTTCTTGCCACGCCACGCAGCACCGGCCTGGCCCGCTGGCTTCTCTACCACGCCGCGTTCCCTTCCCCGCACCGGCGGCCGTTCCACGCAACTCTGGGCAACGGAGATCCGATTCGCCTCGCAGAACTGAACGGCATCAACGATGCGATCGAAAGCGCGACCGTGAAATTTCGCTGGCAGCGCGGGGATCTCCTTTTAGTCGACAACTTCCTCGTCGCCCACGGACGCATGCCCTTTCGCGGCCCGCGCCGCATCCTGGTGGCGATTCACTAGTGGTTGTTGACCGCCCCTGCTTCTGCGTATTCTTGATGCGCGGCGCTCGATCTGTTCAAACACCCGCAATGAACCGAATGCCAGGGTCTACGAACATAGGGAAAGTCCACTCATGCATTCTTCCGTTTTCTCGAGATTCCGCAAGCCCGGCTTGCTGCTTGCGGGCATTTTCACGGCCGTTGTGGCCGCCTCGCTGCGCGCACAGATGGTCTCCCCCTCCATCGACCAGCCCGCCCAGCCGTTCTCATACTTCTCCAAGCCCACCGACGAGATCGGCATCATGGGCGCTGCGGCCGCCACCGAAATCACGCCGGAGGGCTATCTGCGCACCGGCTTCGAAGAGCTGATGTTCTTCGCCGGCCCGGATCTCGAGCCGACCAACGTCCGCATCCGCACCCTCGAGCAAGGCCACCTGCCCATCGTCCATTATGAGTTCGAGCGCGACGGCATCGCTTACCGCTTCACCATCTTCGAGGGCAAAATCGATAAGAGCGCCATCATCCGCGCCCGGCAGCACGCTAAGTCCCCTATTCCGCCCGGCAACACGACAGAAACCGGCCTCATCGAACCCCTGGTCAACTTCATTCGTGTCGAGATCACGAACCAGACCCGCGAGCCCGATCGCGCCGTCTTTGCCTCAGGCGTCCGCTACGACGGCCCCAGCACCACTGGCGCTTCGCATGGCGACAACCGATTCATGCGCCCCGCGGACGGAAAACTCCCCGGTGACTACCGGCAGATCGGCGAGGAATTCAGCCCAAACTGGATGAACTCGTTCGACGATGCGAACTTCTTCCGCGACAATCGCGATCTCTACGCGTTCCCGGAAGGCTACGCCGACCGCTCCTTCACGCTCCGCGAGCACGACCGCGAGTTGCTTCCTGCCGAAGTTCTCCGGCCGACCCGCCTTAACTCAACCCCGACCACTCCCATCGGCATCGTCACCTATTCACGCCTGCTCAAGCCCGGCGAAACCTGGACCCTCGATTTCAAGATGCCGCTCATTCCCAATGCCGATCCGTTTGTCGTCACCGCCATCGATCAGGCCACATTCGACGCTGCCAGGACGCAGCTCATCGCCTACTGGAACGACATCCTTGCCTCCGGCATGCAGATCGCGCTGCCCGAATCCAAACCCACCGACACTTTCTACACCAATCTCATCTACGACCTCATCGCCATCGACCACATCGACGCCGACTATATCCAGACCGTCAACAAGCTCCAGTATCACGCGTTCTTCCTGCGCGACGGCGCCGACATCGTACATAGCTACGACATCACCGGCTATCCGCAGATCGCTCGCGAGTGCCTCGACTTCTTCGCCAAATCGCAAAAGCCCGACGGCAACTTCCTGTCGCAGTGGCAACAGTACGACGGATGGGGCGAGGCCGTCTGGGCCTACGGGCAGCATTACCGCATCACGCACGACAAAGCCTTTGCCGACTGGGCTCTGCCGCAGATCGCCCGCGCCGTCGATTGGCTCCATCTGGCGCGCGCTGCCGATCCGCTCCACATCGTTCCGGCCAGCGACGTGCGCGACAACGAGTATGTGCCCGGCCACATCACCGGCTACGACTTCCTCGCGCTCGACGGGCTCAGGCTCGCCATCCAAATGGCCTCCGAAACCGGCCACACCGACCTCGCGCAGAAATGGCAATCCGAGTACGACGACTTCCGGCAGGCGTTCTTCAAGGTGCTCGACGCGCAGGCCGCCGCGCACAATGGCGTCATCCCGCCCGCGCTTGACGGTCAGACCGGAGGCTACGACTGGGGTAATCTGCTCTCCGTCGTCCCCGAGCCGGTTCTCGATCCGCACGACCCTCGCGTCACTGCCACCCTCAAGGCCACGCAGGCCAAATACGCCGAGGGCATTATGACCTACGCCGACGGCGAGTTCCTGCACCACTACCTCACCATCAAGAACACCTTGACCGAGACCATCCGCGGCGACCAGGAAGAGGCGATCAGGGAGTTCTACTCGATTCTGCTCCACACCAGTTCAACCAACGCCGGATTCGAGTTCAACATCCGGCCCTGGGGCGATCGCAACTTCGACGGGAACCTTGCGCCACACGGCTGGTTCGCGGCTGAATACCGCACCCTCCTGCGCACCATGCTTGTTCGTGAGCAGGGCAATCAACTCCATCTGCTCTCCGTTGTCTCACCGGCGTGGATTGGCAAAGGCAAAACCATCTCCGTCCGCCAGGCCCCAACCAACTTCGGCCTTCTCGCCTTCACGCTTGAGCAGCCGCAGGCTGGCGTGGCCGTCCTGCATCTGAATCCGCAATTCACCGCGCCGCCCGCGTCGATCATCGTCCACCTGCCGTGGTTCGTCGATCTTCGATCGGCAACCGCTGACGGCAAACCCATTCAGCCCGCCAACGGTGCGCTCTCCTTACCCGCAGGCGCGCATGCCATCGAGCTGCGCTGGACGGTGAAGCCCAACACGCCGCGACTCAGCTACGATCACGCCGTCGCCGATTACAAAGCTGAGTACGAGCGCCGCTATCAGGCGCTGATGCACGGCGAGTCGGCCGCGCAGCATTGATGCAGCCGTCAAACCTGACGATTGCGCTGCGCCGGCTCCGGACTCGCCTTAGTTTGCGCTTGAAATCGGCTGGGAAGCCATTGGCCGCAGCTTCTCTTTCACCATCTCCAGGAGCCGCTCCGGTGGTACAGGTTTGCTGAGCAAGGTGAAGTGATGTCCGGCGCTGCCGGCCGCGGCCAGCAAATCGACGGTCGACGCCTGGCCGGAGAAAAGCAGGATTTGGCACTCTGGGAATACGCGTTGAATCGTAATCGCGAGTTCAATCCCGTTCATCCCCGGCAACACCACATCGGTGATCAGCAAGCTGGGCGGTGAAAGCAGCGCCGCTTCAAGAGCGTCATCTCCGTCGTACGCGGCCGTGGCAGCATAACCGCTCATGGAAAGGATCCTGGTAATGGTATCTGCGATCGACGATTCGTCATCGACCACCAAAACCCGCCGGCGAAAATCGAGCTCGTGGAAGGATAGAGCTTCGCCAACCGGCACGATAGGGGAGTTTCGTGTTCCGCTCATAGACATGTCGAAGCCTCGATGCGGATTGAGCAACCCTCGTGCCATTCATTCCGGAAGGATCGAAACCCCCTATCGCTGCGAGGGCTTACCCTGAGGAAATTCGCCGGCAGACAGGATTTTCCACCAGCAGGAAACCCTGAATTTTTTACACGTTTAGGATATTTTTACTCGAACGATAGAATATCCATACGTTAGTCATTCGCATCCGCTCCCCGAAGGCTTGCACCCGCGACGCGACGCCCGCTTGCGCCATGGCTGCGCCATTCACACCGGTCAGGCATACGCGGCTCGCGCTCCTGCATCTTACTTATTGAGGAGCATTCCGTTGGCTCAACGCCACAGAACGGAATCCGTTTCACTGAAGTTCCAAACGGTTCAGCAGGATGCGGTCCCCAAAGGCCGGGCAGGCAAGCACAAGCGCATCGTCACTCTCCTGCTGAAGCACCTCGATCCATTGCCGCCCGGCACCGCGCTCAAAGTCCCCCTCGCCGCACTGCCCGCCACAAAGGCGAATATTCGTTCTGCTCTCAACCGCGCCACGCATAAAAAGGGGCTCGCCGTTGCCACATCGAGTGACTCCAGCCATCTTTATCTCTGGAAGATCACGCAAAAACCCTGATACATTCTGTATTGCGTTGTTCCGGAATTCACGATGAATGCTGTCCGCATCGACAAATGGCTTTGGGCCGCGCGCTTCTTCAAAACGCGCGCCATGGCCTCGCGCGCCTGCGATATCGGCCGCATTCAATCGAACGGCTTGCGCGCCAAGCCCGCCCGCGAGGTTCGCGCAGGAGACAAGCTGCGCATCGAAAACGAGCGCGGCATCTTTGAGGTCGAAGTCCTGCTGGTCAGCGCCATGCGCGGCCCCGCGGCCGTTGCGCAGACCCTCTATCGCGAATCCGATGCCAGCCGCGAAGCGCGCCTCCATCTCGCCGAGGAGCGCAAAGCATTTGACCAATTTGTCCGGCTTCCCCCGCGCCGCCCCTCCAAGCGTGACCGCCGGCGCATCATTCAGTTTCGCGGCCGCGTCTGAAGCCCTCCCAACGCACGAAAGCCCGGAACAAGTCCGGGCTCTCCTCGCTCATTGCTTAGTCAACTCAGCTTACGCAATCAGCCGCTTGACCTTCTCTTCAATCAATTCCTTGGCTCGAGGATCCAAGCCGACCATCTGATCTGCTACCTTGCCGCCCTTGAAGAAGAGCAGCGTGGGAATCCCTCGAATGCCGTATCGAGACGGCGCGGCCCCATTCTGGTCCACGTTGACCTTCACCACCTTCAGCTTGCCTGCGTAGGCTTCGGCTACGCTGTCGACAATCGGCGCAATCGCCTTGCACGGGCCGCACCATGTGGCCCAAAAATCCACCAGAACCGGCTGCTCGCTGCGCAGCACCTCCTGGTCAAATTCTGCATCGTTCAATTCCAGAACGCCCAATCCAGCCATGATCCTCCTTGCGGACCCGCACGCGACCATTGTACAGGAAACCGTATACCCATCGGATGCACCTGAGGCGCCGAAGGTCGCAGACCTCCGCGCAATTTTGCGCCCGCGCGGGGCAGCAATCGCCGTCCCGGAAATCTTGTACGCGGCAGCAATGCCTGAAGCCAGCATCAACTTCGACGCGCCGCGACTGAGCGCCAAAACGCTTGAGTAGCGCCTTCGCCCAGAGTCCGCTGCGAGGCGGCCAGCTCCGCGGAAAGTCCGCGGCCTTGTGCGGTGACAATGTGTTCTTGCGCGCAAAGAGAAGCGCCCGGATCCGCAAAGGACCTCGGGCGCTAGAGCAGCCCTCCCCCAGAACTGCCCACGCAGCGAATTTAGGTGTTCAATCGATAAATAGCAAGCAAACTTCAGTAATAGGCCAAGTAATCAGAATCTTGATGACTGCTCACCTAGACAACCATCGTAACTTATTGATAACGCATGAGATTACGCATTTGTTTCGCCCGTTGCTCCTGAAACTCATTTATTTTCAACAAATTCACTCGCTCCAACCCGCGAAAACAGGCAGATCGCCAGCTCCGCCGCCATGCGATTCTCGACCGCTCCCCGGATTGCCTCTGAGGCGGGCGCCAAATTCTTTTCTTGGTCAACGACAACCAACACCGCTGGCCCCGCTCCACTCAGTGCCGCGCCAAGAATCCCGTGCTCGCCCACCAGCGGCAGCAGAATCGGCAGTAGCGGGCAGATGGGCGCGCGATACGGCTGATGAATTCGATCCCTCATCGCCAACCGCAACAAATCGCCCCGCCCCTGCGCAAAAGCCTGTCCCAGCACAGCAACCGACTGCAGGTTCGCAACCACATCTTCAAGCGAATAACTTGCCGGCAGCATCGCGCGCGCTTTGCTGGTGGCCAGCGGCTCCTGCGGCAACGCAACAATGGCCCGCCACTCCTCGGGAGGATCGACTCGAGCCACGCGCACCTTTGTTCCCTCGCACACAGCCGTCACAAAGCCGCCCAGCCAGCACGCCGATACATTGTCCGGATGGCCCTCGAGCTTGTACGCCTCTTCAAGAATCCGGTCCGTGTCCCAAGCGAGCTGCCCAAAGTGATTTGCCAGCGCGATCGCCGCAAGGCGCGCAGCCGCAGACGATCCACATCCCATGCCCAGCGGAATCTCGTTCACCATCCGAATCGCCAACGGCACAAGCGGCCGCCGTTGATCCCTTAACAGTTGCTTGTAGGTCTCGAGAATCAGGTTATCTTCGAGCTTCGCGCACCGGTCCGCATTGCGGCCGGTCGCATTCACCGAAAACTCCTGCGCCGCCTTGACCTCAATCTCAAGACAGAAATCCAGGGCGACAGCGACAGCATCAAATCCTGGCCCGAGATTCGCCGAGGTCGCAGGCAAGCGGAGCCGGAGAACGCCGGCCATTCTTTCGTCGCTCATCCCACTTCGCCCTTCATCGCGGCCAGCACCGCAGCCGGCGTCGCATCCACGCTAATCGCGTCTCGCCGCAGCGCATCGATCGCCGCCTCCGATCCCTTCTTCTCCTCGTCACTCAGCAGCGTCCCGCGATGGAAATCGATGGTGTAGTCCGCGTCCTTCAGCGTGTGCCCGGTAAGCACAAGAACCACCGTCTCGCCGGAGCGGATCACGCCCTGTGTGCGCAGTTTCTTCAGCCCCGCCAGCGTCACCGCCGAAGCCGGCTCGCAGCCCAGCCCTTCCGCGCCGATTTCAGCCTTGGCAATCGCAATCTCCGCTTCGGTCACGTCCAGGCACCATCCGCCGCTCTCCTGAATCACCCGCGCCGCCTTCCGCCACGAAGCCGGATTCCCAATCCGTATGGCGGTCGCGCGCGTGTGTGCCTCTACCGGCTCCAGCACCGCTCCGTGGTTGTCCTTAATGCTCCGCACCAGCGGATTGGCCCCCGCAGCCTGAATTACACTGATGCGCGGCAGCCGCGCCACCAGTCCCAGCTCGCGCAGTTCGCGAAACCCTTTTCCCAGCGCCGAACTGTTGCCCAGGTTTCCGCCCGGAACAATCAAATGGTCGGGCACATTCCAGTCGAGCGCCTCGGCAATCTCGAATGCCGGCGTCTTTTGCCCCTCCAGCCGGTAGGGATTCACAGAATTCAGCAGATAGATCGGCGCTTGCTTCACGATCTCCGTCAGCAGGCGCAGGCAGCCGTCGAAGTCCGCCTTCACCTGGCAGGTGAGCGCTCCGTAGTCCATCGCCTGCGACAGCTTGCCCCACGCGATCTTGCCTTCGGGAATCAGAACCAGGCTGCGCATCCCGGCGCGCGCCGCATACGCGGCCATCGAGGCGGAGGTGTTCCCCGTCGACGCGCACGCTACCCACTCGAATCCCCGCTCTCGCGCCACGCTCAGCGCCGCAGTCATGCCCGTGTCTTTGAACGAACCCGAGGGATTCATGCCCTGGTGCTTGGCAAAAAGCTGATCGATTCCCAGCGCCTTTGCCGCGCGCGACAGATGATAGAGCGGTGCGTTCCCCTCGCGCAGCGAAACTGCATTGCCGAAGTTATCCAGAATCGGCAGCAGCTCGCGGAATCGCCACACTCCGGACTGGTCAAGCGCCTCCCCGGAGCAGCGCCTCTCTCTCCACAGCCATTTCAACGCGCCTGGATTCGGACGATCAGGGCCGCCGCGCTGGCTCCAGCCGGGATATTCCACCTCAAACAGGTCCCCGCAGACGGCGCAGCGAAAGTCCGGCCGCGCCTCCGCCCCCGCGATCTGGCTTCCGCATCCAAAACAGCGCAACTGGTGCAAAATGTCGTTCATATCTGTCCCCGAAACCGCGCGCCTTGAAATCGAAAACGAGCGCATGATCGCGCGTCACGCCGCACCTACGTCCGCTTCAATCGTCGAATCACGCGGTTTCGTTGCTAGTGTTAGCCTACCAGTGTACGGCGACTTTCGCTGTGGATAGGATGGTTGAACGCGAGTGCCGAAGAGAATCGTCCACGCCCTGCTCGCTTTCTTGCTCGTCGCGCCGCTCTGCGCGCAAACCCCGCTCCGTGTCGCCGCCGCCGCCGATCTCGAGCCGGTCCTTCCGCCCATCCTCGACGAGTTTCAACGCGCCACCGGCATTCACGCTGAAGCCACCTATCAGGCCTCTGCCATGCTCACTACGCAGATCCAGAATGGCGCTCCCTTCGACGTCTTCCTCTCCGCAGATCTCAGTTTCCCCAAGCGCCTCATCGAAGACGGCCTCGCCGACGCAGCCGGCTCTGCCGATTCCACCACCCCGATTACTTACGCCAAGGGCGCGCTCGTCCTCTGGGAGAGAAGCGACTCGCATTTGCCTCCGCCTTCGCTCGATCTCCTCCGCTCGCCCGCTTTGAAGCGTCTCGCCATCGCCAATCCCGATCGCGCGCCCTACGGCCGCGCCGCCGTCGCCGCGCTCCAGAGCCTCAACCTCTACGACACACTCAAGCCCAGACTCGTTACCGCCGAAAACATCTCCCAGGCTGCTCAATTCGTTGACTCTGCCAACGCCGACGCCGGCCTTATCTCGCTCACCTCCGCCCTTACGCCGCGCCTCACCGCAGATGGCACGTACTTCGTCATCCCACGCGACCTCTATCCACCCATCGAGCAGGGCGTCGTCATCGTCTCCAACACCAAGCAGCGCGCCGCCGTCCACAAGCTGCTCGATTTTCTCCTTTCACCCCCGGTGCAGGCCGAACTTGCGAAGAGCGGCCTCACGCCCGTCAAATGAGCGCAATGGACTGGCAAGCATTCGCGCTCTCACTCCGCCTCGCCACGGTCACCACCGCGATTCTCCTCGCCATCGCCGTGCCTCTGGCGGCGCTCATCGTGTTGGGCCGAGGCCGATGGCTCGCCGCTGTTGAAGCTCTGGCCACGCTGCCCATGGTCTTGCCGCCCACCGTTCTCGGCTTCTTTCTTCTCGTCCTGCTCGGCCCC
>Ga0326727_10024495_pt1 | contig 11406 bp, 10 predicted proteins | sample MB2enrmetagenome_FD_207643 | JGI IMG/M metagenome (GOLD analysis project Ga0326727, IMG submission 207643) | Lab enriched peat soil microbial communities from McLean, Ithaca, NY, United States - MB29MY | ecosystem: Environmental > Terrestrial > Soil > Wetlands > Peat | place: USA: New York... | reverse complement strand
CATTTCCTGAAAAATTCGCGTTTGCTTTGTGCAATGTGTTTTCACTAGAATTATCTGTGGGTTCGGCGCAAACACATTTTCTGGAAAGGGCGGGGTCACTTGAGCGCAAAAAACTATAAAGTTGGGTTCGTGGCGGTAATTTTCCTTCCGATGTTCTTCAATGTCGTGGGTGCCTGCGCCCAGGTTTCCTCCACGGTACCGCCCAAGCCCAGGATTTCCGCGGCCCCGGCCGCCCCGCAAGGCAACAGAATCAGCGACAAGATCGTGACCTACATCCGGGAGCGCTTCGGCGTGCCCGATACCGTCAAGCTTTCCCTCAGCCCGCTGGTTCCTACGCCGGTGGCTACGGGTTTCAGTCAAACGACGGTGACGGTTGACGATGGCAAGACCCAACGCACCCAACTCCTGCTGGTTTCCAGGGACGGGCGCTTTCTGGTGATGGTGAACCCCAGCGTTATCGAACTCCAGTCGGATTCTCCGGCGGAGATTGCGCAACGCATTCAGGAAGTTTTCAAGATTCCCGCCGATCGGAAGATTTCAGCGGGAGTGTTCAAGCCCTCGCCTTCCCCTGCCTTCAAACAGGGAACAGTTACCATCGATGATGGCAAGAATCCCAAGCAGGACGTCAAGGTGCTCCTCAGCCAGGATGGCAAGCACCTGATCGTGAGCGAGTTGTACAATATGACGGTCGATCCCCGGGTTCAGGCGCTGCGCACCATTTCTCTCCAGGACGAACCCAGCCAGGGACCGGCAACCGCCCCCGTCACCATCGTCGAGTTTGCCGACCTCCAGTGCCCCACCTGCGCCCGCATGCACGATTTCCTCGAGAATACGCTGTTGCCTCGTTACGGCAACAAGGTGCGCGTGGTTTTCAAGGAGTATCCGCTGCCCATGCATGACTGGTCAATGACCGCGGCGATTGCCGACCAGTGCGCTTTTGAAATTAATCCTGCCTCCTACGTGCCCTTGCGATCCGCCATTTTCAAGAATCAGCAGATGATCAACATTGCCAACCTGCGGGAAACCTTGCTGGCCTATGGTGAGCAGGCGGGAGTCGACCGCGTCCAGTTGGCTGGTTGCATCGACGCCAAATCTTCCCTGCCCCGCATCCAACGCGACATGGCGGAAGCCAAGCGCATCAATGTGGATCGAACCCCCACCGTGTTCATCAATGGGAGATTGATGATTGGGCTCCCCTCCGAGGACGCCTACTTCCAGGCTGTTGACCTGGCCCTGCGCGGCGGCAAGTAAAAAATTCCGGCGCGCTTCGCGCTGAGGAGGCTTGTAGCGTGGGTGTCCCCACCCGCGCTCGCTGGGTGACTCGCAATTTGGATAAGTCAAAGGCAAACTCCCCGCTACAAATTCAAACTCGGACGCCACCCACCTGCCGGTAGCGGGCCAAAGTGTGTTAGTGTCTCAGTTTGACGTAGAGGCGGCTTTACGCCGCCATTTGGCGGGATAAACCCGCCGCTACAAATTCAAACTGGGACACCACCCACCTGCCGGTAGTGGGCCAAATTGTCTCTTGACAAGTCGAGCCGATAACTATAGGCTATAAACGCGATGGAAGTCCGGCGCAACGCGGCACCCAGGAAAGCCTCCCACACCGACAAACGCGCCCTCCAAAGCATTCCACAGAAAAATATTAAAAATGAAGGTTGCTCTGGATGAGTTATTGAAAACAAAGGGGCAAAAAAAGTGCTCTGGATGAGTTGATGAAAATAAAGGAGATATCAAGTTTTCCGGATTAGTATATGACATATAAGGAGTTAGCGGCGATTTTCATCCTCCCCTACAGCGCCCATGCGCGCTTAAAGGGAAATCTAGCAGTTCATTTGATGGTATGGCGACGAGTTTGCCCGCCCGCCCACTCACCCGAGGGCGGTGTCCCAATAAGCTCGGGGCAGGTTCCAATGCCTCTCCATCAAATTGACCCACTACCCACCTGCCTTGACTTCCGGCAATCTGGAAGTTTAAGATTCGACCGATTGGGCCTGCATATCCCCGATTGACAGGATGGTCTGCCATGAGGCGTGGCAATTTTTCCTCGGCAAGGATTTGGCGGGCGAGCCGGCTGACGCTTGGCGCGCTGTTGATTTGCGTTGCGGCATCCGTTTCCACGCTGGCCGCGGCGCCACAAAGCACTGAATCGCCAAAACCTGCCGCCCCCGCACCGCCCCCGGCGCCGGCCGCACCTGCCAGCCCTGCGCCACCCGCGGCGCCCGCTTCGCCTACTACTCCCGCCGCACCTCAGACGCCCCCGGCGCCTGCCGCACCTGCCAGTCCTGCACCACCCGCGGCGCCCGCTTCGCCTGCTATTCCCGCCGCACCTCAGACGCCCCCGGCGCCTGCCCCTCCTGCCAGTCCTGCTCCACCCGCTTCACCGGAAACCGCCCCTTCGCCCCCTGCTGCCCCCGCACCGCCCGCGCAGGAAGTCAAACCTGCCACACCCGTCATATCCTCAGAGCCGGAAGTGACCAAGGTTATTCCGCCTCGCGCGGACCAGGGCTCCGATGAAGATTTGACCATTACCGGCAAGAATTTTGTCGAAGGCGCAAAGGTGAGCTTTGCCAATTCCGGAGTCCGGGCACTGAGCGTCGCTTTTACTTCCAGCACCCAGTTGATCGTGCGCATCAGGGTGGCCGGCGATGCCTCTGTTGGCACCGCGAGCTTGTTTGTGATCAACCCGGACGAAAACGAGGCGGAGGCCGCTTTTGAGATTACCGCGAAGGGCGCCACGCTGACTACGACGACGCCCAAGCCAGGATCGCCGACCGCCCCCGTTGCCCCGGTCACACAGCGCTTTGATGCTTACCATAATCTTGGAAATCCCACGGAGCTTTTTCATGCTCGCGGCAAGATCAAGGGAACACTGATATTATCGTCCGGAACCGTCAGTTATGAAGAGGATAACAAGACGCTCATCAATATATCGTTGAGCGAAATCGAAGAGGTCAAAACCGCTCCCATGGGCGGATTCGAAATCAAAGTCTCTTCTGGAAAGACCTTTCATTTTACTGCGGCATCGCTCAAATCTTCCGACGCCAAAATTATTGTGGAATCGATTCGCAAGGCGATGCCCACCCCTAAGAGTGAATAGAAAGCCAACCGCGGATATCCCAGGAATTTCAGAAGGATGGTCTGCCCTGGCGAGACTCGCCTTCCATAATGACCCCTGCCTTGTTAGGCCACTGGAGCGCCCTACCGTGCCTTAAGGCTTCCAGCGCAGGATGGGCTTGCGGGCGGCGCCAACTTCGTCGAGGCGGGAAACGCGCGTGGTGTAGGGGGCTTTCAATACGAATTGGGGATCTTCCTCGATCTCGGCGGCGATGGACTGGAGGGCGTCTATGAAGGCGTCCAACTCGCGTTTGCCGGCGCTCTCGGTGGGTTCAATCATCAGCGCGCCGGGCACGATGAGCGGGAACGCCGTCGTATACGGGTGGAATCCATAGTCGATCAGGCGCTTGGCGATATCCATAGTATGGACGCCTTTTTCCGCCTGTCGCCGGTCCGAGAAAACGGACTCGTGCATGCAGGCCTGGTCGTAGGGAAGGTCATAGGCATCGCGCAACTGGGTGCGAAGGTAATTGGCGTTCAGAACCGCATCTTCCGTCGTCTGCCGCAGCCCTTCCGGTCCGTTGGCCAGCATGTAAGCGAGGGCGCGAACCGCCATCCCGAAATTTCCCAGAAAGGCGCGCACCCGGCCGATGCTTCGCGGGCGGTCGTAGTCAAGCTGGAATTTCCCTTCCGGCGACTTTGCCACTACGGGGGAGGGAAGGTACGGTTCCAGGATTTTCTTTACGGCCACCGGACCCGAACCCGGGCCGCCCCCGCCGTGGGGAGTGGAAAAAGTCTTGTGCAGGTTCAGGTGCATGACGTCAACGCCAAAATCGCCGGGCCGCGTCACTCCCACGAGGGCATTCATGTTGGCGCCGTCCATGTATACCAGGCCGCCCCGGGCGTGGACGATATTCGCAATCCTGCCGATTTCGGTTTCGAAAATCCCCAGGGTATTGGGATTGGTCAGCATCAACCCTGCCACGTCGGCATCCATGGCTTGCGCGAGGTTGAATATATCGACGCAACCCTGCTCATTGGATTTGAGGTGGCGCACCTCGTAGCCGGAAATGGCCACGCTTGCCGGGTTGGTCCCATGCGCGGAGTCGGGAATCAGGATGTACTTGCGGGGATCGCCGCGCTCGGCAAGCAACGCGTGAATCATCAGGATGCCGGTCAGTTCCCCCTGCGCCCCCGCCGAGGGTTGAAGGGAAACGGCATCCATGCCGGTTATTTCCTGGAGGCAGCGGGCGGTTTCGTGCAGAATTCGCAAGCAACCCTGGGCCAGATCCTGCGGCGCATAGGGATGCTCCATCGCGAGGCCCGCAAGTCGCGCCACTACTTCATTGATGCGGGCGTTGTACTTCATCGTGCACGAACCGAGAGGATAGAGCCCCTCGTCCACGCTGTAGTTCCAGGTGGAAAGCCGCGTAAAGTGGCGGATGACGTCCAACTCCGAAACTTCCGGAAAGCCCTCGACCTCGTCACGCGCCAGGTCATGACCCAGCACTTCGGCGGGCGAGACTGCCGGGACGTCCAGGGGCGCGAACTCCACGCCGACTTTGCCCGGCGAAGTCCGCTCAAAGATCAGTGCTTCGTTGCGGGTCATGTGCGGTCGAGCTTCGCGAATGCGATTTTCCATGGGCATAGGTTCCATTCACCGCTGAGGCCAAGAGCAGGTGTCAGGTATCAGGTGTCAGGGTTTTGCTGGCACCTGACACCTCCTTGACTCAGCGACGCTGTGGCGAAAAATCTTGAATGGCAGGCTGGACGGCGAACTGGTGGCACACGTCCACCAGGCGGTCAATGGCCGGCCGGCTCACCAGTTCCGTAAAGCAGAGCAAAAGGTGGTTGGCCAGTTCCGGATAAAAATCCCCCAGAGGCAGTCCACCGATAATTTTCTCGCGGCGCAGATTTTCCAGCAGGTGCCCGGCGTCACCGGGAACCTTCACCACAAACTCATTGAACGAAGGGCTGGAGAAGGGCATGGCGACACCGGGAATTCCCCGCAGTTTCCCGGCAGCGTAGTGAGCCTTGGCCAGATTCTGCTCCGCCAGTTGGCGCAGTCCCTTTTTCCCCAGCAGGCTCAGGTAAATGGTGGCGGCGAGGGCGCACAGCGATTGATTCGTGCAGATGTTGGATGTGGCCTTCTCGCGCCGGATGTGCTGCTCGCGCGTCGCCAGCGTCAGCACAAAGCCGCGGCGGCCTTCCGTGTCAACAGTCTGGCCCACCAGGCGGCCCGGCATCTGGCGCAGGAATTTTTCCTTGGTGGTTAGAAAGCCCACATAGGGTCCGCCATAGGCCACCGGCACTCCGAACGATTGCGCTTCGCCGCACACGATGTCGGCTTGACTGGGAGGCTTGACCACCGCCAGGGAGAGCGCCTCGGTAATGGCGACGATCAGCAGCGCGCCCTGCCCGTGGGCGATGGCGGCAATTTCCGGGATGCGCTCCACCGCGCCGAAGAAGTTGGGCGATTGAATCACCACGGCGGCGGTCTGGGCGTTCACGGTGGATTCAAGACGGGCGATGTCGATTTGTCCCGACGCTGCGTAGGGGACTTCCGCCAGTTCCACGTCCTGGTGACGGACGTAAGTGGAAAGGATCTGGCGATATTCCGGGTGCAGCGTTCGCGCCACTGCCACGTGGCTGCGCCGGGTGACGCGCAGGGCCATCAGCACCGCTTCGGTGGTGGCGGTCGAGCCGTCGTAGAGCGAGGCGTTGCTCACCTCCTGCCCGGTCAACTGCGTCATCAGGGTTTGAAATTCGAACATGGCTTGCAGGGTGCCCTGGGCGATCTCCGCCTGGTAAGGAGTGTAGGCGGTAAAAAACTCGCCGCGCGAAAGCAGGGCGTCAACCACCACCGGGCAGTAGTGCGAATAGGCGCCCGCCCCCAGCAGGGAAACGTACTCGCGGCTGCTTTCCGCCGCGGCTTGCCGGAAGAATTCCAGGATTTCACTTTCGGAGAGCGGCCCCGGCAGGTCAAGCCTGCCCTTGAACCTCAGATCCGCGTGGATTTGGGAGAAGAGTTCATCGATGTGAGTGTGCCCTGTGGCCTCGAGCATGGCTTGCCGGTCGGCCGGGGAGTTCGGCAAGTAGCGCATCAATGGGCCTTTTCCTGCTGAATGTAGGCCTCGTATTCATCCGCGGTCATCAGCTTGTCAATTTCCCTGCGATCCTCTATCCGCACTCGGACCATCCAGGCCTCGCCGTGGGGATCGCTGTTGACCAGTTCCGGATTGTTCTGGAGCTTGCTGTTGACGGAGGCCACTTCACCGGTCACCGGCGAGTAAAGTTCGGAGACGGCCTTGACGGATTCCACCGTTCCGAAGGACTCTGCCGCCGTCACATGGTCACCCGGCTTGGGGAGTTCCACGAACACGACATCCCCCAATTCCTTTTGCGCATAATCGGTGATGCCGATGGTTCCCACGGATTCATCCACCCGGATCCACTCGTGGTCTTTGGTGTAAAGGAGTTCTGGAGGATACATTTTCCTCTCCTTGTGGGTGTTCACCCAGATTTGGTAAGCCGTCTGCTGCGGTCTGCCCGGTGTGTCGTCTTAGAGAAAATCTCGGTCAATTTATCCATTTCAGTCCGAGGGAACCTGGCGCCGACCTTATGCCGGCCTATGCCGAGCCAAACTCGCCTGTAAATCTGCTTACTTCGGCCGTTTATAGAACGGCAGGGGGACGATTTTCGCGGCCGCCATCCTTCCGCGAATTTCAATTTGAAATTCCCGGCCCACTTCGGCGTCCAGCGGGGGGACGTAGGCCATTCCGATATTCTTTTTAAGATAAGGAGCGGGGGAGCCGCTGGTGACTTTGCCCGCCTTCCGGCCATCGACCCAAACGGGATAGTCATCGCGCGCCGGAGCGCGGTCAATCATCTCAAATCCCACAAGCTTTTTGGGCACTCCCTGGTCGCGCTCGAGCCGCAGCGCGTCGCGCCCGATAAAATCGCCCTTGGCGAGTTTCACAATCCAGCCCAGTTGGGCTTCAAGAAGGGTGGTTTCTCGATCGAGTTCATGCCCGTAGAGAGCGTAACCCGCTTCGAGACGCAGGGTGTTGCGCGCCCCCAAGCCCGCCGGAATCAGTCCTTCCGCCCGGCCCGCGTCAAGCAACGTGTTCCAAACGTGCTCGGCGGAGGCGGGAGGGAAATAGAACTCGAACCCATCCTCGCCCGTGTAGCCGGTGCGCGCGAGCGTGCCATCGACCCCGGCGCAGCGGGCGGGGCGGAACCAGTAATACTTCAAATCCCCGGGATCAGCTTCCGTAACCTTGGCCAGAATCCGGACCGCGTGCGGGCCCTGCAAGGCAATCTGCGCGTACTCGGCGGAAACGTTGCGCACCTCGGCGCCCGGCGTATTGCACTCCACGATCCACGCGTAGTCCTTATCGGTATTCGCGGCGTTGACGCACAGAAAGTAGTGATCGGGCGCGAACCGGTGCACCACGCAATCATCGATGCAACTGCCACAGGGCAGCATCAGCGCGCTGTACTGGGCCTGGCCATTCTGCAAGCGCGCGGCATCGTTGCAGGTCACGCGTTGAAGCAGTTCGAGCGCCCGGGGGCCGCGGATATCGATTTCCCCCATGTGGCTTACGTCAAACAGGCCGGCGGCGGTGCGCACCGCCAGGTGCTCGCGGGTGATGCCGGAATACTCCACGGGCATATCCCACCCGCAATAATCCACCATCTTGGCTCCACTCGCCCGATGGGTGGCATTCAGGGCCGTGCGTTTCAACGCCTCTCCCGCCGGAGCGACCAAGCCAATTCCTCCACCTGCTCCACAAAAATGACCTAGAAAATCAACCTAGCACAGTACTCGCAAAGCGGTCAAGGCGGGGAAGGTATCAGGTGTCAGGTGCCAGGTGCCAGGGGCGGGACACGGGATTAGGAGCCAGGAGTCAGGATTCAGGTGCTAGATGCCAAATCCTAAATCCCAGCCTCATTCTCTCAGCAATCCGCGCGGGATTGACCTTGGCGCGCTATCCGCTACGCTGGCTTGAGTGCCATGCGGACGGTTCGAATATCGAGAAACATCCGCTGGGGACCACTGGGGGCGCCACCTTCCAGCGCGACGAATCCGTAACGCGCGTACCAATCGACTCGGTCTCGATATGCGTCCGCGATGATGCCTCGGCATCCCACATCGTCGGCGACGCGAAGGGCGATTTTAAAGGCTTCGGAAATAAGAGCATGGCCGAGCCCTTGGCCGGAGAATCGCTGGTCCACCGCGAGCCGCGCCAGCAGGATGAGGGGCAAGTCGTAGGGCGGAAGTCCGCGCACGTATTTCCTGGGGAAAGCGGCGCGGGGCACAATGGCCGTGGCGAGCGTGAAGTATCCCAGCACGGTGCGGGGAGCGCCTTCCTCGGTCGCCATGTAAGTTACACCGGTGGAGCTCTTCTGCTGATTGGCCCAGGCATGGCGGCGGAGATAGTTGTTGAGCGGCTCATCGCCGCAGTCGAAAAGCTCCACCCGGTCGGGCTCTTCCAGTCGGCGGATGAGGACGGCCATTCAGCCTCGCATCGCCCGAATCAAGGTTTCCGTGGGAGGGGCGGGTTCTTTCGCGGCGAGCTCGGCCAGGCTCTCGAGCTCCTGCGGGGTCCAGGGAATCTCCACCCGCGGGAGCTCGAGCTCCGGGGCGACGCGTTCCAGGCGCGGCAACACCAGTTCCTTCCGCTCGCCCGTGGCCGCTTCACTGAAAATGCGATACCCGCGCTTCCTTTCCCCTACCGCCCAGCGGAAGAGCGCCACCGCGTCAGAAAGAAAATCCGTGTTGCTGTTAAGCTGCAATTCGCGTTTGAGGCCCCGCACCATCTGATCCTCAGCCGGAGCCAAATCCGCTTGAAACTTGGACTTCCGCCGCGCCCGGGGAAGCTGCGCTGGTTTCGTGGATTGCCGCGATTTCAAGGCCATCGTCAAATCCCTTTCCTGCTCAAATTCACTCCCATCTTACTATATTTGGGGTGATAATTGGATTGATTTGTTGCGTTTCAAACAGGGAGTCACGGCCAGTGCAGTTCTGACCGCGGGCTTTGCCGATGCCTGATGCCTCCAGGCTGTACCTTCGCCATCAGGAGAAGAACAGTCAGAACTGCACTGACTGCGGCTACCCGCTCGCTATCGGCTCGGCAATCTATTTCGCGTGAGTGTGCGGGCCGTGACGACGAGATCCCGAAAGACGCGCGCCTCGAAGGGGGAGCGTGCCCGGGTTTGTCTTTGCAATTCGGGCAGGAGCTTTTTCAGACGAAGGTAGGTTTCCTCCATCTCCTGCGCCGTAGGTTGAGAATTGAGTCTCACGAAAGCATTGCACAGTTCCGTGAAAACCCCGCGGACCGTGCAATGGTGGATATAAACATCCGTCCCGCTGAGATCACTCAAGGATTTTTCAGCTCGCCTCGGCATGGCTTCAAAGACGAACCAGGTGTGGTCTCCGGGTCTAAGCTTTTGCCACGCGACCGCGAGCCCAAGCTCGAACGGCATGTTGAATCGAGGGGTACGCGGGGGCTGACGGTCAAGTTCCACTCGGGAGAGATCATGGAGGGAGTAACGACAACTTCGGATCAAGGAGAGGATTCGGTCCAAGCGCCTCTCCCCACCGGGGATTTCAAGCGTGGCACGTGGAACCAAACTGAAGCAACTGACTCCGGCAATGTAGGCGAGGTACAACTGGCAAAATGCGGGGTCGTAAGGGATGTTGAGGAATACGCTGGGCCGCGCGCGGGGCAAGCTGTTAACTACGCCGGCCGCTTCGCGGCCTGGCGCTCTTTTGCCCATTCCGTGATCGGCGTTTGGAAACACGGCGGCGGTCCGCGCTGGGGAGCGCCGCAACCATGCGCTCAATTTCCTTTACGCGGTCCGGTGAAACCCCCATCATTCGCGCCACCGTCTTCACGCTCGGAATCGGCGTGTCGATTACAACTGCCATCAGCGTGCCTCCCTTGTGTTTATAGGTTACAACTTCCGTCATGCCATGACAACGTGAATCAGCCGGCCCCCTCATTTGCATGACGTTGTGCAATCGCGTGCATTTGCACAAAATTGTGCAATCAAAGAAACCGGTCAGGCGAGGCAGGAACCGTGTTTTTCAGCCGGTTCAAAAAGGGTACCTGACACGCTTCCTCCCTGCACGCTTCCTCCCTGACACGCTTCCTCCCTGTGCGCTTCCCTGCGTTTGCCTTTCTCCCCCTTCATAGTCCCTCTGCTCGTGCGTCCGGGGTCAGGCGCCGTTCGGCCCTGCCCCTCTCCCTTGCCCCATACCCAGGCAATTCCCTTCGCTACCACGGCAAGAACCCACAGTCGGAACTGCGCTGACTGTGGCTACCCACTCCTAAAAGTTGCGAGCTTAGTCTTCTCTCCAGTCAGGCTTCGCTTCCCGACAGAAACTCTCGATCTCATCGCGGGTTTTACGGATGTTTTCAAGAAGTTCTGCGAACTTGCATTGATTTCTGGCTGTCTCCTGAATATCTGGGCTATCCAGTATCTTTGTCAGAGCGTCTTTGCCCTCTCGCAACAGGACGAGTCTCTCGATTAATCCCACGATCCACCTCCCTACTGTCCCAAACCATTCCCATCCAGGTATAACCTGTGTCGCTCTTCCAAGAATTTTATGTGTGGCCCAAATCTCGATTGAACTGGCGTTAGCGCTTTACCGTGAAATATCTGATAAGCAGTGGCCTTCAGCCGTGGGCTTATGATTACGCGGCGGCTTACAGGATCTATGCCCAGCAGGTGCTGGTCAAATAGGTTGTGCAGATCGGCGCGAAGCACAAGACCGTTGCAAGGATGGTTTGATTTTGGCCCGGTGTAAGGTCTGATGTGCGCCGCCTGAAGTGCCTCAGGGACATCGCAGTCGGATATTGCACAGCGGTTCTTGTAAATCTTGAGCATCACCTTCCTAAATTCTGGCTGACCCTGCCGATCTTTGACCTCCCTTTCGACACGCCTTTCCTCATCCTCAAGGTCATCAATTGACCAAAATCGTTTTCGGGTTGGAGCCAAAGTGCCAGTAATCTGCTTAACTTGAGTGTAAGAGAGAGGTGCCACCGTGTTATTCCAGGGTTGCGCCGAAACTGTTTTCCCGAAAGACTCGTCCCAGCTTACCTTCACCGTGTGCCGGTAATCGTCACGACTGGGATTCCACTGGTAGCCAAGTTTCTGGACAGTTCCGACTGCGAGGACTTCGGTGATACCGTTGTTCGCGACAACTTTGTCGCCCTTCTGCAACGTGACGAGGGTCCACAACTCGTTGGCCTTTTGGTGCGTATTGGATAGACGGCCGTTGTACCACTTTTTCAGATATTTCCATTCGAAAGCCCGCAGAAACTCGTCCTTCGAGATGTA
>Ga0326727_10024494_pt1 | contig 11406 bp, 9 predicted proteins | sample MB2enrmetagenome_FD_207643 | JGI IMG/M metagenome (GOLD analysis project Ga0326727, IMG submission 207643) | Lab enriched peat soil microbial communities from McLean, Ithaca, NY, United States - MB29MY | ecosystem: Environmental > Terrestrial > Soil > Wetlands > Peat | place: USA: New York... | reverse complement strand
GGAAGAAGTCGGAAGAAGTGTTGAGTGTTGAGTGTTGAGTTTTGAGTTATTAACAGTCTCATAATTATTTTTACCTCAGTTTTGCAAATTCCTTACTCGGCATCCCGGTCTGTGGGGTTTGCCAACTCAGAACTCAAAAACATATCCTTGCTCTCTGCTCATGCTGCTCTTGGTTGCCTATTCTCTGCCCCATGCTCCGTGCTCCATGCTGTTCTTGCCATAGTATTCCGTCACTTTTCTCTTCGCTTCCTGGTTGGCCGGGGATAGTTCGAGCGCATTTTCATAACAAATTCGTGCATCGTTCCGGCGACCCAGCTTTTCATATACGTCACCAAGGGCGATCTGGTAGTCGGGTACGTGAGGGTGCAGCACGGCCAGAGAGGATAGCTCCTTCTCGGCAGAATCGAGCTTGCCCTGAACAAGATCGAGATCTGCACGCATGTAGGCAAAATCGGGAATCGAATATTTCTTCAGTTCCGCGGAGATAACGTCGATCTGGGCAGAAGACAACTTTTCAGGCAGAAATACTTTGTTCCACGAAGAAATTGCCTCTACGCGCTCGCCAAGGGAAAAGCATAAGGCCAGTTTCCTGACGGCAAAAGGCCAATCGATGGGGGGCTGGAGAACGATGCGCTTGGCCCAGAAAGCAGCATTGAGCATATCACCTTTCTCCGCCCTGATTGAAGCCAGGGTTAAGCATACATGGGGGTCCTGCCAGAGAAAGTGGTCAAGGTCGAGGCCGAGGGCAAGGTAGACCTGAGCCAGATTGCGAAAGAGAGGTTGCCGCTCGGACGGCACGGAGGGCAGGGCGTCGAACAGACACAGACCGGCATCCGAATAGCTTGCAGGCCGGGAGGGATTCAAAAAAATTGCCTTCTCGAAAGCGGCCAGCCCCTCGTCGATCCGGCCTCGCTTCGTTTCGAGCATGCCCCATAAGACCCAGTTTCGGGGATCGGCAACGCTGAGGCTCCTGGCACGAACAAGCCACCTGTCGGCGGTGCGGTTGTCGGCAGACATCTGAGCGCGAGCGAGGAGCCTGGTATGATCGGAAGATAAGGGGCCCAGCATCGATATCCATTGCGGCGGTGAAGGCGAATTATCAGGGCTATACGCGCTGAGGGACGGCGTGGCCCACAGAGAGCTGGAATCGGTAGGAACGATCAACTGGCTCAAAAGCGCACCGGATGAAAGGTAGATCAGGGGTAAAAGCAAGACGGTAAAGAGAAGACGGGGGAGGGTAGACATATTTATTCACTCGAAACGCGATTCGAGTTTCGCGTTCCAAATGACATATTGACCGCGCGCCACGTCAGGCCCATGAGGAGGAAGAGGAGCATGGCGTTCGCGGGGATCTGGAGGTTGAAGTCGGCCAGGGAATGGACGAGCAGGGCCAGGGTGGCAGCAAGGCCGCTAGCCCCGAGAAATATCGGATACGGGTTGCGGCGTTTAAGCAGGGCGCGAACAGAAAAGACGAGGAACAGAAGAAAGAATGCCAGCCATGGAATGAAGCCGATCAGCCCCGCTTCCGAAAGAAACTCCAGGTAGTCGCTGTGGGCGTGCTCCATGATTATTGCGCCAAGTTTCTGCGGCTTATAAGGGGGGTAAGCAAGCTCATAGGTACCGAGCCCGGTCCCGGTGAGGGGAAACTTCTCGATCAGCTTCAAGGTACTTTGCCAGATGAGAGAGCGGTCCTCGTAGCCGGCTTCGATCGTCTGCCAACGGTCCTCCACCGGGGCCAGGCCTTTCCACGTGCCCCAAAGGACCCCCAGACCGAGCACCAGCGCCAGGATAATCGGCAGGGCCGCGTGGCGCGTTTTTGTCGCGATCATCAGCAACAGCACAAGGAGCACAGCCGCGACCAGGCTCAATTGGGCCATGCGCGACATGGAAAAGATGAGCCCGAGGACCATGACAATGATCCCCGCACACAGGAAATAGAGAAAGAGGAAACGGCCGGCCTTGACGCGTGAAGTTATACGTGAGACAAAGAGGCCGATCGAAACAGGTATACACATGTTCATAAGCCCGGCGAAATGGTTGCGGTTGATATAGGTGCCGGTTACGCAGTCTGCGTAGTACTTTTTCTTGAACCATAGAAGGGAGTCGGATTGGTTAAGGTAGGCGTAAAGGCCGTATATAGCGTCGGCAAACCCGATGATGAAGACCGCGACAAGCAGCCAGGTAATCCATGCCTGGGGGAATAGACCCGTCTCCTGGCCGGTGAACGTGGCGATGACAAAGAAAATGGATGCATAGGCCAGCCATTTCAGGAGAGCGGCGCTCGTGGCGGAGAGGCTGAGGCTCAAAGGGAGCAGAGGACCAAGAGCATGGGGCATAGAGCCGGGACCGAAGGCTCGGGCAAGGCCCAGGCGCTGATAGAGGCCGGCGGTGTTGGGAGACATTTTCTGGAGAAACGAGAAAGGCAAGGGCGCCATCTGGAAAAGAGAGAAGAGGAGGAAGAGGAAGAGAGGAGACATGAGCCACAGGGTGCGACGCACGTAGGAAGAAGGAAACACAGAACGCGAAACGCGGAACTCGGACCGCGAAACGGGAGAAGAATCGTAAATCGGACCGGAGGAGCGTGAAACGCGGAACTCGGACCGCGAAACGGGAGAAGAATCGTAAATCGGACCGGAGGAGCGGGACATCTCAGTATTCAAAAGGGAAAAATCGGTTGTCCAGAGGTGCAGAAGAAGTAATGAAAAGATCAGGATCTCCATCGCCGAGTAGGTGACGATGTAGACGGAACCGATGGCGGCAGGAGCGCAAATGACGAGCATGATTAAGCCGATGAGAATGATGCGGGAAGATAACATTAAAAGCCGTGCACTCAGACCTCGGACTTGGCAAAAAACCGCGAAAATAAACCGGATTTTTTAGACAGGGGTTCCGGGGTGTCGATCGGTTTGCCGGCGATGATGGCGGCGGGATACTCTTCCACGAGTTTGTGCGCATATTCAGCGCCGATGATAGATGAAGCGAGCTTGACGGCCTTCGAGAGCACGGGAGGTCGCCTCTCGGCTGAATGTGCATCCGACGCAATCACATGAACTAACTGATATTTGAGTAGTTCCTCGGAGCACCTTTTTATTTCCCGGCCGAATGCCCCGGTGAGGCTCATGGCCGTCAACTGGACGAGTCCGCCTTTCTCGACCCATTTCCGCACGATGTCCGTCTTATCATGAACCGCGGTGTTCCGCTCCGGGTGCGTGAGAATCGGGGTAAAACCGGCAAGGGTGAGACGGAACATCCATTCGATGTACTTGGGCGGTACCACATGCCGGGGTAATTCCACCATCACATACTGCATGTTGTTATTTACGGTCAGCACTTCCCGGTTCTTTACCAGTGAATCGAGATGTTCGTGGACGTGTATATCTGCGCCGGGCAATACCTCTAGAGGGATTTTAGCCCGCTCGATCTCGGCCTTCAGTGCGCCGACCCCGTCGAAAATAGCATCGGGGGTCGTGTTGTACGTCCCGTCGGCCACGTGCGGCGTGGCAACGATAGTCCTGATCCCGTCACGAGCTGCGACCAGGCACATCCGGACTGCCTCGTCGAGGTCCTTCGCGCCGTCGTCAAGACCGGGGAGAATGTGGGCGTGGAGGTCGATCATGCGTGTGGCGTCACCGGATTGATTTCAACATCTATGCCTGCTGGTCGGGCTGTTTGTTCCGCTTGGGTTTCTTGGCAAAAAGACCTTTTTTGGGCTGGTCCCACTCGTGGCGTCTGCGTGTTTTCTCGCCGTCGTGGCCGTAGTAGTCATAATAATGGTAATAGTAATGGTAGTAGTGGGAGTAGTAATAGCTTTCCCGGCCGATATCTATGTTGTTCAGGACGGCGCCTATCACCTTCGCGTCGATATCTCTCATGACCCTGGACCCGTGTTGGGCTGCCTCCCTTGTAGTAGTGCCTCCATGGACAACATAGACCACACTGTCCATAAGCTTGCTCAACACTACCGCGTCCGTGACCGAGCTTATCGGGGGGGAGTCGAGGATGATCTTGTCGTAGGTACCCTTCATCCGATCGATAAATTCTGCCATCCTCTTCGAGCCGAGGAGCTCTGCCGGGTTCGGAGGTATGGGGCCGCAGGTCATGATATCGAGCTTTTCATGCAGGACCGATCGATGAATGTTCGGTTCCTCACCTACAATGGCGTTGCTCAACCCTTGACGGTTCTCCAGGCCGAAGACCTTGTGCATTTGAGGTTTCCTCATGTCTGCGTCGACGAGCAGAACGGATTCCCCGGAATAGGCGACCACGAGGGCGAGGTTGGCAGTGATGAACGTTTTGCCCTCCTTCGGGATAAAACTGGAGATCAGGATTGTTTTGAGGGGGGTGTCGGGCGACGAAAAGAGCACGGCAGTGCGCAGGCTGCGAAACCCTTCCGCGAGCGTCGACTTTGGCTTATGATGCACAATGATCTCGGGGCTCGACACCTTTTGCCCTATCTCTTCCATAAAGTCTATCCTGGGGATGAGGGCCAGGCACGGGGTCTCCACATACTTCTCGATGTCATCGGGGGTCTTGATGGTGTTATCGAGGTACTCGAAGAAAAAGGCAAGGCCGCCGCCCATGAAAAGACCGACCACAACCGAGAGTAATATATACTGCAGGGGCTTGGGTCGGGAGGGAGTGACAGGAACTTCGGCCCTGTCCACGATCCTTACGTTGGTAGTCCCCAGCTCACCTGCCACACTTGTCTCTTTCAGCCTCTTCAGGAGATTCTCGTAAAGCTCCCTGTTCTTCTCAGCCTCCCTGGCGAGCACGCTGTATTGTATCGATCGTTCACTCAGCTTCTGGGTCTCTGCCTTTTGGCCTTCCACGGCGCTACGCGCATTCGCCTCCCTCGCCCTCGCGATAGCCAGCTCGTTCTTGATCGATCTCAGCACGTTCTGTGATTCCGACCTGATCTTCTGCCGGTTGGCCTCGATCTCCGATTTGAGCTGGGTCATCTTCGGGTGCTTTTCACCATACTTCTCCGATAGCTCCGACATCTGTGTGACGAGCCTCGCCTCATTCTCCTTGAGCCTCTGGATCAGGTAATTGTCCATCACCTGGGGCATGGACTCGATGGGTACCCCTTTTGAGAGAAGGTCCTGCACCTCCTTGTAGCGCGCTTCGACCTCGACCCTTCTCGACTGTTCGTCGACGAGCCTGCCGGTCAGGCCCCCCAGTTTCTGCATGGCAATATTTTCTTTCTCCTTGTCCCCCTGAAAGGGAGTGATCTGCACGATACCGTACTGTTCTTTATATCCTTGCAGCGCCTGTTCCGATTCCTCGAGGGTCTTCTTCTGTTCCTCTATCTGCTTCGTGAGGAAGTCCTTGGCCTGACCGGACGTTTCACTCGTCCATGCCATGTTTTGCTCGATAAACCCCTTTGCCGTCATATTGGCGATGTCTGAGGCGAGCTGCCTGTCCGTGCTTTGGTAACTGATATCGACGAGGCGGCTGTTCCTGATGGGGTCAATTTTCAGGGGCTTCAAGAACCTGCCTACGAGTAAGGCTTCTTTGGCCTTTTTGTCCGACGTCGAAGTGTTCCGCGATTTCTGTGGATTGAACACAGGGTTCTGTGACAGGTTGAGCGCCTGGATCACGCGCAGGGCCAAAGAGCGGCTTTGGAGGACCTTGTACTGCGTTTGGTAGAACTCCGTGCTGTTCGCATCAATCGGCAGGAGCTCCTGCATGTTGAGTACTTTTGGCGCCTCCCTTTCAATCAGTATCCTTGTCGTCGCCTTGTATACGGGCGTCATGGTAAAGGAAGCGATGGCCACCGTACCGACAATGACTGCAAAACAGACCAGAGAGACGCGACGCCACTTGTAGAGGGTACGGAGATAGTCGTAGATGTGTGTTTCGTTGGTTTGGCCGGGAATGTTCATTTAAATAATCCCTCCGGATGTTCGTTCACTGCTCAAGGTTCGAGGTTCGAGGTCATTGATAACGGGGTGGGGTTCAGGGTGATATAGAACCGTCTGTCACCAGAAGCTTTCGGGTACGACGATCGTGTCCCCGGGTTCGATGAGGTCCTCCATCGTGAGGAAGAGATCCACCTTCTTGCCGTCCTTCTCCCTTACCGTCTTTACCTTTTTCTTGGCAGCCTTTTCTGTAAAACCACCTGCTGTGCTGATGGCGTGCAAGACGGTCATCCCCTTCATGAAGGTGTACTGGCCCGGCCGCTTCACTTCTCCCGTCACGTAGAATACCTTGATCTTCGGTATAAAAATGGTGTCGAGGTTAAGAACCTGAACGTTCTGGCTCCTCTCACCTTCGAGGACGTCCCTGAGTCTGACTTTGATCAGCTCGGAGGGATCGGCCTGATCAGGCAGAAGCGGAGTTTGCACTCCGACTTTCTCCTTGGGCCTGACGATCATGATCTCCTGGTCCGCTTCCGGCTTTACCCCACCCGCCATGGCTATGGCCTCTACAAGCAGGGTCTTTCTCGTCAGAGGATATGCCCCCGGGGAGTTAACCTCTCCTATGACAAAGATCTTCTGGCTCCTGTACTCGGTCACCTGCACGCTCACCTGAGGGTCCACGATGTACCCGCCCGCGAGCATCTCCTTCAGCTTTTTTTCTACCTGAAGCTGACTGAGGCCCGTGACTTGAAGCTCTCCGATAAGGGGAAAACTTATTTTTCCCTCTATGTTGATCCGCGCTTTTCTTGTCAGATCGGGATGGTCCCAGACCGTGATCGAAATCTCGTCTTCGGGGCCTAACACATAATCAGCATCGGCGAACACAGCGGAGGGGAGCAGAGAGTAAAGAAGGAGAGCCGCGAGCGCGAAGCAGGAAGCGCGAAGCAGGAAGACGGATAACGAACGACGAACGACGAATAACGGGTTCTTGCTATTCATATACCTATTCACCTATTGTGATACGTTAGCCGGGGCCCGAAAGGCCGGGTCCCGGTCTCTGTGTTACAGAGAAAGAATAAGCTTGAAAATTATGCGCTGGTCAGTATAGGAGTACTGATCAAAGTTCGACTTTGCATCCGCGTACTGGTACTCGAGCCTGGCCTGGAGCCATTTTTGTATGTTGTAAAAGACTCCGGCTCCGCCGGTCCATATCTCGTCGCTGCGCTTTTTCGATGCACCTGTGACAGGCTCTGTCAGGTTGTCAATATAGTCGCGTTCCCGATAGGAGATTGCTGCCGTGGCTCCTATCTTGCCCGTGAAGAAATGCTGAAGGGTGAGGGTCACCAACGTGTTGACGTAGGAGGCGTTGGCCACCATGGTATCATCTGCAAGGGCTCTAAGGGCGTCAAGGGTCAGGCTTGTCCTCGCGTCAAAGTCGTTAACGAGCTGGCCGGCCATGATCCAACTGTGGGGACTGTTATTCCTGCCCGCCACGTTCGTGTCAAACTCCTTCCAGCCGTAGCCTACCTTGAAACTCCCCCTCAGCTTTCCCGCAGGGTCAAAGGCAACACCCAGGTAGGCCAACTGGTCCTTGTGATCTCCAAGACGGTCGTACGCAAAGTCCTTGACGGCGTAGTCGTACTCGACCAATCCGGACATGCGTGGGAGGAAACGATAATAGAGGCTTGCACCGACGAGGTTATTCGTATAGTCCACGGTCCGGTCGCGAGACTCCTCGAAGGTCAGATCCTCGCGGTTATACTTTGCCTCGATCTTCCACCTGTCGGCAAAGCTGTAAGCGGCAACGGCGTTAAGGAAATTATCATGGAAAGGCATCTGGTGTGTCATTAATTGAACACGTTCGATGGTACTCTTTTGAAAGTTGTCTCCGAGGGTAAACTCGAGCCCGCCCGGCGCAACGAGATGGAGAAGCGCGTTGGCCTGGTGGTTCTGGTAATTGTTCGCCGAGTACTTGGCGAAGTTGACGAACCCTACCTTGTAGCCGAGGTCAAACGAACTCTGCCCGAAGAGATACTTGAGGCCCATACCGGGGGTGACCGTGGTGACGTAGTCCGACTTCTTGTCCGATTGCGTCAGAAATACATTGCTCCTGAACATTTCCTGGAGGTCAAGCCCGGGCAGCAAAGTGAAGTTTTGATATCGGATGTCGGCCCTGACAGGACCAACGAGCAGGATGGATAGAGCGCCGATGAGCAGGCAAACGATAACAATTGTTTTCATCCTTTTCTCTCCTCTCCAGCCTCTTCGCGCCTATTTGGAAGGGCTTGCGGTTCCACCACCACCACCACTACCTCCGGTACCACCTGTTCCTCCGGTACCACCTGTTCCTCCGGTACCACCGGTACCACCCGGCGAGGGTCCTGCCGGCGATGTCGCCGCCGCGATCGCCGCATTCACGGTTGTAGGCGGCACGCCATCGCCAATGGCCGCATTCTGTATCGCAGTCGTCGCAGCCGGATCGGCAGTCACCGCGGCAGTGATGGCGGAAGCGGCATTTACCCCCGGCGCCCCAAGTACGGCATTCAGGATGCTCACTACAGCCGAGGGGCTTTGAGCCACCGCGGCACTCACAATCGCTGCTGCCGCACCGGCATTTATCGCAACAGCAGCGGTTACCACTGCAACAGGGTCTGCGCCCGCCCCTATCGCCTGGGCGACCGCCGCTTGAATGCTAAGCCCGGCGTTCAAGGCATTCGTGATGACCTGAGACAGAGGTAACCCGGCCGCAACATCTCCTGCAACGTCAGCCCGGGCATTTGCCGCGACTGCGATGACCAAAAAACACATGATCCCGCAAAGTAATGCCTTCATAATACCTCCTTGCTCTTTGTTGAGGTTACACGCACCTGCATCACGTTCGATTGTATGACGACAACCCACCGAGACTCCCATAGTACGAAATTGTGCATTACATGTTATGAAATTGTAGGTTAATTGTAAAGCCGAATCGTTAAAATGGCAAGCACCTATAAGCGAAACCGGAAAAATTATGTGAAGGAGAGGAAATTGGAACCAGCCGAGGCAGAGTATGAGAATGAGAGAGAATTATTTAAAGGTTCGCAAAAAAAAACAAGGCTACCGCACTCCTTATTATCTTAAGGACCTGAAATAAAAAACGCTTTCCTCACAATAAGAACGCAAACTGCCTATATGTGTGACATAAAGAAAACAAAGTATGACATAGTCATGGAGATGCATTTTAAACTAAAATTTCGACAAACGCAAGAGAAAAATATATGCAGTACTATAATAGTACTTACTTCCTGACCGGTCTGACCCCTGATGTCAATAGTGGACACGATTAGCTCAGTCGTCACCTGTTACTCCTCATTACCCGAACGGCTGCTGGACTCGCTGGCCGTCCCTGATCATCGCAAGCTGCTGCACCGCCTTATAATATAAGACAGCCATGCTCCCATAGCACTGCTGATCGGAGATCTTCAGCACATTCTTAGGATAGCTCGGGTCCTCCTTGTTCACCTCTTTAGACAACCTTGTGAGTCCGTCCTTGATCTGTTCGAGTGCGCTCAGGTGGGAAAAGTTCCCAGAATTTCCATAGTACGCGTTAGCATAATAGATCCGCTCAAGTATGAGACGCTCTGCCTGGTGGTAAGTAAGCCTCTTAGTCTTCAGGTAGTCGACGAGATCGTCCGCGGTCCTCAGCGATCTGTCATCATCTAGTCGGTACCCGAATTGCGCGAGAAAAGGTATGAGCTCCTCTCTGGTCTTGTGCACGATGTGGGCGATCTCGTGGACGGTCAGCTCTTCTATCAGCCGGTCCACCAGGTCGGGCGCCTGCCCCCGGTAGAGATCATGTATCCACTCGTACGGTACGGCAATCACCCACCCCGGTTTTGACGACCCATCAAGAGCGAGGTTGTAGGCTTGCGCAACCGGCGGAGCATTTACAGTTGAGAATGCCTCTTCACCGAGAAGCACTCTGTCGTAATTCTCTAACGCTATTCCAAAGAGGCTGGTCCTTTTTCGGCCTGCTACCACGAAACCATCGAACACGTCGCGCTTTGCAATGGTGAAAAGCTTAACGGCCGGCGCGATGACAGGGGACTCCACGTAGAAATACATAAGAAACAAGTCTTTGGAGATGAGGCAGCGATTGACATTCTGAAGCGGCGAGACATCGCTCTCACTGATGCCATAGGCGCCAAGAGCTGCCAGTGCTGCCTTTGCCCTTGCAGCGTTATATTTTACATAACAACAAGTCACGTACTCCTTGAGCTGCGAAACGAGCCCCTTCCACCTGGGGTCAATCTTTGGGCCGAAGGAAAAAAATGCTTCGGCGGTCGAAGGCTTCAAAGTACCGGCGCCCGCGCCCACAGCCAGCACCCCAGTAACTTGAGCAAACCTTTTGAAGAAAGTCCTCCTGTCCACCATCGGTCGCCTCTCAGGATTTTATCGCGCGAACAGGGCGTGGGTTAAGTAGGGCAGCTCACATTCTGGTACATGTAGGCAAGGTAGCCGAGCCAGAGCAAGCCGACGGTGTTGGTGTTCACAAGCAGTTGCTCCTCGAGCCCCCTTATTTCAGGTAACACACGCTTCTTTAAAGCGTCAGATAGCTCTATTTTTTTCAGCCGGGCGCTCACATCCGAGCGTATCAGGCTTCTCAGATCGGATAGACCGCCTGCTATAGGCGTAGGTTTCTGTGAAACCATCTCACGCTGGATCATTTCGTACCAGACCCGAAGCCGCCTGCTATCCTCGTTCAGGCTTTCTGTAAGACTGACCAAAAACGAACGCGTGTGCTTTCCCGACGACGCCCGGGCAGCTACACAGGGTACCGTGCCAAAAAGTGCCTCGCTCATCTTGACCTTTGTCTCTGAGGATTCCAGGATGATATGGAGAAGAAGGTCGTCCGCTGAATCGCAACTCGTGGCTTCCAGGAAGATATCCGACGTCTCAGGTGACAGAGAGACAGGGTAAAATGGTGAAAAAGAATGTGAGTATTTTGGCTTCGGCACTTTTTCGAGAGACATGCCGCAAACCAGAAGATCCTTCTCCTTATCGTACTCGCTCCACATGATCCTTCCATGGTCGAACATGCCCTTGTGAGACCGGAGCGCGAGATGAAGCCGGATCCGATCGCCTGCCTTCACGAGTCGCCGCTCTTCGCCGTAAGGGACTACACGGATCTGCAGCCCTTGATCACTCAGGTTGATGAGAAAATACTCCAATGCAAAATCATCTTGCGTGTGAAAACCAAAGAAGGGGAGAGTGCTGATATCGATGTCCGTACGAGAGGTGGAACGTCGATTTTCACGGTCCATGTTCGCTCCTTTTCCCTAATCATACATGAGAAACAGGAGGGGTACAACCATTTTGAAAGAAAAGCATGTGAAAACTGGCTGCGACAATTTTACTACAATTCTGTCGGACAGTTTCTGGTCATGGCTGATAAGTCCTTGAAAATATTGGTGGAGCTGAAGGGGATCGAACCCTCGGCCTCATGACTGCCAGTCATGCGCTCTCCCAGCTGAGCTACAGCCCCACGTTGGGTTTAGTATATCAT
>Ga0326727_10024493_pt1 | contig 11406 bp, 11 predicted proteins | sample MB2enrmetagenome_FD_207643 | JGI IMG/M metagenome (GOLD analysis project Ga0326727, IMG submission 207643) | Lab enriched peat soil microbial communities from McLean, Ithaca, NY, United States - MB29MY | ecosystem: Environmental > Terrestrial > Soil > Wetlands > Peat | place: USA: New York... | reverse complement strand
AACACCTTCGTGATCGCCGCCGTCAACGTCGTCTTGCCGTGGTCAATGTGCCCAATCGTTCCCACGTTCACATGCGGCTTCGACCGGTCAAATTTTTCCTTCGCCATACCGTTCCCTCTCAATCACTGCGTTTGTAATCAAAAAACATTCAGGTTTTGGGCCTCGCGGCCTGCCCGGAATCTGTGCTTACTTTGCGCCCTGCGTGCGTCCGATAATCTCGTCGGCAATCATGCGCGGTGCCTCTTCATACCTTGCAAACTGCATGCTGTAGGAGGCGCGGCCCTGCGTGGACGAGCGAATGTCGTTCACATAGCCGAACATCTCCTTCAGCGGAACAATTGCCTTCACAACCTGCGATCCGGCCAGATGCTCCATGCCCTCGATGCGTCCGCGACGTGAGTTGATGTCGCCAATGATGGTTCCCATGTGCTCTTCCGGAACCGTGACTTCAACGGCCATCACCGGCTCAAGCAGAACCGGACTGGCCTTCCTGGCTGCATCCTTGAAGGCCATCGAACCGGCAATCTTGAAGGCCATTTCGTTCGAGTCAACCTCGTGATAGCTGCCGTCGTAGAGCGAAACCTTGATGTCCACCATCGGATAACCGGCCAGAACACCGCCCTGAAGCGCTTCCTGAATGCCCTGATCAATCGGCTTGATGTATTCCTTGGGAATCACGCCGCCCTTGGTGTCATTCGAGAAGGAGTAACCCGTGCCCGGCTCGGCGGGCGAAATGCGAATCTTGCAATGGCCGTAGTTACCAGAGCCACCCGTCTGACGAATGTACTTGCCCTCGGCTTCGCTGTTCTTGCGGATGGTCTCGCGGAAGGCGACCTTAGGTTCGCCGACATTGGCCTCGACCTTGTACTCGCGCTTCATGCGGTCCACAAGAATCTCAAGGTGAAGTTCGCCCATGCCGCTGATGATGGTCTGTCCGGATTCCTCGTCGGTGCGAACCTTGAAGGTCGGATCCTCATCGGCCAGGCGGGAGAGAGCAATACCCATTTTCTCCTGATCGCCCTTGGTCTTCGGCTCGATGGCGACCGAGATAACCGTCTCCGGGAAGTCAATTGCGCTCAGAGCCACCGGCGCACTGGGCGCGCACAGAGTGTCTCCGGTCTTGATCTCTTTCAGTCCAACCGCCGCGCAGATGTCACCGGCCATAATCTCGGTGATGTCCTCACGCTTGTTGGCGTGCATCTTGACCAGACGGCCCAGACGCTCGGTCTTGCCGGTGCGGGGATTGAGCACCGTATCGCCCGTCTTCAGCGTGCCCGAATAGAGGCGGATAAAGGAGAGCTTGCCAAACTGGTCATTGATCATCTTGAAGGCCAGCGCAGAAAAGGGCGCATCGTCTTCAGGCTTCCTGACCAGAATCGTCTCACGGTCATGCGGGTCAAGACCCTCGACCGGAGGTACATCGAGCGGGCTCGGCAGATAATCCACAACCGCATCCAGCAGTGTCTGTATGCCTTTGTTCTTGAAGGCCGATCCGCACATGACCGGGAAGACCTTCATGGCAATCGTTGCATTCCGGATGCCCCGCTTCAACTGCTCCTCGGTTGGCGTTTCGCCCTCGAGGAACAATCCCAGAAGTTCGTCATCCGTCTCGGCAATCGTCTCGATCAACTGCAGGCGGAAGGCCTCTGCCTTCTTCTTCAGGTCGGCGGGAATCTCTTCCACGTCGTACTTGGCGCCCATCGTCTCGTCGTGCCAGAGAATGGCCTTCATCGTAATCAGATCAACAACGCCCTTGAAGTTTGCCTCTGCGCCAATCGGAATCTGAATGGCAATCGGACGCGCGCCCAGGCGCTTGCGAATGGTCTCGATCACGTACTCAAAGTCGGCGCCATTCTTGTCCATCTTATTGACAAAACAAATGCGCGGAACCTTGTACTTATCGCCCTGACGCCAGACCGTTTCCGACTGGGGCTGTACGCCGCTGACGGAGTCGAAGAGCGCAACCGCACTGTCGAGAACGCGAAGCGAACGCTCCACTTCGGCAGTAAAGTCCACGTGACCGGGAGTATCAATAATGTTGATGCGGTAGTTGTTCCAGGTGCAGGTGGTTGCAGCAGAGGTGATGGTAATGCCACGCTCCTGCTCCTGCTCCATGTAATCCATGGTGGCAGTGCCCTCGTGAACCTCGCCGATACGATGCGTGATGCCCGTATAGAAGAGGATACGTTCGGTAGCCGTCGTTTTTCCGGCGTCAATATGCGCCATGATTCCGATATTCCGGCAGCGTTCCAAAGGTACTGTGCGAGCCACTTCTCTACCCTCTTTGCCGACCGTGGTCGGCGGTTCCTGTTACACCCTGCACAACCAGCACTTAAGTTCCAGCGCCAGCCTCTGCATCTTAATTACGTTCCCGAAAAACCTGCTGATGAAAATCCCTTTACCAGCGGTAGTGAGCGAAGGCCTTGTTGGCCTCGGCCATGCGGTGAACGTCTTCCTTTTTCTTCATCGCAGCTCCGCGACCATTGGCAGCGTCGAGCAGCTCATTCGTAAGCTTGTCAATCATGCCCTTCTCGCCGCGAGCGCGACCATAGGTCACCAGCCAGCGAATGGCGAGAGAGGTGCGACGATCCGGATTGACCTCGATGGGCACCTGATAGTTGGCGCCGCCGACGCGACGGGTCTTGACCTCGAGCAGCGGCTTGCAGTTCTCGACTGCCTTCTTGAAAAGCTTGAGAGCTTCTTCTCCGCCCTTGGCTTCAAGGTTGGTCATCGCTGAATAGAAGATGCCCTGCGCGGTCGACTTCTTGCCGCCCCACATCATCGAGTTCACAAACTTGGTGACCAGCGTGGAGCCGTAGACCGGATCCTCCGCCACTTCCCGCTTGCCAATGTGTCCTTTTCTCGGCATAAATCCTTAATCCTTCTTCCTTCAATTCCTTCGACGCTCAGTCAGGCTGAGTAAATTCAAAATCCTGCGCGACTACTTCTTGCCAGCCGCTGCGCCGCCCTTGGCGCGCTTGGCTCCGTACTTGGAGCGGCTCTGCTTGCGATTGGCAACGCCAACCGAATCCAGCGTGCCGCGTACCACGTGGTAGCGAACGCCGGGCAGATCCTTCACACGGCCGCCGCGAATGAGCACAATCGAGTGCTCCTGCAGGTTGTGGCCGATGCCGGGGATGTAAGTGGTGACCTCAATGCCGTTGGTCAGGCGAACACGCGCAACCTTGCGCAGTGCCGAGTTCGGCTTCTTCGGGGTCTGAGTGTAGACGCGCGTGCAGACTCCGCGACGCTGCGGGCAGGCCTGAAGGGCCGGCGACGCCGTCTTGTAACGAGGGGCCGTGCGCCCCTGCTTCACCAACTGGTTGAATGTAGGCAAATCGTAACTCCTTACCAACTGCCACGGAACGCATTCCGGCGCAGTACTCGAACATCCCAAACTTCAAAACGCACAAACAGCCGCGCACACCGCGCTCATCGCACACTCACAAGGCGCTAAAAACCGCCCATGCGCATGCAATGGTTGACTGCTTCGCGTCTGCCTTCTTCAAAGACTCAGACGAGAACAACGACGGTGGCCGCGCGTCTCCTGAACCCTGTTTTTCAGGATCCAAATCAGAAGAGCCAACTCCGTTTCGCGGTTCCGGCCTGCATAATCCCACAAGGTGTGGGGTGTCGCAGGCACCGTAGCGAATCGCCCAGCCCGCCGTGAGTGCGAGCAGTACTTCCGGGCGCTCCAGTCTTTATTTGCGGCTATCCGGCCTCGAATCAGCGCCGTCCCGCAGACTGTCCGAACCCCGCTTGCAGACCGACTTCCGCCTCGCAAGGGAGTCCGTTTCACCAGCCCCCGTACAAATAGGCACACGGGGCCGTCTCACGCAACCTACTCATCATAGACATCTGCGGTTTGGAAGTCAAAAGAAAGTGGGGGAAAATGTGCCCGATTTACGGTGCAAAGCACATTTTTTTCATTTTGATGGGGATTGGCGGCAGATTCCGCTCAAAAATCGGCCTCTACCCTGGCCTGTCCACGAATGGCGCAGGGTGCGCCCGGGTCGAAGGCTCGCAGGTAGAGGCCATCTGCCTTGGTTCAGTCGTCACCATCGTGCGGGGTCTTGCCTGATTTGCAGGCCGCCCCGCAGTGGAACGTTCTGTACTCTTAGACGCAGGAAACACGCTTCGCGCTTGCGGAAGCGGGCAATTTAATCACCGGACGTCGTGATAAGTTCTCGTAATCTTTTAACTACTTCGTCTCCACCGCAATCACCCGAACCTCCGGGTAAACCCCGTCCCACAGGGCCGGAACCGCGTCAAAGATCAGCCGAAACTCCCGGCTCTCGCCCGGTCCAATCGGCGCGGCGCTTACCGGTTCAGTGTCAATGTAAGGCTCATGGGTGCGAATCAGCTTCATCGCCAGCGTTTCCTTCTGTGCCAACTGGTGCGTGTCGTCCATAAACCCTACCTGCACGGTCACCGAGCGCAGCGTCTCTGTCCCTTTGTTCGTGATGGTTCCATCCAGATAAGTGACCTTTCCCCCGGCCAGATTCGAACTCTCGCTCATCCTGATATCGCTTAGGGCCAGATTCGCGGCATAGCTGGCCGCAGGAGCCAGACCCACTCCTCCCGGCTGGACGGCTGAGTGGCGACGTCCGCCAAGAATCACAATTACAACGACGACAAGCAAAACCGCGCCTCCGGCCACAAGGTATGCGGTCCAGTTGCGGGGTTCCTTCGGGGAAGCGGATTGATCGTTGAGCAGGCTCACGCCAGCATTCTACGGCATTTTCACAGTTAGGGAAGCTCTGAACAAGTTCCACTCTTGCGATGTTTTGAAAGGGCGGGGCTTTCAGCCCCGCCATGGACGCACAATCAAAGGGTTCGGCTTTAGCCGCCGAGGGAATGCAAGTCATTGAAAATACATTCCCTCAGGGCTGAAGCCCAGAAGTTAATTTACCCGGCAAGCGGCGCGGTTAAAACCGCGCCCTTTCAAAACACTGCACACCAAGACTTGTTCAGAGCTTCCTTAGTGCGGGATTTCATCATCGTACAGGGCCGTCGCTCCCTGATGGTCGCGCCGACTCGAATGTTGCACCTTCGCCTTACAGCAACCGTGAAAATGCTTTAGCTCTCTGCGCGCCAATTACAGAGTGAAATTTCACACAGCCGCGTGCATCTTTTCCCGGAAGTACGTATCTAAAGAAGGTAGACGTACTCTCTTCAAGCTGGAATTTGAGCCGATAGATGCCAGCAGCCGAAGAGAAATTTTGCCGCACACTCTCAGACTGAAAACATCGGCCAGGAATTATGCAGTTCTACAGGAGTCAGGGAACTGCGCAAACAACAACTGCGTACCTCACAGAGAAAGGAAGGTGTCGGCATGGCCATCCCCAGTTACTCGGAAAACGATGGAACCTGTGCAGCCTATTGTCGTTCGCACGAGCAGCGCCAGATTGCAGACACCGCCTATAAACTCGGCTTGGTTTGCGCCATTGTTTTGCTCCTGCTGACTACGCTTTAAAGTCCCCCCCCCTAAACCCTCCCCTGCTTCCCCCTTCAAGACCGGCGCCAGTCTCCCCCTTTGCCGCCGGTCTTTGTTTCCAAGCGAATGCAGCGAATTTCGATCCCCTTGTCCAGCGCCTTGCACATGTCATAAATCGTGAGCGCCGCTACGCTGGCGGCTGTCAGAGCCTCCATCTCGACGCCGGTTCCGGCATTCGTCGCGGTTCGCGCAAGAATATAAATCCCATCCCCCTCAACCCTCAGAGTCACATCGGCGTGGGTCAGTGGAAGTAGATGGCAGAGCGGAATCAAATTCGATGTTTGTTTCGCCGCCTGAATCCCGGCGATGCGTGCCACCTCCAGAGGATTTCCCTTGGGGTTTTGCTGCAGCTTTGCGAGCACCTCTGCCGAGAGCGCCACAAAAGCGGAGGCCGTAGCTTCACGACAGGTAACCGGCTTACTGCTGACATCCACCATTCGAGCAGCGCCTGCTTCGTCAAAGTGCGATAGCTTTTTTGTCATCTTCTAGCTCCACTGCCAAATCTGAACGGAACTCCCTGCCACAACCTCGCTGGCCGTCTCTGGAATCACCACGCAGCAATTGGCGCGGGAAAAAGCGAAGGTGTCTGCCGAACCCCTCCACGGAAGAACTTCGACCCCCTGCGCAGACAATCTTCCCGGCAAAAATCTCGTCAGCCCGCTTGCCCCTCGCCAGTCACTCCGCAGCGGAGCATATGCAAAGACCAGCGGCACAGGCATTTCGCCACCTAGCGCTCGAATCAGGGGCCGCGCAAAAAGCTGAAAGGTCACCATTGCAGAAACCGGATTCCCCGGCAGCGCAAAGACCCATTGCCAGCCTCCACTCCTGCGTGGTCGCCGGGCCAGCACTGCGGGCTTTCCCGGCTGCATCCTCACACCGGGAAATAAAACCTCCGCGCCAAACTCGGAGAGCGTCTCCTCGACTAGATCGAACTCTCCGGCAGAGACACCTCCGCTGAGCACAATCGCGCCAAAATCCTCTGTACTGCAAAATGCTGCTCTCAGAGCATCCTTTGTGTCGGCAACAACCGGCAGTCTTGCGGCATGTGCCCCGGCCTGCTCTACCAGTGCGCTCAACGCATAAGAATTGGAGTCGTGAATCTCTGTCGCAGTTGGGTTTGCATCAATCGCAACCAGTTCATTCCCGGTCGAAAATACTGCCACTCTCGGCTCCGTAAAAACAGACGGCGAAGCCACTCCCATAGCCGCAACCAGAGCAATCTCCTGTGCACGAACCCGGCTTCCGGCCGGCACCAGCACTGTTCCCGCCGCAGCCGAGCTTCCCCGTGGAACAAAGTTGTTTCCCGGCTGAATCCTTCTGTCGTTACCGAGCCGAATTGCACCCCCCGCGAGCTTTTCAACATCTTCGACCATCGCGACGCAATCGGCTCCCGGCGGGAGCTCCGCACCGGTCATAATCTGCCAGCACTCGCCCTGCTCCACGCGCCCGGCGACCTGCTGTCCTGCCTGAAGTGTCTGCGCCACACGCATCGGCTGCCCTGAATTGAACTCTGAAGCACGACCGCAAAATCCATCCCGTGTCGAGCAGTCGAAGGGAGGCATCGGCATCTCAGCCACAATCGGCTCGGCAAGCACCCGGCCCAGGGAGCGCTCCAGTGGAACCATTTCAATGTTTCTGCCGACACACGCCAACTCCGCCTCGCGTTGAACGAGGGCGAGTGCTTCGTGGATGCTGAACAATTTCCCGGCAGGCGTCGTCATGGCTGATTCAAGAGTGCCACATTTCTCCGGACCTGTATCTGGTCCCTAATGAAAACGGGTGCCGCTCCCTGGAGGAGCAGCACCCGCAGCAGAAATCAGCGCAAAAATTACTTTCTGCCCGACTTGTATGTGCTCTTGACCGTTTGACCGGCCTGTTCGAGGACTCCTTTGGCATCGTTGACGAACTGTCCGGTGGGGTCCAGTTCAATGTATTTCTGGTATGCATCGGCACAGCCGGGCGGAAGAACTATCTTCGATGTCTTGTCATCGAAGGACGCCTTTGAAACCAGTGCACTGGCCTTCAGATAATAGGCAAGCGCCTTGGTTGGATCGGCAGCAATTGCCTTGTCGGCCGCTTCTGCCTGTGCATCCGGCTGCGCGCCTCTTAGCTGGAAAAAGCTGATGGCTTCATTCAGGTAATAGATTCCAGCCAGAGGAGGGTTGGCCTTGGAAGCTGCATCATAGGCAGCCTTGGCCTCGTCGTACTTGCCGGCCTTCACCAGCGCCTCGCCCAAAGTATTGTTGGCCACAGCGGATGCCTCAGGATTCGGCTTGGAGCTGGAAGCGTTCAAATTCAATGCCTTCTGGAGCGAATCAACGGCCTCGTCATACTTTTTGAGTCCATTCTGTGCGGATCCCAGTTCGATCCAAAGCAAAGCAGCCTGATCCGGACGGATACTCGAACCATTCAGAAGCCCCGTATCCCTGAGCATGAGCGTCTCGGCGGCGGCATAGTCCTTGGCCTTGGTGGAGGCACGTGCCGAAGCCAGATCCCCGTTCAGATTTTTGATGAGAGCATTCTCGGCGATGGCAGTCTTGTTCTTTGCGACAATCTCAGTAATTCTCTTCTGGTCTTCCGGGCTCAGTTTTTTGATGTAATCCGGACGGGACATGTCGAAGTCCAGCTTCAGGCTTTTTCCTATCGCGATTTTCACGTCCGTCTGAGTATCCACTACCTTGTCCTGAGGGGTATCGGTACGGCGCAAATTCACGATGTAGGTGCCGGGCGCTATTCCAGAACCGCTATAGTCGCCGTTGGAATCCGTCTTAAAGGTGAATTGGACAGTCTTGCCATCCGTAGTAAAGGTGATAATTCCATCGGTGATCGGAATGCCATCCGGTTGTTGTACATGGCCGGACACTGAGCCCGTGGAACTGGACACCTTCGAGTCTGTCGTCTGTCCATACGCAAACAGACCGAGCACTCCAATCATGGCAACCAGCAAAATGAATCTCGTTTTCATGTTTCTTCTCCTGAATTTCAGATGCATCTTTACGCATCTGCTTCCCCGCCTGCGGCAAATCCAAAACCTATGGCAAACCCAACGTTACATGGTTGAGCAGTCGGAATTCAACCGCTGTCTCGACACGCAGGCAGATTCGACCATACTGTTCTGCTTCAGGCTCCTGCTGTGGCGGCCAACACAGCTTCGCATACACTGGGAGATGTGAATGAACCCCATATCCGCGTAATTGGTGGAGGCCTTGCCGGCCCGGAAGCAGCGCTGACGGCCGCCAGAATGGGCTGCCGCGTCTCACTCTATGAACTCCGCACCGTGGTGGATGGAAAGCTCCGCACCACCCCCGCCCACGAGACGGCAGACTTTGGCGAACTGGTCTGCTCGAACTCCCTCAAATCCGAGTCGGAAAATACAGCTCCCTGGCTGCTGAAGCAGGAGATGCGTCGCCTTGCCTCGCCTCTTTTAGCCATGGCCGACCAGAGCGCCGTTCCCGCCGGACACGCACTGGCCGTTGACCGCATCGAGTTCTCGCGCCGCATCAACGAGGCCATCGCCAAAGAACCGCGTATCACCGTCTATCGCGAAGAGGTTACGCAACTTGACCCGGCAGACGGGCAGACCATCGTCGCCACCGGCCCTTTGACCTCAACTGCTTTATCGGCTGAAATTCAGCACCTCACTGGCTCCGATCATCTCTCGTTTTATGACTCGATTGCGCCCATCGTCGAGGCCGACTCCATCCGCATGGACCGCGTTTACATGGCCGCGCGCTGGGACAAAGGAACCGCCGATTACATCAACTGTCCCTTCACCAAAGAGGAGTACAATCTCTTCCTCGACACGCTGCTCTCCGCCGAAAGCGCTCCTGCGCACGACTGGGAGGGGCTGGACTTTGATGCCGCTGAAAAGATTTGCTACTTCGAAGGCTGTCTTCCGATTGAGGTTCTGGCCCGTCGCGGTCGGGACACCCTGCGCTTTGGCCCCATGAAGCCGGTTGGCCTGCGCGACCCCAGGACCGGAAAAACTCCCTACGCCGTGGTGCAGTTGCGCAGCGAAAACCTGCGCGCAGAGAGCTACAATCTGGTCGGTTTTCAGAACCACCTCAAATTCGGCGATCAGGCTAAAGTATTGCGTCTGATTCCCGGCCTTGAAGAGGCTCGTTTTGTTCGCTTTGGGCAGATTCATCGCAACACATACATCAATGCACCGCGTCTGCTGACGTCGCTCCTGAATCTGCGCGAGCATCCCGGCATCTTCTTCGCGGGCCAGTTGAGCGGGGTTGAGGGCTACACTGAATCCATCGCATCCGGCCTGTTAGCAGGCATTTACGCCGCCTCGCTGGCTCTTGGGCGCTCACCGCAGCCAGTTCCGCGCTCCTCTGCGCTCGGCTCGCTGGTCCACTACATCACCAACGCTGACCCCGCGCGATTCCAGCCCGCCAATATCACCTTTGATTTGCTGGAGCCGCTCGAAGAAGAGCTTCGAAAGAAGATTCGCGACAAAAAGGAACGCCACCGGATTCAGTGCGAACGCTCCCTTTCGGCACTGGAAAACTGGCAGGAGGCCAGTTGCCTGTCTTCTGCAAAATAGCAGCAGAATTTTCATTCTGCTGGAAGGAAATGCTGCTAACCTCACTTTAATAAAAAGTGAGGTAGAAACTATGCCGCTTACTCCTCCCATGGCTGCCACGATCTCGACCTTTGAGGCCGTCTCACCAGCCATCGCACGAACCCGCGCCATTCTTTTTCGTGACTTCCGCTTCTGGCGCTTCCTCAAACTAACCTTTGTCGCTGGGCTCTCGCAGTATCCGATCCTCAACCTCTTTTTTGGGATTTTGATCTACGGCAGTATTCTGACCGCCGTCGCATACTGTAGTGTCAGCATCTATCTCCATGCCCATCCGGGAAACGGCACTGCGCTAGTCGTAGGGGTAATCCTGCTCGTCATCCTGTTATTGCTGGCGATTGCGTTTGGCTTTGCTTATCTCTTTACCCGCCTCAGAATGGCGATGATTGGCGTGCTCGCGACCGAGGACACAGAGATTCGCCCGGCCATGCGGGAGTTCGGAAGAAAAACCTGGAGCTATCTGGGGTTGATTTTTGTGGTCCTGCTGCTTCTGCTGGTTCCGCTCACGCTGATTCTGGTTCCTGCCGGATATCACTTCTTCGAGGCCTTCAGGCAAATTGCTCCGCAATTGAATCAGCCCCATGGAACGCCGCCGCCCGCCGGCTTTATTCCGCTGATAATCAGTCTTGAACTGGGACTTTACGCGGCCATTTTTCTGGTCATCATTATTCTGCGGCTGGCAGAAACAACCACGCGCGACATCATGATGATTCCCATGGCGCTGGAAGAGGCATCGGCAGGCGAGAGTTTTGGCTTTCTGCGAGGACTTTTTCAGGTTGAGCGCGGACGCACTCTCGGCCACATCCTCTTTCACGCGCTGCTTGAATTTGCCGGAGCGATGATCGCCGTCATCCTTGCCTATCTCCCCGCCGTAATTCTGGGACTCCTTGGCGCACTCATTGGTTTTGGATTGGCGAATGGACTTTGGCACAACGGCCCCGGAGGTCAGGTCCTGGTGATTGCGTATGCAGTCACAGCGGCTCTGATTTTTATCGCTGTTTTCGTCGCGCTGCTGACTGCAACCATTGGAACCGCAGCCATCTTCACGCAGAGTCATGCGCTCGAATATCTCTCACCGCGCTACCTGCCGCTCAATGCACTGATGAATCCAACGGCATTCTCAACCCTTGAGAGCGGCGCGAGAATTTCGCCCTTCCCCGCGCCTCCGCAAGAGCCGCCACCGGCTGGAACCTTCTAGAGCCTGTTATTAACTTTATTCTTTTGGAATCAAAGGTTGTTTAATTGTCTGCATTGTCGTTGACGATGGAGGCATGGGAAGCAAAAAGCAGGTTGCATATCCAAGTGATGTAAGTGATGAGGA
>Ga0326727_10024491_pt1 | contig 11407 bp, 10 predicted proteins | sample MB2enrmetagenome_FD_207643 | JGI IMG/M metagenome (GOLD analysis project Ga0326727, IMG submission 207643) | Lab enriched peat soil microbial communities from McLean, Ithaca, NY, United States - MB29MY | ecosystem: Environmental > Terrestrial > Soil > Wetlands > Peat | place: USA: New York... | reverse complement strand
CCACTCTTTGCCAAACCGCCGAGAGCTCCTGCGACATCCGGATAGAAGACTGGATTCGACGTTGTTCCCTGAATCTTGAATGGAATGCCGCCACCACTCGACTTGCCGCCTCCAGTAAGCGCTCCGATGCCCGATGTGAGTGCGCCAACCGGATTGCCCGCTGCAAGCTTCGCGGACATCTTGCAATCGAGCTGCCCGCTCGCGCTGACGTTTGCAGTCCCGGTGATCGTTCCGATCGAGGGCACCACCAAGCTCAAGTTGTCCGCATGAGTGGCCTGCGGATCCACTTTAAGATCGGCGCTCAGCGTTTGAATTTCCGTATCGGATGATCCCCCGCCGCCCGCAAGCCCCGCAAGAGGGCCCAGCGCTCCAAGCTTCGATTTCAAGCTGAAGCCTGCAAGCTTTCCGTTCTGTAGATTGATTGGCCCGGTGATATTCAGCTTGTTCACGGGCCCGTTTATTGCCAGGTTCGCATCCAGCGTTCCGGTTGTGAGCGACGCTCCCGATGGCAGCGCGACTCCGACCGCGGGCAAAACTCCTTCGAGGTCCGGAACGGACATGCCCTGTCCATTCAACTTCATGTGCACGGATGTCTCGTTCCCTGTGGTTGCAAAAGTCCCCGTAAGATGGGCGAGCGCTTTCCCGATGTGGACATCGCCGCGCTTCAGCACGCCTGCCTCGGTTTTCAAATCATAATCCGTTTCGTAATCGACATTCACGGAGACGGTTGCAGGCGATCCTGCCGGAACAAGCTTGAGCTTGTCCGCTTTGACCGTGCCCTTCGTAGACGCCTGATGACCGTCCGAGGCAATGTCTCCATTGAAATCGATCGACCCAGCAAGGCCGGAAGATGGATCGACGAATCCTGTCGAAGCAATGTCCAGATGCTGCACCACAACCGTCGCGTTGAGCGGGGTCTCTGCGGCGTCGCTTTGGCTGACCGGCCCGGCTTTGCCGACTAGATTCACTGTGCCGCCACCGGGTGTATTCGCCGTAAGTTGAAACGGGAATTGCGTAGTGTAGGAAAGATCGAACGCCTCGAGATTCAAAGCGCTATATACGCTGGCTTTCCTGCCTTCTCCGGCTTTACTCACGGTGATTGTGCCATTCGAAATGGTCAGCTTCTCGACGGTAAAGTTGGTTGCGGCAGGAGGGTCGTCACCTTTTGATTTCGCCGCGTCCGCCGGCATGGTCGATTTCGGCGCCGCCGGAGCCGCCGCGGGCATGACGCCCTTCGAGCCTGTTTTTGCCGATGCAGCGCCCAAGCTGGAGAAATTCCATATTCCCGAGGACGACCGCATCAAGGAAACTTCCGGATCGCTGATCGTGAACGACCGCACTTCCAGCTTCCGCGAAAAGATCAACGGAAGAATCGCCACTCCCACCGTCAATTTCTTCGTCTTCAGAAACGGCGTGGCGCTGAATGCGGGATCGTCCGAAATGGAAACGTCATCGATAGAAACGCCTCCCGACAAAATCGCGAGGTCGATGTTTCCAATATCGACTTTGCGGCCAAGCGCTTGCGATAGATCCGTCTCCAGCGTCGGCTTGAATTGATTCACGTTGATGAAAAACGGGAGAGCGATGACGACCAGGAGCAACACGACAACCACAACGGCGACAATGACCAGGATTTTCTTCATAACGGCCTCCGGGTAGAACCCCAAGGGTGGCCGCGATTCAGATGTATCGCGACGGTGAGCCATCATACGCCGTTCGCAGTTTCATCACAATTCCCTCCCTCGCGGGCGGTCGGCATGTTGTGGCGGGGTGAGCGGAAAGATCGTGCCAGAGGCAAGCTTGGGATATGATGTGGGGCGTTTGCGAAGTCAAAAAGAGAATCCACGACGGAGTATCGCGCACCGGAAGCCGCGTCTAAAATGAAAGTCAGCGCAAATATCGCTCCGAGGAGCGTCACAATGATCAGAGCATCTCTTGGCACAGCCTGTCTGGCAATTCTTGTTTGTATTGGCTTTTCATTCGGAATGCCCGGAACGGCAAGGGCCTGGGACAACGGCTTGGCGCAGACTCCGCCGATGGGCTGGAACACGTACAACAAGCTGGGATGCGATTTCACGGGAGACGACGTCAAAACGATGGCCGACGCCATCGTATCGAGCGGCATGAAAGACGCCGGGTACGTGTACGTGATTATCGACGACTGCTGGCAGGTCAGCCGCGACGCGGACGGGAACATCGTCCCGGATGCCAAGAAGTTTCCGTTGGGAATCAAGGCCCTGGCCGATTACATTCACTCGAAGGGACTGAAATTCGGCATCTACTCCGACGCGGGCGTTAAGACTTGCGCAGGCCGTCCCGGCAGCCGCGGATACGAATTCCAGGACGCGCGCCAATACGCCGCCTGGGGTGTGGACTACCTGAAATACGACGCCTGCTTTGGCGCGGTCTGTCTGCCCAAAGATGCCACTGCGGGGGTTGATGCTCCACCGTGGGAATGGTGCAATCTCGTTGAGGAGCACGTTCCCGCGAGCCAAGTGGCTTATCGCACCATGCATGATGCCCTCCAACAAACCGGCCGGCCCATTGTTTTTTCCATGTGCGAATGGGGGAATGCCAAACCATGGACTTGGGCCAAGGATGTCGGGCATCTCTGGCGCACCACGGGAGACATCACCGATTGCTGGGACTGCACAGCGGGCTATGCGCGCGGTTTCGTCAAACTTCTCGACCTCCAAGTTGGCTTGGAGCCTTACGCCGGGCCCGGCCACTGGAACGATCCCGACATGCTCGAAGTCGGTAACGGTGGCATGACCAACACCGAGTACCGCTCGCACTTCAGTCTCTGGGCGATTCTGGCCGCGCCGCTTATCGCCGGCAACGACATTCGCAACATGACTCCCGAGACCAAAGAGATTCTCATGAACAAGGAAGTCATCGCCGTGGATCAAGATCCCCTCGGAGTCCAGGGCCGTCGCGTCCACAAGGATGGCAACCTGGAAGTTTGGGTCAAGGAGATGAGTGACGGCAGCCGCGCAGTCATCCTCTTCAATCGCGGCGCCGCTGAAACGGAAATCGCCGTGAGTTGGGAAAACCTTGGCTATCCCAAGTGTCTTTCCGCTTCGGTCCGCGATCTCTGGGAAAAGAAGGACCTCGGCAAGTTCACTGGAGAATTCAGCGCCAAGGTCGCGTCCCACGGCGTCGTCATGATACGAGTGAAACCCTAGCCCGGTTCAGGCTTCGCTGCGCGAAAATTCGTGCCACGCGTCCGGAATCGTCTGGATGTCGCACCCCGGCGTGGCAGGCCTTTGCAATTTCCCATTCGAGTGACACGCGTGGTAGCATAAATTCATTGCAGCGTTTTGTCCGGCTCACAACGAGAGAATCGATGGTCTATCTGAATAGAGCTCCGAGTCCTTTTCTTCGTCCGTGGGTTCGCTCACTTTGGTATTGCCGCATGCCGCAAGTCGCTCACGGCCGCGAGCGAGTCCTGCCCGATGGCTGCATGCAGATCATCCTCAATTTGTCCCACAACTATCTCACCGACTGCGGGGAGGATGGGAAGGCTAACCGGCGCCTTCCACAAGCAATCGTCGTGGGCACGCGAGCGCGATATGAGGTAATCGATACCGCGGACATGCAGGAACTTGCCGGGATCGTGATCGAGCCCGGAGGATTTGCGGGCCTGTTCCGTGAGCGTGCCGACCTGTTCTTTGAGCGATCAATAGGCTTGAACAATGTGTGGGCTTGTGCGAGCCTCACGGACAGACTCCGCGAGCTTTCTACACCTGCCGAAAAACTCAGCGCACTGGGAATTCTCCTGACAGGACTTCTTCACCAAGGCACGCGGCGTTCTGACTTGGTCGATCAAGCGATGCATCTTTTCCGAGAAAAGGGTCATAGTGTCGCTGAGTGCGCGAACTCCGTCGGAGTCAGCGAGCGGCGGCTCTCACAGGTATTTCGCGAACAGGTTGGTGTGAGCCCCAAAATGTGGTGTCGCATTCGCCGCTTTCAAACTGCCGTTCGAACTCTGCACAAGGGGCTGGCCGTGCGTTGGGTGGAGTTGGCGCTCGCCTGCGGTTATTATGACCAGTCGCATTTTGCCAACGACTTTCGTGCCTTCTCCGGAGTCGATCCGACCACCTACTCCACACATCGCGGTCCCTGGCAAAATCACGTTCCTATGCCCTAGTTCCGATTTTTCCAAGCCAATTCACGGATTCAAGTGGCAAAATGGCAGCCATGACAACCCTTGCAAAGAATTGCAAATCGACTGTAATCCCGGGGCTTCGCTATCGAAATGCGAAGGCCATGATCGATTGGCTGTGCGATGTCTTCGGTTTTGAGAAGCAGGCCGTTTACGATGGTCCAGGCGACACTGTGATGCATGCCCAACTGACCTTTGGAAACGGTATGATCATGATCGGCTCCGTGGACAATCGGTCGGCTTCTTCAAAACTCCTGAAGCAGCCCGATGAGATTGGAGGAGCGGAAACGCAAGCGCCTTACCTCGTCGTGTCGGACATCGATGCGATCTATGCCAGAGCCAAGCGCGCCGGCGCAAAAATGGTGATGGATCTGGAAGAAAAAGAATATGGCGGCAAAGCGTTTACATGCGCGGACCCCGAGGGACATGTTTGGCACGTTGGGACATACGATCCGTGGGAATCGCAACAGGCGTGAACCGTGGCCCAGGCTGAACCCCTGATTCGCAACATTTCGGACACGGCGCTCCTGGCCGCGATCTATCGGGCGCGAGAGACTGAGCGGCAAGATGCACTCTTTCGCGATCCTTTTGCGCGGCGTCTTGCCGGCGAGCGCGGCGAGCAAATCGCCCGCTCCATGCATTTCAGCGACCGCAACGCCTGGGCCTGGGTGATTCGCACATATCTCTATGACCAATTTATCGCCGAACTGTGTCAGCAGGGCGTGGACATGGTCGTCAATCTCGCCGCCGGACTCGATACGCGCCCCTATCGCATGGGCCTGCACGCAACGCTACAGTGGATCGAGGTCGATCTCCCCGGCATCCTTTCATACAAAGAGGAAATCCTGAGCGGTGAAAAACCGGTCTGCGCTCTCGAACGCTTCCCCCTCGATCTATCCGACGTCACCGCCCGCCGCGGGCTATTCGCACGACTCGGACGCAGGGCCGCCAGAATTTTGATCCTCAGCGAAGGATTCATCATCTACTTCAGCGCCGACCAGGTGCGCGCTCTTGCGGAGGATCTCGTCGCTCCTCCCGCGTTTCAGCGTTGGATCGTGGATCTCGCATCACCGGGCCTCCTGCGCCTGCTCCAAAAGAACATGAATCTCTCGCTCGATGAGAGCGGCTCCGCATTGAAATTTGGTCCGGAAGAAGGCCCGGAGTTCTTCGTTCCCTGCGGCTGGAAGCCGGTTGACGTGCGTTCGCCACTCAAAACGGCGGGACGCCTCAAGCGCCTTTCCTTCGGCATGCGGCTCCTATCCTTGCTGCCGCAGTCGAACGGTCGCCAGGGCTCGCGCCCGTGGTCCGGCATCTGCCTTTTCGCCAAACTGTGAACCCTGTGGACCATGGCCCGCTGCGCCGGGGAAATGAACCTCCATCTCAGGCAGAACGGAGCGACGATTTCGCTAGCGCGGAGGACCGATCTGTGTTATCTTGTAACTGCGTTTGTTGCTCTTGTAACACCTTTAGAATCGATTGAAGGGGCTGCAAGTTAACACTTGCGGCCTCTTTTGCGTTACGGCTGGAGGCGGTCGAGAAGCGCAAATAGCTTAAAGAAAAGTGAGTATATCAGTGAGAGAACAAGGAACAGTGAAGTGGTTCAATGCCAGCAAGGGATTTGGGTTCATCCAGCGCCAGTCCGGCGAGGATGTTTTCGTCCACTTTTCCGCCATCCAGGCGGAGGGTTACAAGTCGCTGAACGAAGGCCAAGCGGTTGAATTCGAAGTTACCCGTGGCCCCAAGGGCCTGCAGGCTGCGAACGTCACCAGCCTCTAGTCAACGAAGGGCGGGCCGGCCTATTGCCGGTCCGCCCTTTTTTTGTTTCGAGCGCCATTCGACAAGTAAAGGGCACCACAGCGGACAAGAAAGCACTCCCAGGCACATTGTGAGCTCTAACATCATCGTCCAATTCGTCGGGTTCCAGTCTAGTCCGCGCACACGCGATTACACTTTCACGGTGCGGGAGCGCGAAACGGAACCACGGGAATACACAATTACCATCCCCAACGAAGCCTTCGAGACACACCGCGCGCGATATCAGGACGCGCCCGATATTTGCTCCCACAAACTCCATCGCGAACTGGCTGCATCCGAGAACCATCCTGAAAACACGATTTTTCGCCTGAGCGATCAGGAATTGGATGAATACCGCACCACGCACATGAGCAAGCCCCCGAAATACCCCTACGCGCCCAGACCCGATCACGACGCATAGTTTTTCCCCGCAGCACGCCACAACTTGATTTTGCTCCCGCACGAACCTGTGTTATGCATTGAGTTCTTCCGCGCGCTGTCGCTTTCTCTATGGGAAACATTCCCATCCACAGTAAGCTGGCCGCGCAGGGGAAACTGAAAGGTGAGCGCGATGCCCGCAGACAAAAACTTCCACATGACCCCCGGTGAGTTCCGGCGCTACGGAAAAGCCATGGTCGATTGGATTGCCGACTACCACGAACGAATCGAGAGTTTTCCCGTGATGTCGCCTGTGAAGCCGGGAGAAATTCGCGCATCGCTGCCCAAGGCCGTTCCGCAAACCGGCGAACCCTTCGAAGGCATGATGAAGGACGTCGACCGCTTGTTGCTCCCGGGAATCACGCACTGGCAATCGCCAAATTTCTTCGCCTTCTTTCCGTCGAACAATTCATTTCCGTCCGTGCTGGGAGAAATGCTCTCCGCTGGCCTCGCGGTCCAGGGAATGATGTGGGCTACAAGTCCCGCGTGCACGGAACTCGAAACTCACGTTCTCGACTGGCTGGTCGAGATGCTCGCCCTGCCAGAATCATTTTCATCGTCCAGCACTGGCGGAGGCGTGATACAAGACACCGCGTCAAGCGCTTCTCTTTGCGCCTTGCTTGCCGCTCGCGAGCGCGCCACCAATTTCGCAACCAATGAACGCGGATGCGACGGCCGGCTGGTGGCTTACACTTCGTCGCAAGCGCACTCTTCGATTGAGAAGGCCGCCAAGATCGCCGGAATCGGCCGCCAGAATTTGCGGTCGATCGGAGTGGACGACCGATTCGCGATGCGCCCAGACTTGCTTGCTGCGCAAATCAAGCAGGACATTTCCGCGGGACACGTTCCCTGCTTTGTGTGCGCCAGCGTAGGGACAACTTCCTCCAACGCCATCGATCCCGTGCGCGAAATCGGACGCATTTGTCGCGAGCATGGCATCTGGCTTCATGTGGACGCCGCGATGTCCGGCACTGCTGCAATCTGCCCGGAGTTTCGCTGGGTCCACGACGGCTTGGAATTGGCCGATAGTTACGCATTCAATCCGCACAAATGGATGTTCACGAATTTCGATTGCGACTGCTTTTACGTGGCCGACCGAAAGGCGCTCATCCAGACGCTGAGCATTCTTCCCGAATATCTTCGCAATCAAGCCACCGAATCAGGCGCAGTGATCGACTATCGTGACTGGCACATTCAACTGGGCCGCCGGTTCCGCTCGCTGAAGCTTTGGTTCGTCATCCGTCATTACGGTGTGGAGGGACTTCGCCATCACATCCGCCGCCACATCGAACTCGCGCAGCAATTCGCGTCCTGGGTCCGCGAAGATGACCGCTTCGAACTTGCAGCCCCCGCTCCGCTGAACCTTGTTTGTTTCCGTCATCGTGGCGGCGACGAAATCAACCAAGCTCTGATGGACCGCCTCAACCAAAGTGGCGACCTCTACCTCACTCATACACGGTTGAACGATCGAATCGCTCTGCGGCTTTGCGTGGGACAAACGTACACGGAGTTGCGCCACGTCGAGCACGCATGGAAACGCATACGTGAGGAAGCGTCAATATTAGGTGGGACCAAAAAGGGGAATTAGTTGCCGACGAGGTTCTGAAGACCCACTTTGTCACGAATCACGAGAGTCGAGCCTTTAATCTGGAGGAACTGCCTCTTTTTGAAGTCGGCGAAGAGCCGCGTGACGGTTTCTCGCGAAGCGCCGATCATTTGCGCGATTTCTTCGTGGGTCAGCGTCAGCTTGGCGCGGATTTCGCCACGAGTCTGATCCTGCTCGGCGCACCAATCCAGCAGAAAACGCGCAAGCTTTTCTCCCGCCGAATGCGAGAGCCCAATCGTCCTCATTTCGGTGAGGGAGTGGTGATAATTCTCGGCAAGCTGTTGCGCGACGCGGACTGCCGCTTCCCCGTGCTCGCGCAAAAAATTCAGAAAATCGTTGCGAGCGATGAAATTTGCCTGCGTCGGCTCGAGCACGTCCGCCGTCGCCTGATAAGGTCTGCCGGAAACGGTGGCAGCTAGACCCAGTACCTCGCCGACATCGGAAATGCGCAAAATCAGCGTCTTGCCGTCTGCAGAGGATGTGGAAAGTTTCACTTTCCCGCTGCAAAGAATGAAAACTCCACGAGGAGTTTGTCCCTCGACAAAGAGTGTCGCGCCCTTGGGGTAAGTCGATGGGGATGTGATGGAAGACAACTGCTGCAGCCCCGATTGCGGAAGATCGCAAAATAGCCGGTCCTCGTGATGCGGGCAGTTCAGGCAGTTCTCTATTATTTCCAGGCCGTACGGAGCGCGCATATTCGTCCCTAGGCCCAGTATAGTCTTTTCCGGCCGTGGGATGAACCAGAATCGCTTAGGCGCCAATACGGGCGGCTTGTCAGCTTCTGCCATAGGTTACTAAGTGTTTAGCACCGGGCATTGGGGGGTGCTGTGACAGGAGTCACAACAAGTCGTGACTTTGGTCACGGTAGGATTGTCCAGATGGCGCAACCATGTACAGGGGGCGTATATCGTGTCTGCCAGATGTGCCAACGCCGCTTGTCCACAGGTTCTGCGGGACTGTCTCGACGGCCGATTCTTCCATTTCACTGGCCAGCCAAATACAGCCCCCTCAAGTGATCAGCCCCCGGCCAAAGAATTGCACCCTCATGGTGAGTATTACTGGCTGTGCGACCGCTGCGCGAAAATCTACACGCTGGTTTACATCGAGGGCGCGGGCGTTTCGCTCAAGCCGCGGTGGAAAGACCTTGCATCCGGCGAAATCCTAAGAGAACTCGGCGTCGCGTGACTCCGTTGACTTACCCTGCCTCCCCCTGATCCCACTCATTGACTTCCCGCATCACTCAAGCTAGCGTCAACCCGAAGTCGCGGGAGACCCCATGCCCCAACTCGTTGCCGAAACGAAAGTTGCGGTTCCACTCCGAGATCGCCTCGCCTCCGGCCCGGCCATTGTCTTTTACGTAGCTCTCGCCAAGCTCACGATCCATCTCTATGCCGCGCGTTTCTACGGTTATTTCGTCGACGAACTTTACTTTATGGCGTGCAGCCGGCACCTCGCCTGGGGTTACGTCGACCAGCCTCCTCTCATCGCCTTGATCGTAAGAATTGAGCGGCTGTTTTTCGGCGACTCTCTCCAATCCATTCGCCTCCTCGCGGGACTTGCAGGCGCGTTCACCGTGCTCCTCGCCGGATGGATCGCTCGTGAACTCGGCGGAAAGAGATTCGCCCAAACGCTCGCCGCATTGGCCGTGCTCGCCGCAGGCATCTTCCTCTCAATGAATCACTATATTTCGATGAACGCGTTCGAACCGCCGGCCTGGATGGGATGCGCGCTTATACTGATCCGGATTATCAAGACGGGTAATCAAAAACTGTGGCTGTGGTTTGGCCTCATCGCCGGCCTGGCTCTTGAGAACAAGTACGGCATAGTCTTCTTCGCGACAGGGGTGGTCGTGGGTCTGCTCCTTACCCACCTTCGCTCCATGTTCCTCAAGCCGTGGATCTGGCTCGGAGGCCTGATCGCTTTCCTGATATTTCTTCCCAATCTCGCCTGGAACATCCAGCATCACTTCCCGTTTTTCGAATTGCTCGCCAACATCCGCCGCAATGGTCGTAACATTCCTCTCACTCATCTGCAGTTTCTGGGTCAGATGTCGATACACATGCTTCCTGCCTCTGTGCCCCTTGTGTTGGCGGGATTGTGGTTCTACTTTGCGAATCCTCAAGGCAAGCAGTTTCGCGTTCTAGGCTGGACTTCATTCGTCCTTCTTATCCTAGTCATGTTTTCGGCAAATGGGCGGCCTTATTACGTCGCTCCCGCTTATCCCATGTTGTTTGCCGCGGGAGCGGTCGCCATGGAAGCGTGGTTCTCGCGCCGCGGGCTGCGATGGCTCAAGCCAACGTACGTTTCCTACCTCCTGATATCCGGCATGATTGGAGCGCCTCTGGCGATACCGGTGCTGCCCGTCGAAACCTACATTCGCTACTCGCAGCGATTGCATCTCGCTCCCCCTCGGATTGAGACAAACAAACTCGGGCCGCTCCCGCAGTTCTACGCCGACATGTTCGGCTGGGAAGACATGACCGCCGAAGTCGCGCGCATCTACAATTCACTTCCACCTGATGTCCGTCCAAGAACAGCGATCTTCTGCAGCAACTACGGCCAGGCGGGAGCGATTGACCTTTTCGGGGAGAAGTACAATCTTCCGAAAGCTATCAGCAATCACCAGACCTACTTTTTATGGGGGCCCCGAGACTATACCGGAGAGAGCGTCATTGTCGTGGGTGCCAGGCAGCAGGATCTTGAACCGGTTTTCGACTCAATAGAACCTGTGGGCGAGGTCGGCCATCCCTATGCCATGCCTTACGAGCACTTCACCATCTACTACTGCCGCCAGCCAAAGATCCCCCTCCAGCGGCTATGGCCACATATAAAAAATTGGAGCTAGATGCCATCGCCAGCCACAGTGCATCTAGAACATCTGCGGAATTTCGAGCAGGCGCGGGCGTTTCGCTCAAGCCGCGATGGAAAGACCTGGCATCCGGAGAAAATCTAAGAGAACTCGGCGTCGCCTAGCCTCCCTCGTCTCCGCAAACATCATCCCAGCGGTTTCGCTCCTAAAGAACTGACTGCGGATTGACCCTGCGCGCCTTCCCTTGCCAGTTGATTGCAGGCGCCCTGAATCTCCGCGATCACGACGGGATAAAGGAACATCCAGGAAATCAGCCCCACATAGGGGATAATTCCGATAATCACGGTCGTAAGCAGCATCCCGCGCGTGATCGGCGGCGGTAGATTGCGCAGCCGAAACTGGAAATTGATGCGGTCGGCCAACCTGAGCCAAAACACAAAAATCCAGTAGAAGTTGAAAAATGGGATGAAGAGAAACCCGATTGCTTTCCCCGCGCCAAAATCGTCCGGCCGAACGCGGGGCAGCTTCGAGTGTTTCAATCCCATGAAGATCGCCGTGAATATGCCCAGGGTGATGAAATGCAGCACGATTGCCC
>Ga0326727_10024490_pt1 | contig 11407 bp, 11 predicted proteins | sample MB2enrmetagenome_FD_207643 | JGI IMG/M metagenome (GOLD analysis project Ga0326727, IMG submission 207643) | Lab enriched peat soil microbial communities from McLean, Ithaca, NY, United States - MB29MY | ecosystem: Environmental > Terrestrial > Soil > Wetlands > Peat | place: USA: New York... | reverse complement strand
GCCGCACCAGCGCGGGCGTGATTTTCCGTATTTCCTGGGTATAGGCGCCCAGCAGGGCGCGGTCGCAGGTCACATTGATGACGCGCGGAATCCCCGCCGACACGCGGTGAATTTCGGTGAGCGCAGGCGGCGTGAAAATCTCCTGCGCGGCGCCGGCAACCCGCAGACGATGGCGCACATAACCTGCCGTCTCCTCCCGCGACAAAGGCTGCAAATGGTATCGACCGGTGATTCGCTGTGCCAGCTGGCGCAGCTCCGTGCGGTCGAGCAACTCACGAAGCTCCGGCTGTCCGATCAGAATGATTTGCAGCAACTTTTGAGTGGGCGTCTCCAGATTGGTCAGCAGGCGGACCTGTTCCAGCACCTCGGCGGACAGGTTCTGCGCCTCGTCCACGATCACGATGACGCGCCTTCCCTCGGCATGGGCCGCCAGCAGCCGCCGATTCAGCGCATCGACCATCTGTTTGACGCTGTCGCGATCGGGGGCGGCGATGTCGAGGCCCAGCTCCTCGCAGATGGTGAGCACGAACTCCACCGGCGTCACTCGGGGATTCAATATGACGGCGACATCGGCATGATGCGGAACCCGCGACAGCAGGGTGCGCACCACGGTGGTTTTGCCCGTGCCCACCTCTCCGGTCAGTTGTATGAAGCCCCCGGACTCGTTGATGCCGTACAGCAAATGCGCCAGAGCTTCGGCGTGGCGCTCGCTCAAATACAGGAAGCGCGGGTCCGGCGTGATGGCGAAGGGCTTTTCGCTGAGACCGAAGAAGCTCAGGTACATGGCTGCCCCGCCCGCATGTCATTCCACGGTGACGGTGATTTTCTTCGAATGCAGAGGCGGATCGAAGGAGTAGTGCAGATAGTCCGCAAACACGATTTCCAGCGTGTGCTTGCCGGGCGTCAAGGTCAGCGACGTCTCGGTTTGACCCTTCCCGAAGTGCAGCATCTTGTCGGTAGCCGGCAGCGGCGAATCGAGCTTCAATTCACTGAAGTCGGTGTCGATGATGAGATGAAAGTGCCCCGTATTGTCGAATTTGACCCCCGCCGGCGCGACTCCCATTCCTTTCAACCCAAAGCGCACGGTGAACGGTGAGTGCACCTTCTCGCCATCGTGCGGAGAGATGAAGTATGCCTCGGCATTCGCGGGGGGCGCGCTGCGCTGCTGCGCCGCGGGCGGCTGTGCCAGCGCCAGGGTGGCGATCAAGGAGAGGCCCAGGGTGAGAAATGGACGGTTCATGCCTATCTCCTCATTGGGACGGTTGACCCATCTTACAGCGGCGGCAGGCCGTACACGATACGACCGCCCACGACGACGCCCAGGCCGGAAATGCGTTCCATCCCCGGCCCAGGCATTCATGGGGAATGCCCCGCTCAGATCAGGTCTTTCACACCCTCTCGCTCTTCCAGCAATTCACGATGCGTCGCCTGCATTTTCTCGCGGCTGAAATCGCTGATGCTCAATCCCTGAACGATGCTGAACTCGCCGTTCTTGCAGGTCACCGGATAGGAATAGATCACACCCTCCGGTATTCCATAGCTGCCGTCGGAGGCAACTGCCATGCTGACCCAGTCGCCCGGCGGCGTGCCCAGCATCCAATCGTGCATATGGTCGAGCGCCGCGGAGGCCGCGGAGGCCGCAGAAGAAGAGCCGCGCGCCTTGATGACGGCCGCGCCGCGCTGCTGCACCGTCGGAATATAAGTGTCCTTGAACCAGCCTGCATCGACCACCGACAGCGCGGGTTTGCCCGCGATGGTTGCGTGATGCAGATCGGGATACTGGGTCGCCGAGTGATTGCCCCAGATGATGACCTTCTTGACGTCGGCCAGGGAGGCGCCGGTCTTTTCGGTGAGCTGCGCCAGTCCCCGGTTATGATCCAATCGAGTCATCGCCGTGAATCGATGGGGCGGCAGCGAGGGGGCATTGCGCTGCGCGATCAGCGAATTGGTGTTGGCCGGATTGCCGACCACCAGTACGCGCACGTCGCGGCTGGCAAACGCGTCCAGCGCCTTGCCCTGGGCGGAGAAGATCTTGGCGTTTTCCAGCAGCAGATCCTTGCGCTCCATGCCCGGACCGCGCGGCCGCGCACCGACCAGCATGGCGAAGTTGCAGTCCCTGAAGGCGACGGCGGCGTCGCTGGTCGCGGTCACCTTATTGAGCGTCGGGAAGGCGCAGTCGTTCAGCTCCATCACCACGCCCTGCACGGCCCCGATCGCCGCCGGAATTTCCAGCAGATTCAAGTTGATCGGTTGATCGGAGCCCAGCATTTGGCCCGAGGCGACGCGAAACGCGAGCGCATAGCCGATATTGCCGGCCGCGCCGGTGATGGTGACAGTGACTGGCTTTTTCATGAATGACTCCGGGCGCAAAAGCAAATAATTTTAGCCGAAATCGCCCCGGCAGGGTGGCGTTATGGGCGGCTCGCGGCAGGGGGCGGCGTTATGGGCGGCTCGCCAGGTCGCCGGTGGAGTAATCCGGGTAGGCGACACGAAAGCGGCGCAATTGCTCATCCGCTTCGCTGTTGCGCCCGGCGCGGCGAAGCGCGGCGATGTCGGCCAGCCAGACGGACGGCGCGCGCGCGGGCTTCGGATCGCTGCTGTAAAGCCGCAGCTTGCGATCGAGAGGCGCGTTCGGCGACGCCTCCGCATGTGCGGCGACGCGGATCACGCGCGGAGCATTATCGACGCGGGCGGCCGGCGGTCCGAATACGATGGCGAGCACCAGTGCCACGGACAATAGAACGCTGGCGGCGAATGCCAGCGGCGCCAGGTACGGTGAACCGCCCTGCGCTTGCGGCGAGCCGTCCTGGGCCCGCGGTGACGCGCCCCGGGCCCGCTGCAAGTCACCCTGCGCCTGCGGTGATGGACCCTGAGCCTCGCGCGAAGCCTTGAGCACGCGCCGATCGAGCGCATGAGGCGGCGCCGGCGCGGATTCCCTGCGGTACTGGCGCGACAGCGCGCTGTCGCCGCGCAAATACTCGTCGAGATCATCGGGCGGGTCCCTATCGGGCAGGCCCATGTCAGGCGGATCCATGTCAGGCGGGTCCATTGACGAATGTGTCCTTCAAACTGCCGCGAGTCCGAAGCGGCTGCGAAGCGGGAATCTGCACCGCTGCCAGCGATTTCTTCAACTTACGAATGGCATAACGCAATCGACTCTTGGCGGTTTCGAGTCCCACGTCGGTCACGCGCGCGATTTCCTCGATGGTCAATCCCGTTTCCTCGTGCAATAAAAATGTTTCCCGCTGCTCCCGCGGCAGGGCGCCCAGGGCCGCGAGCAATGCCGATTGCTGTTCGATGAATTCCGCGATTCTGTCGGGGCGCTGATACTCGGGTACTTCAGGCTCCGAGTCCTGTGCATCGGCGTCATCCGGAGGCGCGGCATGCTGGGTCTTGAGATCGCGCCGAAAGAAGTCGATGGTGCAGTTGTGGGCAATGTGAAACAAATAAGTCGCGAATTTTGCGCGCGCTTCATATCGGCCGCGCGTTGCGATCAGCCGCCACCAGACGTCTTGAAATAAGTCTGCGGCGGCGCCGGCGTTGCGTACCTGGCGCAGCAGGTAGCGATACAGAGGGCCCTTGTGACGAGAGTAGAGCGTGGAGAATGCCTCGACGTCACCGTCGCGGTAGCGCAGCATCAATCTCGCGTCTTCGTCGAAACACTCCATGCGCCCAAGCATACGCCGCCAAAAGAATTTTCAATCAGGGCTTGCATGTGGCGGTGTTCTATTACACTATATAACCAGATCAGTGAGACACCTTATGGTTCACACCCGCAGGTCCGGCATCGAGTGAGGAATGGATCCAAATTGGAACGACAACCAGCCCATCTACCGCCAACTGCGCGATCGAATGGTCGCCCTCATCCTGGAAGGCGCGCTCAAGGAGGGTGATCCCCTGCCCTCCGTGCGCGCGGTTGCCGCCGATTACCGGCTCAATCCACTGACGGTGCTGAAGGGGTATCAGCAGCTGGTCGATGAAGGCTTGGTCGAGAAACGCCGCGGCCGGGGCATGTTTGTCAGTCCGGGTGCGCAACGGCTGTTGCTGACCGCAGAGCGCGAGCGTTTCCTCACCGAGGAGTGGCCGCAAATTCTCGCCGTCATCCGCAGGCTCGGGTTCTCCGAACAGGAATTGTTTGCACGAACACCGGCGGCCACGCACCCCGCTCCGCCGCCCCGCGGCGGCGACGCCAAACCGAACGAGACTTGAGTCATGAGTTCGATCATCGAAGCACGCGATCTGACCAAGATGTACGGGACGCAGGTTGCGCTGGATCACGTCAATTTCTCCGTGCAAGCCGGCCGCATCGTCGGGCTCATCGGCCCGAACGGCGCGGGCAAGACCAGCGCTCTGCGCGCCATCGTGGGCCTGACCTCCTATCAAGGGCGGCTGCAGGTGCTGGGCCGGGAGCCGTTTCGAGAGCGCACGGCGCTCATGCTGGACGCCTGTTTCATCGCCGATGTCGCGGTGCTGCCTTCATGGCTGCGCGTCGATCAGGCCATCGACTTCGTCGCCGGCGTGCATCCGCGATTTCGGCGCGACCGCGCCTTGGGCCTGCTGGCCAAGACCGGGATCACGGGCCAGCGGCGCATGCGCGAATTGTCCAAGGGCATGAAGACCCAGGTGCACCTGGCGTTGACCATGGCCATCGACGCCAAATTACTGGTGCTCGACGAGCCGACGCTGGGCCTGGATATCCTGGCGCGGCGCGCATTTTACGATGCGCTGGTCAACGATTACATGGATGAGACGCGGACCATACTGGTCACCACGCATCAGGTGGAAGAGATAGAGAACCTGCTGACCGATGCGCTCTTCATCGACAAGGGGCGCATCGTTCTCGATGCCTCGCTCGATGACATTGCGACACGCTACGCGGCGGTCGCGGTGGCCGCCGATCGGCTCGAGGCGGCACGAGCCGAAAGGCCGTTCTACGAACGGCGCATGCTCGGCAAGGTGGTGCTGTACTTCGAGCACCCCAACCTGGAGAGGCTCGCCGGCCTCGGCGACGTCCACACCCCCAGTGTCTCCGATCTGTTCGTCGCCAAGCTGTCCGGAGGCGCCGCATGAACACCTATGCCTGGCTGGTACGCAGGGAATTCTGGGAAAACAGGGCGATCTGGATGATTCCCGCGGCGGTCGGCGCACTCATGATTCTCGCCGCCCTGTTCGGGCGAGTCCATCAGATGTCTCTCCCCCTCGAGTTCCCCGGCCTGGCCGTCGGGGAGCTGTTCCTGATCAGCATCGGGGCAACGTTCTTTTCCGTCATGTCGATTTATGCGACCTGGTACCTCCTGGATTGTCTGTATGCCGACCGCAAGGACCGCAGCATACTGTTCTGGAAATCGCTGCCGACTTCCGACGCCGCGACGGTCCTGTCCAAGCTGGCCACCGCCCTGATCGTCATTCCCCTGGTGTATTTTGCGGCCGCCGATCTGACCTCGCTGCTGCTGGCGTTCGTCGTCTCGATTCGCGCGAGCTCATCCTTCGGCGGCGCCCTGTGGCACGCCGGCCTGTGGCTGCAGCTGCAGGTTCTGTGGCTGTACTTGATCGTGGCCAGCGCCATCTGGTACCTGCCCGTTGCCGGGTACCTGCTGGTCATATCGGCCTGGGCCAGGCGCGCGGTCATGATGTGGTCCATCCTTCTGCCCATCGCGGCAATGCTCGCCGAGCGCTGGTTCCTCGGCACCCATGCGATCGCGACTCAGCTGGGGGAACGGTTGTTCGGCCTGCCCGGCGTGGCATTCCACGCCAATGCCGGCGACGGGGCCTGGATGACCACCGCCGTCGGCGACGCCACGGTGCGAATGCCGGCCGGCATCTGGAAGTTCCTGGACGTCGGCGGATTCCTGACGAGTCCGCAAACCTGGATCGGCGCCGGCCTGGGAGTCGCGCTGCTGGCCTGGGCCATCCGGCTACGCGAGCGGCGCGCCGAGATCTGAGCGCGGCATCGCGTTCTTTCTTGGGATTCACGATCAGGCGGTGCAAAATAGCGGCCTCTCGAACTCGTCATACCCAAGGAGCGCCGATGTACAAGACCAAGATTGATCTGCCGGAGAAAGTCCGCCGTAACGTCGTCGTCATACTCAACGATCGGCTGGCCGAGGCCATCGACTTGCAGAGCCAGGTCAAGCAAGCGCATTGGAACGTCAAGGGCCCGCATTTCATCTCCTTGCACGAGCTGTTCGACAGGATTTCCGATGCGGTGCTGGAGCACATCGACGAGATCGCCGAGCGCGTGACCAGCCTGGGCGGCACGGCCGAAGGCACGGTGGCCGTGGCCGCCAAGCGCAGCAAATTGAAGAACTATCCGCTGAGCATCACGGCCGGCAAGGATCATCTGTTCTATCTGTCGACGCAGCTGTCGGCATTCGGCAAGGCGGTACGCGCGGCCATCGAGGATACGGACAAGCTGGGCGACGCGGATACCGCGGATCTATTCACCGGCATTTCCCGTGAAATCGACAAGCACCTCTGGTTCGTCGAGGCACACTTGCAAGACAAGGCCTGAGCGGTTTACGCACGATCCCGGCTAGCCCAGCAGATTGGCGAAGTAGCTATTGCGCAGGCGATTGGGCGGATCCGTCCGCTGGCGCAGCGCGCGGAACAATTTGGCGCGTTCGCCGAAGGCTTTGGCCACGTGCTCGGGTTGCAGGGCCCGCGTTTGGTTGAAGGTGGGCGTGCCGCCCAGGCTCGATGCGAAGTCGTTGAAGTCGATCAAAAAATCATCCCAGCCTTCCCCCCCGCCGGATGAAGGTTCCAGAGTGATCATCGGTCCGCAGTAGCTGGGGCTGAACAAGGAACCGCGATCCTCGTGCAGGCGGCTCGCGTCGGTGACGACGTTGCAACGATACCGGTGCTCCTTGTAGTAGGCCTTGCAGAACCTGAAATATTCGGCCAGTACCCGGGGATAATCATCCTGCGGAAACGCCCAAAGACTGTAGGTATGGCGGGCCTTGTGCGCCTCGGCCGGCAGGTCGCGCATCCACTCGTGCGCGTACATCACCACGTCCCGCGGCCCGCGTTCGAGCGTCACGCGAAGCGCCTTCATCGCCGCGCGAAGGCCCGGTGTGGACAGCACGCTGCCGACCGTGGAGCCGAATGCCGGCAACACATTGCGCATCACGGAATTGCGGACCTGCCAGATTCCGGAGCGGCTCCGGCTGGCCGGCTCCTCGAGCGTGCGGCGCTCGACCGTGATCTTGTCGTTGAAGGGCGAGATGTGCAGGCGCAATGCGCTGGGGGAATCGACCATGGACGCGAACCGGGCGCTGAATTCCTTGAGAGACAGCACTTGATAGTCGATCTTGACCGGCATCATGGGCCGCACGCGAAGTACCGCCTCGTGCACCACGCCCAACAAGCCGAAGCTCGAGCGCAGCACGCGCATCAAATTGAGATCCTTCTCCGTCACCGTCATCTGCTTGCCTTGCGGAGTGATCAGCTTCATTTCCGGGACACAGGATGACAGTTGCGCGACACCCGCGCCGTACGAGGCTTGCGGCAGGGTGGTGACGGCCACGGCGCCCACGGAGATCTGGCCCATTTCGGGGGTCAGCGGCAGCTCCAGGCCGCGCTCGGCGAGCGCGCGCACCAAGGTGCCCACGCGCACGCCGGCCTGCGCGCGCACGAAGTTCTCGCCGATTTCCATGATCTTGTCGAGTGCGTCCGTCTCCACCGTGGTGCCGCCGTCGATGCCAACGCAGCGCGTCTGCGAATAATCGGCGCCCACCATGCGGATGGGAGTCGGATAGCGCCTGGCATTTTCCAGAATGCCCGGGATGTCTTCGGAGCGTTTGAGTTTGATGACCAGGCCCGGACGGCGAGAATTGCTCGACGAATCCGCCCCGGGCGAACGAGTGACTTTGCTTACCATAATGCTTCCCCCCGGAAGACTTGAAAACAAGCTGAACCGCTTGCTGTCGGGGGGCACAAAACCACGAGGTTCCACGGTGCGCGCTGCGCGCCGGTACTGGCGACCCCGCTATCGTAAGGCCTCCTCGAAAGAGGCCCCTTAGACCGGTGGCTTTGCGTCCCCACCTTTCGGTGGGTTTGCCCTTAAACAGCATGCCTACTATGCGACGGGTGCCGCGTCGCTGTAAAGGATTTTTTCCGCGCGGCATCGCGGAATCAGCCCATCAACAGCAGGGTCTCGGCGTGCTGGACGGCTTCCGGAGTACCGCAGACGACCACCACATCTCCCTCCTTGAAGCGGGTCTCCGGGCTGGGTTCGCGCCCGACGATGCCGTCGCGCCGCACTGCGTTGACCGATGCCCTCGATCCGCGGTCGGTGAGCTCCGCGATGCTGCGGCCCACGGCCCAGGCGTGCGGCGGCAGAATGACGCTGTGCAGTTCCTCGCGAAAGGCGTGACGGTCGTCGAGGACTTCGGTGTCGGAGTCGCGAAAGTACTGGCGCAACATGCCGTAGCGGTGACGGCGAATGTCATTGACCGTGCGTATCACGCGCGGCACGGGCAGCTTCAGCAACAGCAGCAGGTGCGACAGCAACATGAGGCTGGCCTCGAAGGTTTCGGGCACCACCTCCGTTGCGCCGGCCGACTGCAATTCTTCGAGCCTGGCGTCGTCGGCGGTACGCACCAATACCGGCACATCCTGGTGCAATTCGCGAACGGCCCGCAGGATGCGCAGCGCCACTTCGGGGTTGACGAAGGTGACCACCACGCAGCTTGCACGCGCGACTCCGACGTTCTCCAAGACCTTGATCTGGCCGGCATCGCCGTAAATGACCGGATCACCGGCCTGCCTGCCGGCGCGAATCCGATGCGCGTCCACATCGAGGGCGATGAACTCGAAGCCCGTCGTTTCCAGAATGCGCGCAATGTTCTGGCCGACCCGGCCGAAACCGCAGATGACCACGTGATCGCGCTCGGCGACGGCCAGTGTCGCCCGGGTCTCGCGCATCGCTGCGCTGTACGGCGGGCCGGACTCGCCGAGCAGCGTGCGCGTGATGCTCCGATTGTGCCGTATGAGCAGGGGCGATAGGACCATGCTCAGAACGATGGCGGCCAACAGCGGCTGGGCCAGGGCCGGATCGAGCAACTGGTGCCTCAGCAACAGAATCAGCAGCGCAAATCCGAACTCCCCGCCCTGGCTCACCACCACTCCGGTGCGCAGGGCCTTGAACCAGCTGTGCGTCGCGGGCTTCGCCACCAGCGTCACCACGGTCGCCTTGAGCACCAACATCACGGCGAGAATCGCCGTGACCAGCGGCAGATGCCGCAGCAGCAGCCCGGCATCGAACAGCATGCCTACGGTGATGAAGAACAGGCCCAGAAATATCTCGCGATAGGAGCGAATCGTCGCCTCGACCTGGTGACGGAACTCGGTTTCCGCCAGCATCATGCCCGCCAGGAAGGCGCCGAGCGCGGGGGACAGGCCCACCGCCTGGGTTGTCCAGGCCGACGCCAGCACCGCGAGCAATACCGCCAGTGAAAACAGCTCCGCGGAGCGCACCTCCGCGATGACGAGGAACAGCGGCCGCAGCAGCCATCGTCCGGCGGCCAGCACCACGAGCACTCCGAGAGCGGCGATGCCGACGGCGCCGGCGATATGCCGGGCGTCGGCGGCCTGCCCGCCGCCGGAGAGCACCGATACCAGAGCGAGAAACAGCGGAAAGCTCAGATCCTGAAACAGACAGATCGCCACCGCGAGCCGGCCATGTGTGCGGTTGTTCTCCGACTGTTCGGTGAGCTGTGCAATGATGATGGCCGTCGAGGACATGGCCACGGCACCGCCGATCACCACGGCCACGGCCGGCATCACCCGGAACGCGAGGATCGCGGCCGCCGCGACGATGCCGGCGGTGACCACCACCTGTGCGCCGCCCACGCCGAGCACATCCCGTCGCATCGCCACCAGCCGCGGCAGGGAGAACTCCAGCCCCAGCGTGAATACCAGGAATACCACGCCGAAGTCCGCCAGGAGCTGGGTCGTGTCGGTGTCCCGCGCCAGGGCGAGCGCGTGCGGCCCCAGCAGCATTCCCACGGCGAGATATCCCAGAATCGCGGGCAATTTGAGCTTGCGCACGGCCGCGACCACGCACACCGATGCGGTGAGCAGAATCAGGATCTGTAACAATGGATCGTGCATCCCATCCCTCGAACTCGAAGTCTGCCGCAAGGCATTGCCTGATAGCATATAGCGATGAGTTCAAGTATGACCGTCCTGGAGCTCGAGGGAGAAGGCGAGGATTGGCAACTGCACCTGAAGGGTGACTGGTCGCTGGCGGCCGTGGCAATGGTCGAAACCCAGCTCGCGGGCCTGCCCAACGACTTGCACGGCACGCTGGTCTGCGACTGGTCGCGGGCCGAGGCCCCGGGGATCGGCCCCGCTTGGGGCTTGCTGATGCGCCTGGCGGACTTTGGAACCGGGCGCCTGGCCATTCGCCACACGGGCAATCCGCCGCACTTCTTGCAATTGTTGCAGAAGCTCCAGGCGCAACAGCCCGCTTCGCGGGCGGCGGCCCAGGCGAGTCCGCGTTTGGAGGGATTCATAGCCAAACTCGGGCGCTGGGCGGTGTTACAGGGCATCGAAGCGCGCGCGGCGGTCGATTTCTTCGGCCGCATGGTCATGGTTTTCGGCGCCATTTTTTCGCGGCTGCGGGCGCTGCGCATATCCTCGCTGACGCGGCATATTTACGAGACCGGCATTACCGCCATCCCCATCGTCTCGTTGATCGCGTTTCTGATCAGCGTGATCGTGGCTTACCTGGGGGCGCAGCAGCTCAGTAAATTCGGCGCCGAGATCTTCGTCGTCGATCTGGTGACCATTTCGGTACTGCGCGAAATGGGCGTGCTGCTGACCGCCATCATCGTCGCCGGACGCTCCGGCAGCGCCTTTGCCGCGGAGCTCGGGGTGATGCAGCTCAACGAGGAGACCGACGCTCTGCGCGCCATGGGCATGAACCCGATCGAACTGCTGGTGGTTCCCCGAGTGCTGGGGCTCGTCATCGCCCTGCCCCTGTTGACGGTGGTCGCGGACGCCATGGGGCTGGCCGGGGGCGGTCTTCTGTCGCTGGTCAATTTGCACATTCCCCTGTCGCAATACACCTATCGCCTGCACGAGGCTCTTGCGCCGACGACCTTTTGGGCCGGCATGATCAAGGCGCCGGTATTCGCCGTGGTGATCGGCATGGTGGGCACTTACCGGGGCATGCAGGTGCGAGATTCCGCCCGCGAGCTCGGGCGCCTGACCACGGTGGCCGTGGTGCAGTCCATTTTCATGGTCATTCTGGCCGATGCCCTGTTCGCCGTTTTGTTCCAGCAAATAGACTTCTGATGTCCGACCCCGCCGCTGCTCCCGTCATTCGCGTACACGGTCTCGTCAACCGTTTCGGCGCGCAGGTCGTCCACGACGGGCTGGACATGGAGGTGCAGTCGAACGAGAT
>Ga0326727_10024489_pt1 | contig 11407 bp, 9 predicted proteins | sample MB2enrmetagenome_FD_207643 | JGI IMG/M metagenome (GOLD analysis project Ga0326727, IMG submission 207643) | Lab enriched peat soil microbial communities from McLean, Ithaca, NY, United States - MB29MY | ecosystem: Environmental > Terrestrial > Soil > Wetlands > Peat | place: USA: New York... | reverse complement strand
TGTCCCCATACCGCGACCTGTAAAATGCCGGCTCGAACAGCGGATTGGGCTGGTATCCCGCAGCCGCGCCATCGAGGACGTAATGCACCAGAGGATTCAAACCCGAGCTGCTTACTTCGGAATACTTGGTCAGGTAGTAAGTCGTCGAGAACAACGGATGCGGCTGAAGCCCTTTCTTCGCAGGCGCCGCGAGAAAGTGCACGAGGGGATTGTGGCCGGCGCGAACCGCCTCCGGATACCGGCGCCGGTAGTAGTCGCAATCGAACAGGGGGTGGGGACTGATGCAGAGCGCCGGGTCGCTTTTCAGAAAGTGCAGAAGCGGATTCCCCCCGGCGCGCGCGGCCAGCAGCGATTGCGCTACGTAGTACTGGGGATCGAATAACGGATGCGGATGCAGACCCTCCCTGGCCCCGTGGAAAATATAGTGGGCCAGGGGTGAGCCACCTAGCTTGCCCGCTACCTGTTGCCGGTAATAATCGTCATCGAATAAAGGATGGCCGCCGCCTTTCCGCAACGCTCCTGCGCGCCGGAAGTACCACCATGCGCCGAGCCGGCCATATACTACGCCATCGCGCAGCGGGCGCAGCGCGTCTTTGACACGGCCGGGTATGCGGCCGCGGATCCGCCGCCAGGGGCTGGTGTTTTCAGAAACCCCGGTCATCTTCGCGCACGCCATTCGGCCTCGAAGCGCTCCCGCGCGACGAACGAGCTCTGGGTGCCGCACGCCAGCGTGGAGAGCGCCGCGTACAGACTGGCTCGCGCGATGGCCTCGGCTTCACCGCACCCGGCGGCCAGCGAGCAGGCGAAGCTGCCGATGAAAGCGTCGCCAGCGCCCGTGGTATCCACGGGCTGGACGGCGACCGGCGGCACGTGGCGCGCGCCCTCGGGTCCCGCCAGCAACGCGCCCTGGGCGCCCAGGGTCACGATGACCCGGCGCACGCCGCCGGCGAGCAGGTGTGCCGCGGCAACCCGCGCCTCTTCGACGTTGCGCACCGGCAGGCCCGCGAGCGCCTCGGCCTCGGTTTCGTTGGGGATGACGTAATCGGCGTGGCCCACTTCGCCGAGATCCAGGGGCTGGGCCGGAGCGGGATTCAAGATGCTGGGGATGCCGTGGGCGCGCGCGAAACGCAACGCGTGGTAGACCGTTTCGAGAGGGATCTCGAGTTGCAGCACAATGCAAGCCGCGCCGAGCAGCAGATCCGCGGCGGCATCCACATCGGCCGGCAGGAGGCGGTCGTTGGCGCCCTTCACCACCAGGATACGGTTCTGGCCGGCGCCGTCGACGAAGATGGGGGCCACGCCCGTGGACACGCCGGGCGTGACGAGCACGCGGCCGGCATCGATGCCGCAGGATTCGAGATTCCGGATGTAAGCCGGGCCGAACAGGTCGTCGCCCACGCGCGCTACCATGGCCACCTCAGCGCCGCAGCGGCAGGCGGCCACCGCCTGGTTGGCGCCCTTGCCGCCGAATCCGAGGCGGAACTCGGGCGCGAAGATCGTTTCGCCGGGCCGGGGGAATTGGCTGGTGAAGGTGGTCAAATCGACATTGGCGCTCCCCACCACAACGATGCGCGGCCGGTGGTTCATCAGCGTTTAGTGTAACGCCAGGGGAGCGTCCAGATGCCCCCAGGATCAGTAAATAGTCTTCAGTTCCAGGATCACAGTTTCGAGCGGCTGGTCGCTCAGGTTCTCTATCTTTTGTTGGGAGGGGCCGCTCCAACTGAAATCCCCCAGCTTGTGCCGCGCAGCCTCGGCCTCTCCTTCGGGCGAGGTCATGCGGGCATCCAGATCCGTCATGCAGACGACCATGTGGTTGAGCGTGTACTCGTGCATCGGCACGCTCTGCTTGGGACCCAGCTTCAAGCGGAGAACCCGAACCTGGCTGTTCTCGAATACCAACGTGAAGTTCTGGGGAGCCACCCGCAACGGGTCGAGGGCCGTGCCCACCACCCTGCCCGGATATCCCGGCTTCTTGATTGCGACGATCACACCCGTGGGGCCGTTGGGCCGTGGATCGACCCTGGGAGTGGGTAAGGGTCCCGAGTAGTGAAATCCGTTCGCCTCGTCCCATACGACCGTGCCGGGATCCCACTTCAAGTCCACCACGGTGCCATCCAGGTAGGTGATCCTCTCTCCGCCGGTGCGGAAGTAGATCATCACGCGATTCAGCTTGTGGTTGTGCCAATTGTGACCGGCCTCGCCGCACCTTGCCCTGTCTTGTGGAGGCAAGGTCGCGCAGACCGTGGGAAGGTCGGTGGCGGGGTCTCCGGCGCCAGGCCAGGGCTGCGGCGGGTCGACAACCAGTTGGTCATTCTCGAAGAGAACGGTGAAGCCCCGGACTCCCGGCACTGGCGCCCCTGGTCCGGCAAACCACTGCGCTTTTTGGCGTGCTGAGTTTGAGCTTTGACCGGCCAGTTGAGCCCCTGCAAAAACAAGCGGGAGGCTAAGCATGAACACCCATTTCGTGTGCAATCCAACAAATCGCATTAAGACATTGTAGGCCTTAGAATAGCGAGTGGCAATTCGCCGGCCTGGCGGCCTAGTGGTCCCGCTCGGTCACCAGGTCCGTTACCGCCAGGAGCGCTTTCTGGTACGCCGAATCGGGAAACTCGCCGACGATCCGGCGGGCCTTGTCGGTGAAGGCCTGCGCGCGTTCTTTCAGGCGCTGGATGCCGTGGTATTTCTCCAGCAGCACCACGATGCGCCCGAAGGGAACTTCGTCGTAGCTCCGCTCGCGCAGGATGGTGTCCACCAGCTTGCGCTCCGCGGGAGTGGCGCGCTCCAGCGCGTAGACCAGCGGCAGCGTCACCTTGCCCTCCCGCAAATCGCCGCCCACGGGCTTTCCCAGGATCTTCTCGCGGGCGGTAAAATCCAGTACGTCGTCCACGAGCTGGAAGGCCATTCCCAGGTTCCAGGCGTACTCGCCCAGACTGGCCTCGAAACGCTCGCCGCCGTGCCCGCACAAGGCCCCCAGCCGCGCGCAAACCGAGAACAGGCGGGCGGTCTTGCGGTCCACCAGCTCCATGCAATCGGCCTCGCTGACATCGATGCGGCCGATGCGCTCCAGTTGCAGCAGCTCACCCTCCACCATGATCTGCGTGAGGCCGATGAGCAGGTCCAGGATCTGGAAGTTGCGCTCGCGCAGGGCGATCTGGAATGCCTGCATATAGAGCCAGTCGCCCGCCAGCACGCAGGTGTGATTGCCCCATCGGGCATTGGTTGAGGGGCGGCCGCGGCGCGTCTGAGCGGCGTCGATCACGTCGTCGTGCACCAGCGTGGCCGTGTGGATCATCTCCACGACCGCGCCCAAATGGATGGCCTGGCGCCCCGCCGGCTGCCCGTTGCCCCCGGCGGCCAGCTTGGCGGAGAGCAGGAGCAGCGCCGGGCGCAGCCGTTTCCCGCCGCTCGCTTGCAGGTACTGCCCAATGGCAGTGACCGCGTCCACGGACGCAACGGATTCGCCGGTGATCTTCTTTTCGACCTCGTCCAGCTCATCCTGGATGAGGTCGAAAATTTCGCGGCCCGTGAGGGCCTGCCCCACCTTGCCCAGATTCATCGCAAGTTATCCAGTGTACCCGTTACCGGACCCGCGCGGCAAACAGACTTGTTCGAAATTGCGCGTGGTGACTTCCGCCATCTCCTCGGCGGTACGGCCGCGGACCTCCGCCAGGCGCCGGATCACCTCCACCACGAAGGCCGGCTCGTTGCGTTTGCCCCGGTGCGGCACGGGCGCCAGGTACGGGCAATCCGTCTCCACTAGCAGCCGCTCCTCGGGAGCGATGCGCGCCGCCTGCCGCACCGCATCCGCCTTGGGGAACGTCAGCACGCCGCCGAAGGCCAAATAAAAACCGCGATCGAGGGCCTCGCGAGCCTGCCGCTCGTCCCCTGTAAAGCAGTGCAGGATTCCGGAGACGCGCGTGGCCCCGGCGCCATCGAGCAGCGCCAGCGTGTCTTCCCAGGCTTCGCGCGTGTGAATCACCACGGGCCTACGGGCCTGGGCGGCTATCTCCAGTTGACGCTCGAAAACCTCCCGCTGCACCGGGCGCGGCGAGAAATCGTAGTGGTAATCCAAACCGATTTCGCCGATGGCGGCCACCTTGGGATGGCCGGCGAGCTCGCGCAGGCGGACGAAGCTATCCTCGGTGGCCTTGGCGGCGTCGTGCGGATGCACACCTACGGTGGCGTAGAGGAATGGATACTGCCCGGCCAGCCGCACGCCCGCTTCCAGATCGGGCGGTCCGCCGCCGGTGCCTATGGCCAGCATGCGCTCCACGCCCGCCGCTCTGGCGCGTTCCACCACCTCGTCGCGGTCGGGATCGAATTTGGGATCGTCCAGGTGGACGTGCGAATCCACCAGCCTCACTTGAGGCGGGCTCCGGCCGGGACATCCTCATGGAAACCGGCCAGCACGGGTCTTCCCCCTTCCACCGAAGCCGCTACGATCATGCCGTTCGATTCGATGCCGCGCAGCTTGCGCGGCTGCAAATTGGCAACTATAACCACTTTGCGATTGATGAGGTCCTCCGGCGCATAGGCTTCGGCGATGCCCGCCACGATGGTGCGCGGCTGCGGCTCGCCGATGTCCACCTTCATGTACATCAGCTTGTCGGATCCCTTCACCCGCTCGGCCGAAAGCACCAGCCCGACGCGCAGATCGACCTTGGAGAAATCCTCGATGGGTATCTTGGGTTCTCCTTCGGCCGCCGCGGGCGCTTCGGTTTTCTTCCCCAGCAACGCCGCCTGCTCTTCGGTCACGCGCGCTTCGAGTTCCCGCATGCGTTCCACCGCCGGCTTGACTTCGATGCGCGGAAAGACCGCCGCGATCTCGCCGATTTTCTGGCCCACCGGCAGCCCGCCCCATGCGAGCGTGGCAAACCGCACCGATTCGAGCGGCTCCGCCATGCCGAGCTGCGCCCAAATCTTGGGAGCCGATTGGGGCAGCACCGGGGCCAGCAGCGCGGTCGCGATGCGCAGCGCCTCGGCGGCCGTGTACAGCGTGGCGCTCAACTGAGCCGCGGCGGCCTCCCCTGACTGGCGCGCCAGTTTCCAGGGCGCCTGCTTCACGATGAAGCGATCCACCTCCGAGATCAACCCCCAGACGCCCTCGAGTCCTTTGGAGAACTCGAAGCGGTCGAAAGCCGCCTCGACGCTCTTGATGGTTTCGCCCGCCAGAGCCGCGATCTCCGGCTGCGAACCCTCGGGAACGGCGCCGCCGCGATACTGGTGGATCATCGTCAGGGTGCGGCTGGCCAGGTTGCCGAGGCCGTTGGCGAGGTCCGAGTTATAGCGGTTGATGAGCGCGTCGTAGCTGAAGCTGCCGTCCTGCCCGAAGACGATTTCGCGCAGCAGGAAGTAGCGCAGCGCGTCCGCGCCCATGACCTCGCGGATGGGTTCCGCGCGCACGATATTGCCGCGCGACTTGCTCATCTTGTCGTTCTCGAACAGCAGCCAGCCGTGCGCGAAGATGCGCTTCGGCAGCGCGATGCCGCCGGCCATGCAGAAGGCCGGCCAAAAAACCGCGTGGAAGCGCACGATCTCTTTGCCGATCAGGTGTAAATCGGCCGGCCAGAGATCTTTGCCGTCTTCTCCTTTCGCCGCGCTCACGTAGCCGATCAGCGCGTCGAACCAGACATAGAAGACGTGCTTGCCCTCGACCGGCAGCGGAATGCCCCACTTCAGCGTCGTGCGGCTGATGGAAAGATCGTTGAGGCCGTTGCGCACGAACGAGATCACCTCGTTGCGCCGCGTCTCCGGCTGGATGAAATCGGGCTGCTTTTCGTAAAGCTCGAGGAGTTTCTCGGTGAAGGCCGAGAGCTTGAAGAAATAATTCTCCTCGGTCACCGTCTCGGTGGGCCGCCCGCACTCCGGGCAGGGATCGCCGGGCTTGGCTTCATTCACGTACAGCTCGTCGTAGACGCAGTATTGGCCGGTATAACTGCCCTTATAGATGTAGCCGTTCGCGAGGCAGCGCTCGAAGAGCCACTGCACCACTTTGTGATGGCGCGGGTCGGTGGTGCGTATGGTGCTGTCCACCCGGATGTTGAGCTTCTTCCACTGCTTGCGAAATTCCTCCGAGATGGTGTCGGCGAAGGCTTGTGGCGTTTTGCCGGCGGCCTGCGCGGCGCGTTCCACCTTCTGGCCGTGCTCGTCTGTGCCGGTGAACATCACCGCGTCGTAGCCCTGCATGCGTTTGAAGCGCGCGATGGTTTCGGCGGCCATGGTGGTGTAGGTATGGCCGATGTGCGGAGCCGCATTCACATAGTAGAGCGGCGTAGTCAGGTAGTATTTCATCTGGATCGGTTCAAGTACGCGTGGTTCGCTTCCGCGATGATCTGCCGCAACGCGACGCCGGATTCGACCGCCAGCTTGCGGCAGTCCTCATATTCCGGCGCATAGGAGCCTTCGCCCGAAACCTTCATCCGCACCTTGCCGTAGGTGGTCTCGACCTCGGTCCAGGTGCGCGCCTGCACGCGCCGCTCGGCGGTGTAAATGCGCAGCCCCAGGGCGGAGGTTTCAGAGAAGATGAGCTGCGCCAGCGCCTCGCGGTTCTCGGGCTTGGCCACCACCTGCAAAAGCGTGCCGGGCCGGCCCTTCTTCATCATCACCGGGTGCAGGAGCACGTCCAGCGCGCCGAATTCCAGCAGCCGCTCGGTGGCATAAGCCAGCACCTGGGGATTCGAATCGTCGATGTTCGATTCGATCACCGAGACCGTGAGCGCCTCGCTGGCGCCGGTAGGCTCGCCGAGAATCACCCGCAGCACGTTGGGCTGCTCGGTGAAATCGTGTCCTCCCGCGCCGTATCCGACGCCGCTCACTTTCATGGGCGGCAACACACCGAAGGATTGCGCCAAGGTGACGGCCACGGCCGCGCCCGTCGGCGTGGTCAATTCCACCGCCGGGCCGCGCGCGTAAACCGGCGCATTCGCGAGCAGCAGCGCGGTGGCCGGCGCGGGCACCGGCAGCATGCCATGCTCCGTCTTTACCGTCCCGCTCCCCACGTTCAACGGCGAGCACACGATGCTCTCGACGCCCAGCAGGTCGAAGGCGACGCACGCGCCGACGATGTCGGCGATGGAATCGGCCGCGCCCACTTCGTGAAAATGCACCTTTTCTATGGCGACCTGGTGCACTTCGGCCTCGGCCTCGCCCAGCCGGCGGAAGACCGCGACGGCATCGCGCTTGGCGCGCGGGGATATCGCGGCCTGCTCGATCATCTTCACGATGTGCGAGAGATGCCGGTGCGCGTGGCTGTGCTCGATCGCCACGTGGTACTTGGTGGCGCCGATACCGCAGCGTTTGACCTTTTCGAAGGAAACGGTGGCGCCCGTTTCCAGTGAAGCGATGGCATCGACGATGGCGGTCTGATCCGCGCCCGCGTGGGCTAGCGCGCCCACCAGCATATCTCCGCTGATCCCGGAGAACGCATCAAGATAACAAGTCAGTGGCACAATCTCCTATTGTACCCAGGAGTTGCCCGCCAAAACGGACCGCTGGGGCAGCGCTCCCCATGCTATAAAGGAATCGGAATTACCGAAACGCCCGGCGGAGGGCGGGGAGCTTTGCATGGACCCGATTACCGGCACCAGCCGCCGCAATCTCCTGCGCGCCTGCTTGGGCGGGGCTGTCGCCGGCCGCGCCCATGCCCAGGGCAAATCCAGAGTGGCGATCGCGCGCAATCCGGACGCGCCTCCGGATGCCTCGCGCCTCGCGGCGCTCGTCGATCGGGCCGTGGCGGCCGCCTGCAATCGCGATTCGCCGCTGGAAGCCTGGAAATCCATCGTGCGCCCCGGGGAAACAGTCGGCTTGAAGGTGAACTGCCTCTCCGGCAAAGGAGGCTCCACCAGCATCGCCCTGGTGGAGGCCGTATGCGAGCGGCTCCAGCAGGCCGGGATTCCGCCGCGCAACATCGTCATCTGGGACCGCCTCACCTCGGACCTGGAGGAGGCCGGCCATCGCACCGCGGCACGTAAGGACCGCATCCGCTCGATCGGCAATGACGAAGCCGGTTATGAAACCGAGCTGGCCATCTTCGGCAGCGTCGGCAGCCTGCTCTCCAACACCCTCACGCGCACCTGCGACGCCGTCATCAATCTTCCGGTGCTGAAAGACCATGGCATCGTGGGCGTGACCATGGCGCTGAAGAATCTCTTCGGCGCGATTCACAATCCCAACAAATACCACCTGGATGGCGGCGACCCTTACGTGGCCGATGTCTACATGCTTCCGCCGATTCGCCAGAAGGTGCGGCTGGCCATCTGCGACGCCCTGGCGCCGCAATATGAGGGCGGACCCTCCTACATGCCGCAGTGGGTGTGGCCCTATCGCGGCGTGCTGGTTTCGCGCGACCCGGTGGCGCTGGATGCGACGGGCTGGCGCATCATCGAGCGGAAGCGCGCCGAGCTGGGGCTGAAGCCGCTCGGCGAGATGAAGCGCGAGCCGCTGTATATCGCGCGCGCGGCCGATGCGCACCACCGCATCGGCGCGAACGATCCGGCGTCCATCGACGTCGTGGAGGTTTGACGCCATGGCCCTCGACCGCAGAACTTTCTTAGCCGGGGCGCTCCCCTGCATAATGGCGGGCGCGGCGGGCGCAACCGAAAGCGATACGCGCTTCATCGTGGAGGCCAAATTCTACGAGAAGCTGCCGTACAAGAAGATCAAATGCAAGCTGTGCCCGCGCGAGTGCGTCATCGACGACCACGAGCGCGGCTACTGCGGCGTGCGCGAGAACCGCGGCGGCACTTACTATTCGCTGGTGCATTCGCGCATTTGCAGCCTCCACGTGGACCCCATCGAAAAGAAGCCGCTCTTCCATTTCGCGCCCGGCAGCATGGCCTTCTCGGTGGCCACGGCGGGCTGCAATGTGAACTGCAAGATGTGCCAGAACTGGGAGATCTCACAGGTCCGCCCGGAGCAGGTGCGCAATATTTATCTGCCTCCCGATAAGCTGGCCGAGGCGGCGCGCGAGGGCCGCTGCCTCTCCATCGCCTATACTTACAACGACCCGGTGGTGTTCTGCGAATACGTGCTGGACGCCGCCGATGCCGGGCGCGCGGCGGGGGTGAAAAGCGTGGTCATCACCGGCGGGTACATCCAGGAGGAGCCGCTCAAACAGCTGTGCCGGCGCGTGGACGCGGTTAAGGTCGATCTCAAGAGTTTCTCGGAAAAGTTCTATAAAGAGGTGGTGAACGGCGAGCTGAAGCCGGTTCTCAACACGATTGTCACGCTGCGCAAGCTGGCGAAGTGGAACGAGATTGTGTACCTGGTGATCCCCACCCTGAACGATTCCGAGGCGGAATTCAAGGGCCTCGCGCGCTGGGTGAAATCCGAGCTGGGGACGGACGTTCCGCTACACTTTTCGCAGTTTCATCCCGAGTACCTGCTGAAGGACCTTCCGCCGACGCCGGTCGAGACGCTGGAGCGCGCCAAGGCCATCGCGGACGCCGAAGGTCTGCACTACGTTTATATCGGCAACATTCCCGGCCATCCCGCCGAGAGCACTTACTGTCCGAAGTGCCGCCGCGCGGTGGTGGAGCGCGCCGGGTTCACGGTGCGAGCCGTTCATCTCAACCACGGCAGGTGTTCCTACTGCCAGGAGGCCATCCCGGGCATGTGGGATGGGGCGCATCAATCATGAGATATCCAGTTATCAGCGCGATCGGAGCCCTGTTGTTCGTGGCGGGATTTCTGCTGTTTCACGAGAAAGAGGTTACCCGCGCGGAATCGCTGAAGGTGCGGCCGATGGCGGTGGCCGGATCGTTCTATCCGGCCGATCCCGCGGAGCTCGGCACGATGATCGATGGCTTCCTGGCCAAGGCCTCGCCGCCGGCCGTGAACGACGTGGTGGCGATCGTCTCCCCCCACGCCGGCTACGAGTTCGCCGGCCCGGTGGCGGCTTACTCGTATGCCCTGCTCAAAGGCCGCACGTTCGACCGCGTGGTGGTGATCGCGCCCTCGCACTACGAGGCGTTCGACTATGCCTCGGTGTACGATGGCGCGGCCTACACCACGCCGCTCGGCCAGGTCCCCGTGGACCATGCGTTCGCGGTGAAACTGGCCGCATCGAGCCGGCTCATCAGACTCTCGGGAGCCGGCCATACTCCTTCGCGGGACAAGCCCGAGCACTCACTCGAGACCCAGCTCCCTTACCTGCAAAGGGTGATCGGAAAGTTTCAGCTCGTCCCCATCATCATGGGCGACCAGAGCTATGACGCCTGCCGCGCGCTGGGCGTGGCGCTGGCGAAACTGGTGAAAGGCACCAACACGCTGATCGTGGCCAGCTCGGACCTCTCCCACTACCACCCTTACAACGACGCCGTGAAGATCGACCACAAGACGCTCCGCGCTATCGAGGAGTTCGATTACCTCAGCATGGCGCGCAATTTCGACTTGCGCGTGTGGGAAGCCTGCGGAGGCGGACCGATCATCGCGGCCATGATCGCCTCCGAACGGCTGGGCGCGAATCAGGCCAAGGTCTTGAAGTACCTGAATTCCGGCGATACGTCCGGCGACAAGAGCCGCGTGGTGGGCTATGGCGCAGTGGCCTTCTCGAAGGCGCCCGCGAACACCGCCTCGCGCGAACAGGCCTTTTCGCTCAGCCGCAAGGAGCGGGACGAGCTGCTCCGGATCGCCCGCAAATCCGTGGAGTCCGCCGTTAAGCAGGGCAAAACCGACGACAGCCCGTCCTCCGGCATGAGCGCGCTCGAACAGGAACGCGGCGCCTTCGTGACGCTCCGCGAGCACGGCGAGCTGCGCGGCTGCATTGGCTACGTCTCGCCGTACAAACCGCTGTGGATAACCGTGCGCGAGGTGGCCATGTTCGCCGCGCTGAAAGACACGCGCTTCCGGCCCGTCACGGCCGCCGAGCTGGGAGCGCTGGAATACGAGGTTTCGGTGCTCTCCCCCATGCGGCGGGTGATGGACCCCAAGGAGATCCGCGTCGGCACCGACGGCCTTCTCATCCGCGAGGGCGATGCCGAAGGGCTGCTGCTGCCGCAGGTCCCTGTGGAAGAGAAATGGGACCGCGCTAAATTCCTCGAGCAGGTTTGTCTCAAAGCCGGCTTGCCCGCGAAGGCGTGGCAGGACCCCTCGGCGGATCTTTTCCGCTTCACCGCGCTGGTCTTCGGCGATCTCCAGGCGGCGCCGCCGGCTATTCCCGGAGCCGATTCTCCCGGGGACCGGACCGATGCGTCATGGCCAGGGGCGCCAGGCTCACAACGGCCATAAGCCCCGCGGTGCGCGCGAAGCCGAATACCGGGATGAGGTAAACGCTGAAGAGCATCGCCCCGGCGCACGAGCCGGCCAGGTCCAGCGCATAAGGCCCTCCCAGGTTGCCGCCCTTTCCCGCTTCAAAGAAGATCCGGCTGGCCACGCGGAACTGGTATCCGCCCAGCGCGCCGCACAGCAT
>Ga0326727_10024487_pt1 | contig 11407 bp, 9 predicted proteins | sample MB2enrmetagenome_FD_207643 | JGI IMG/M metagenome (GOLD analysis project Ga0326727, IMG submission 207643) | Lab enriched peat soil microbial communities from McLean, Ithaca, NY, United States - MB29MY | ecosystem: Environmental > Terrestrial > Soil > Wetlands > Peat | place: USA: New York... | reverse complement strand
GCGCACGCAAACTGCATCTTCCATCTCAGAATCATGGCCGAGGTCGCGTTGGCCATGCCCAGCATGGCGCCAACAATCGCAACAAAGACGTGCTCCTCAAATCTGCGGCTGATGCCCATGGACATGAACAGCAGAAACATCGAAATCCCCATCGCAATCCAGATGGAGCCGATCGCCCGGCCGATCGTCGTCCCCGGCTGGTTGCTTGTCTTGCGCGACGCCAACACGCCCGTAACCAAGGCTGCGGCAATCATCGTTACCGGCCAGGCCAGCGCGGCGCTTCCCCATGTGGACCACGCAATCGCGACGTAGTACGCCACCCCCCAGAGCAGGAACGTCCAGCCCCAGCTTTCCGTTTTCCGCCGCCCCTCGGCAATCATGCTCTCGATCAGGCTCAGCCTGTCTTTCAGTTCCTGCTCTTCAAAGTTTCCCGTCATGTCGTTTCTCCTTGAGTGCCCCGTTTTTGTAGAGAAGTCCTTAATAGAGAGAACTCTATTATATAGAGTTAATGATGTCAAGCTTTTTCCAGGATTATTTTTGGGGCTCGTTCTAGCCTTGTGTCGGAATCAATCCAGTGCGTTCTAACTCTTTATTTATCAGTCTTTCCACAGGGGTCCAAAAACCTTTTATAGCCTCGCAACTCCTCGACGACGCGGTTCACCAGCCCAGCCCAGTCTCCCGGCGCCTTTTGCCGAAGCAGCCTGGCCGTTGGATACCACGGCGTGGTCTCCCGCTCCTGCATCCAGCGCCAGTCTCCGAGGTGCGGAAGCAGAATCCACACCGGCTTGCCCATTGCCCCGGCGAGATGCGCAATGCAGGTGTCGGTCGTAATTACCAGGTCAAGCGTGGCCACCAGCGCCGCTGTCTCGGCCAGATCCCGGTCCCGGCTCGAGCCGTCCCACACAAAAACATCGCCGGGCAAGCCGGCCAGTTGCGGCTCCGTCGCTTCACCCTTTTGGAGTGAGATCCAGGTGAATCCGGGAGTCCGCAGCAGCGGCAACAGGGTTCCCACCCCGATCGACCGCAGCCGGTCAGCCTTGTAGCGCGGATTGCCCGCCCAGGCCAGCCCCACGCGCAACCCGGGCACCACGCCGGGAAACTGCCTCAACTTTTCCACCGCCGCTCCCGGCTCCGCTCCCAGATAAGCGCCCGGCCACGGAACCGTCTCCATCGTCGTCGCAAAGACTGAGGGCAGGCTCATCAGCGGGCACTCGAGATCGAATTCGGGCGCCTCTGCTCCCAGCCGTGCCGTCTCCACCAGCCCCGCCCGCACTGCCGCCAGCGAGCCGATCAGACGTACCACGGGTTCCTGCACCTGCAAGATGGCCGTCCCTCCCCGCGCCGCCACCAGGGTCGCGTAGCGGCAGAACTGGATCGTGTCGCCCAGCCCCTGCTCGGCGTGGAGCAGCACCCGCCTGCCATCGAGGGCTTCGCCTCGCCATCTCGGCTGGCTGAAAACTCTTGGCCACCGGTGCACCTCGCGGAATCGCCAACGGGCCTCGTAATCCAGCCAGCCCCGCTCCCAGTCTCCCAACCGCAGCCTGGTGAGCGCCAGGTTGTACACGGCGCCCGGATGCGAAGGATCGCGCTCCACAGCCTCCTCGTGCGCCTTCAGGGCCTCATTCATCCGGCCCAAATCCAACAGCGAATTCCCCCGGTTCGACGAAGCCGCCTTGCTGCCCAACGTCTCGGCCCGCTTAAACGCCACGACCGCCTCTTCGAAACGCCCCTCGGTATGCAGCAGGATCCCCTGCATGTTCAAGGCTTCCGAGCTGTCCGGATTGCGCGCCAGCGCCCATGCGAGCCACGCCCAGGCCCCGGCCAGGTCCTGCTCAGCGGCGCGAAACTGGCTCCATGCCACCAGGGTCTCCACCTGCGCCGGATTTAGCGCGAAGGCCTTGCGCAGGTACGCTTCCACCTCTATCGGCCTTCGGCGCTCCCGCTCCAAAATCGCCAGGTTGATCCAGCCCGCAATCAAATCCGGCCGCAACTCGACTGCGCGCTTGAGCGCGGCTTCGGCGTATGCCTCGCGCCCCTGTTCGCGCAGCAGGCTGCCCAGGCTCACCCAGACGGCGGCAAAGTCCGGCCGCAGCGTCAGCGCTCGCCGGTAGCGCGTCTCGGCTTCTTTCGCTCTTCCCAGCCGAGCCAGCGCAAAGCCTGCGGCATACTCCGCTTCAGGCAGCCGCGGCCGCAGCGCCAGGGCCTGCTCGTACCGGGCCAGAGCATCCTCGTTCCGCCCCTCCAGCGCCAGTGCGTTGCCCAGGCCCAGATGCGCAGCTACCAGCGCAGGCTGCCGCCTGAGCGCCAACTCAAACTCCCGCGCCGCTTCCTCCCCATGCCCCGCGGCAATCCGCAACTCTCCCCGCCCCAGCCGCGCCAGAGCATTCATCCCGTCCAGCCTGATTGCCTGCTGGTAAGCGCGCTCCGCCTCCTCGCTGTGCCCATCGGCTTTCAATGCCTGGCCCAGAGCCACCCAGGCCATTCCCCGCATAGTTGTGCCCGGGGGTGCAACGTCTACCGCTGCATTTGCCATCTTCACGGCGGCTGCCGTCTGCCGGCTCGCCAGCGCTACCAGGCTCATGCCTGCCAGCGCCTCAGGATTGCGCGGGTCCGCAGCCAGCACCCGCTGATAGCCCAGCGCAACCTCAGTCAGCCGCCCGGTCAAAGCGTCTGAGAGGTGCTTGTCCTTTTGCTGGATGTTCTGAGGATTCACAATCAAAGGGCGGTCTCGCCACCAGTCTGCTCGAAGGCGCACTGACTCTTCTTGCAAACCAGGCCCCGTTACGCCGTTGGTCAGTCTGAGAATCCTTAAAATGAACGGGCCTTGATGAGAGTTTTCCCATTCTCCCCTGCAGATTCGCATTCGTGAAAGGAGTGCATCTCCCGCGCAACGTCCCCGGCCGCGCCCGGCTATCATCAACGTGTGCCTCCGCATTACGACCTGGGCGACATTCTTGCCAACGCCATTACCCACGGCATCGGCGCCGGGCTGGCCATCGCCGGCGCAGTCTACCTCATCGTCGCGTCCACGCGCGGATCGGCGTGGCACATCGTCAGTTGCTCCATCTTTGCCGGCACCCTGGTGCTGGTCTACATCTGTTCCACGCTCTACCACTCGCTGGTGCGCACCCGCGCCCGGCCTGTCTTCCACATCCTCGACCACTCGTCCATCTACCTGCTTATCGCCGGCACATACACGCCCTTCACGCTGATATCGCTGCGTGGGCCGCTGGGCTGGTCGGTGTTTGGAGTGGAGTGGTCGCTGGCCGTCGCCGGCGTCCTGTTCAAGAGCCTCGCGATGGAGCGGTTCAAGGCGGGCTGGTTAGCCGTCTTGTCGACGATGGTCTACTTGATGCAAGGTTGGTTCATCGTTTTCGTGGCGCGTCCGCTGGTTCATGCCATCGGCTGGCACGGCATGGCCTGGCTGGGCGCCGGCGGTCTGGCCTACACGCTGGGCATCGTCTTCTTCGCCCTCGACAGCCGCCGCTACTTCCATGCAGCCTGGCACATCTTCGTCCTGGCCGGCAGCATCGCCCACTACTTCGCCATCTTGTTCTACGTAGTGCCTCCGGCACACAGCTAACAGCCGTCAGCTTTCGGCTATCGGCTCCCTCCTGTTAGCTGCAATCTGGCAACCGACGGCTGAAAGCTGATGGCTGAGAGCTGACCGCCGTCACCCGTTCTGCCGATTGGTCTGCTGCTGCTTCGCGAACAGTCCATAGATCTGGCTCACGGCGACAACCCAGGGCACGGCGATCGAAAACACGAATCGGGCCAGCACCGCATTGATCCCAAACCGGCGAAGAAATCGCCAGTCCAGGTGGAAGGCAAACCACGACTCCAGCACCAGGACCACAAGCAACGGAACCACACTCCAGCGCAGGCTTGCGAGAGCCAACACCTCCAGCACGCAGCGCGCCGCGTTGCGAAATAGCCGCGCCCACCGCACACGCGCCATCCCGTCGCTCACCGCGTAGCGGGCGAGCTGGTGCGTAGCCGAGCGGAAGGTATTCTGTGGGTGGTAAAGTGCCTTGGCGTTTTCTTGAAAAGCGGGCGCCGTCAGCCGCCGCGCCTCGAAGTCGAAGAGCGTGTCTTCGCCCACCAGGACCGCTTCAGGAAATCCTCCGATCCGCTCCCACAAATCCTTGGTGAACGCCATGGATCGCGCGGTGCAGGATTTCGTTGGCTCCGCCGGCCCCAGCTTGATGCTGAAAAACGGTGCTGAAGCCAGGTCCCAAAGCGTGTGATCCTCCGGGTCAAGGCAAGAGCCGCCCAGCGCGTACTCGGCTGTCCCAGCAACCAGCGGTGCGGTCAGGTTCGCGAGCCAGTCCGGCCGGTAGGTGCAGCCCGCGTCAGCGGTTGCAATCATCGCGGTGTGGGCTGCCGCAATGGCCACATTTCGCCCCCGTGAAACCGGTCCTGGCGAGTGCTTCAGGCTGCAGGTCACGTCGCGAATCGCCACCAGGCAGGGGTCTTTCGCTTGCGTCCTGGCAAGCCACTCCCACGTCCCGTCCGTCGAGCCCCCGTCCACCACAATCACCTCGGCCGCCGGCGGGGTCTGCGCCAACAGGCTGGGGACGACTCTGCCGATGTCCTGGGCCTCATTGAGGACGGTGACCACGATGCTGACAGGCTGCATGGGGCAAGTATAGCGATCCCCGTGGGGCAGGATCGACAGAATGAAGGCCGAGGTCAACAAAGCTCTGGTTGCCAGGCGATGTCGCCTCCGGGTCGCCACCGATTGCATTCAGGCAGAATTATGATTGAGCAAGTCAGCGAAGCATCAATCGGGGGCATCATGAAGACTCTCGAGATAGGCGGTCGTCCCGTACCCCGGCTTGGGCAGGGTACCTGGAACATCGGCGATTCCGACGCTACGCGCGCGGTCGAGATCGCCACTCTCAGGCGCGGGATCGAACTCGGGATGACGCTCATCGATACCGCCGAAATGTACGGCAACGGCCGATCTGAACTGCTGGTTGGAAAAGCGATCGCGCCCCTCCGGAATCGGGTGCAACTGGTCAGCAAGGTGCTCCCCTCGAATGCATCGATCAATGGTACGATCCGGTCGTGCGAGGCCAGCCTCAAGCGTCTCGTGGTGGAGACGATCGACCTCTACCTTCTTCACTGGCGTGGGCGTTATCCGCTTCGGGATACAGTCGAGGCATTCCACAACTTGCTCGAACAGGGCAAGATTCGGGCCTGGGGAGTCTCGAACTTCGATGCAGGCGATATGGAGGAGCTGTTCGACGTCCCCGGAGGAAACTCCTGCGCCGCCAACCAGGTGCTCTACAACCCCGAACATCGCGGCATCGAATACGATCTGCTGCCATGGTGCCGGAAGAACAAAGTAACCGTCATGGCCTATTCGCCGATCGGGCAGGGCGGCAAACTCCTGGATTCAGCGGCGCTCCGCGGCATTGCACGAAAGCACGGTGTTTCACCCGCACAGGTGGCCATCGCCTGGTGTCTGCGGCAGCCGGTGCTGGCGATTCCCAAGGCCGGCTCGATCGAGCACGTCGAGGAGAATGCCGCGGCTGAGGCTCTGGACCTGGATGCACAGGATCTGGCGGAGATCGACAGGTCTTATCCAGCCCCAAAACGGAAGCAGCCTCTCGACATGCTGTGAAATTGACCCGAACCCCGATTTGACGATAGAATCGTAGTGTTTGGCGATGCACTCTCTTGCGGGGGTGCGGGATTCTGCTGGGTTCACCGCCGAGGACGGCGCGTGTGCGGCCCTTGTCCCGATGCAGTCACTGTCTGTGTCCGCCCCAACCGAGCACACGGATTCGAGTTTTCGCACCTGGCGCAAAAGCCAGCGTGCCGGAGGGTTAGTTATGTATGCAGTGATTCGCACCGGCGGCAAGCAATACCGGGTCGCTCCCGGCGACGTAGTGAAGATCGAGAGTGTCGCTTCAGAAAGCCAGACCGTCGAGTTCAGCGACGTGCTCGCAGTCTCCGGCGAGCCCGGATCCGTAACCAAGCCCTCCACTGCCAAGGTGACTGCCGAAGTGCTGGGCGAGGGGCGTGGCGACAAGATTCTCGTCTTTCACCTGAAGCGGAAAAAGCAGTACAAGAAGCTGCAGGGGCACCGCCAGAACTTTACCGAGGTGCGCATCAAGGCCATCGAGGCCGACGGCGTCACCTATACCGCGGCGAAATAAGCGCGGACCAGAATTCAGAAGGGATTAAGGCAATGGCACATAAGAAGGGTGGAGGCAGCTCCACAAACGGACGGGATTCCAATGCACAACGGCTGGGCGTGAAGGCCTTTGCCGGCCAACTCGTTACCGGCGGCTCGATCATCATGCGCCAGCGCGGCACCAAGATTAAGCCCGGCGTCAACGTGGGTATCGGTTCCGACGATACGCTCTTCGCCAAGGTCACAGGCCGCGTCAAGTTCGCCGATCGCGGCGGCCGCGGGCGCTTTGCCTCCATCGAGCCGGTTGTGGCCGAATAAGAGCACTCAAGCTCGGCAGGGCAGCCAACAAAATCAAGGGCCGCGGCATCGCCGCGGCCCCTGTTGTCACCGGCCCCCGTCTTTACGACTCCGACTCGCGTCCTTTCAGATTCCTGGTCAGCACCTTCTCGACCACTTTCTCCACATCGGTCAGGAAGAAGCTGTTGGCGGGCTGCTGCACCGCAATCTGGGTCCCGGTATGGCCCAGTGCCGACGCAATCTCGTTCCAGCGATAGATGGTTGAGTTCGCCGGCATCATCAGCGGTTTGCGGACTGCCTCCGGCAGGGCGCAGTAGGCTGCCCAGATTCCCAGCGAAACCAGAATGACGGCTTCATAGACAAACTGCAGTGACGCCGTCATCGACGAAGCTCTGGGTATCAATGCGGCAAAGACGAAGTCGTTGGCTGACATTACGCCGAATCCCAGGGCAATCCCGAAGGCCATGTCGCGAACCGAAAGGCGCAATGCGTTCATGCTGAGGCAAAGGAATGCCAGCAGGCAAAGCTCGAGAATGCTTACCGAGCGCATCAGAGCAACCGCGATGTCTGGAATGGCCGCGAGGCCATGATGCACGATCGATATCGAAGAGAAGGTGAGGACCACACAAACCAGAATTGCCCAGCGGAAGATCACGATTCCGATCTTCATCAGCCCGGGCAGAGCCGAGAGCGCGGAGCGAAAAACCTCAATGCACACCAGTAGTAGAAGTACTGCGCTGGCAATATAGACCGCCCAGTAGGGGAAAAAGTACGCCGCGTAATAATTGCGGCCCCACGACCGCGATTGAACATAGAGCGCAGCCAGAAGCATCGGCGTCGATGCCACGCGCAACGCGAGATACGCCCCCATGCTTGGGAAACGGCGATAAAGCTTCCGCTTCCAAAACAGGAAGCCAAGCAGGGCCCATAGGCCGAACTCTGCTACGCTCATTACCGACATTGCGAGTTGCGAAGACATAAGGGCCGGCTCGCCATCCTGAGAACCCTCTCAGAATAGCGCCAAACCCTCACACACTCAACACGCAAAGCGGATTTGCTCTTGCCACTTTCGTGTTACTTGCCGTCTCTAGCGGACGTTTCCGTTCGGGGGATCTGGAGGACAGGGAACCCAGGGTCCGCAAAGAGGAACAGGCAGTGCGGCGGTTGCCGACTGATGGCTGGGCACCGCACGTGTAGTTGCCGACGACAACGAAACAGTGGCTGCGCCGGCGAGGACAACGCAAACAGCAAATGCGCGGATGACGAGTTTCATAGTTGGTAACCCTTTCTGGATTTGAATTGACAGGAGGCTAGACCCCATGTATCAGAAAATCGTAGTGCATAGCAGCCTATAAGTCCAGTTTTTTCATGTAGATACCTATATAGTAATCATGCAGATTACCAACGTCACATTCTTAACCTCCAATTCAACGCGTGGAATACCCCTGGCGGACCCTTTCTTGCTCTCTTTTTCATCCTCTCCGCATGCTAAAATAAGGTCAGACAAAAGGGCCCGAAAACCCTCGTTTTTCAGACGGTTAAACCCCCGTTTTCCAACCGGAATCGCGTTCCGGAAACGCCCCTTCCAGCCGGGGCGCGCAGCAAAAAGCACCGCAAATGGAATTCTATGGCGACTAAGACGATGGCGATCGATTTACCTGATGAGTATCCACTCGCAGGCGATAACGGCGATAACGGCAGCTATACGGGCGAGAATATTAAGATTCTCGAAGGCCTTGAGGCAGTGCGCCTCCGCCCCGCCATGTACATTGGCTCGACCGGCGAGATGGGACTTCACCATCTGGTCTACGAAGTCGTTGACAATTCCGTGGACGAAGCCCTGGCCGGCTATTGCAAGAAAATCGATGTCGTCATCCACGTTGACAACTCCATTACCGTGGTCGATGACGGCCGCGGCATTCCGGTGGATCTTATGCCCGTGGGCAACGGCCAGATGATGCCGGCTGTTCAGGTAGTGCTGACCAAGCTCCACGCCGGCGGCAAGTTCGATGCTTCCACCTACAAAGTCTCAGGCGGCCTGCACGGTGTCGGCGTCAGTTGCGTCAATGCCCTCTCACAGGAGTTCAACGTGGAGATCTGGCGCGACGGCCACACCTGGGAGATGGACTTCAGTTGCGGCCTCCCCACCAGCGAACTGCGCAAGGCGGGGACAAGCAAGAGGCGGGGAACAAAGGTTCATTTTTTGCCCGACAAGAGCATTTTCGCCACCACCGAGTTCAACTACGATACCCTGGCCCAGCGCCTGCGCGAGATGGCCTTCCTCAACAAGGGCCTCGAAATCACGCTTACCGATGAGCGCACTGCCGATTCCAAGACCGGCGAAGCCCGCCGCGCCGAATTCAAGTACGCCGGCGGCATTGCCGAATTCGTGAAGCATCTCAACCGCGGCAAGACCGTGCTCCACGACAAGCCCATCATGATGGAGGCCTCGCGCGACGGCGTTGAGATCGAGATCGCCCTTCAGTACAACGACAGCTACTCTGAAACAGTCTTCAGCTTTGCCAACAACATCAACACCGTGGACGGCGGCTCGCATCTTTCCGGATTTCGTACTTCGCTCACTCGCACCATCAACGCCATCGGTCAGCAGCTCGGGCTCTTCAAGGACATGAAGGAAAACCTGAGCGGCGACGACGTGCGCGAGGGTCTGGTCGCCGTGGTCAGCGTCAAGCTCTCGCAGCCGCAGTTCGAGGGCCAGACCAAGGGCAAGCTCAACTCCGACATCGCCGGGACGGTGCAGGCATTCGTTAACGAGCGGCTGGGCGGATTTCTGGAGCAGAACCCGCCCATCGCCCGGCGCATCATCAACAAGGCTATTGAAGCCGCGCGCGCACGCGAGGCCGCCCGCAAGGCTCGCGACCTTACCCGCCGCAAAGGCGCTCTTGACGGAGGCGGCCTGCCCGGCAAGCTCGCCGACTGCTCGGAGCGCAATCCTGACCGCTGCGAACTCTACCTGGTGGAAGGCGAAAGCGCCGGCGGCACCGCCAAGCAGGGCCGCGACCGCCGCTTCCAGGCTATCCTGCCTCTCAAGGGAAAGATTCTCAACGTCGAAAAGGCTCGCTACGACAAGATGCTTGGCCACGAGGAAATCCGCGCCATGATTACCGCGTTGGGTTGCGGCATCGGCAAGGACGACTTCGACGCCACCAAGATCCGCTACGGCAAAATCATCCTCATGACCGATGCCGACGTGGACGGTTCCCACATACGCACCCTGCTGCTCACCTTCTTCTTCCGCCACATGACGGAGTTGATCAAACGCGACAACATTTACATCGCACAGCCGCCGCTCTACAAAATCAAAAAAGGCCGCTTCGAGCAGTACATCAAGGACGACCGCGAGTTTGTAAAGGTGATGGTGAACCGCGCGTCGGAAGGAATGGTGGTGCGCCACGGCGAGTCGGCCAGCCGCATCGAAGGCGCCGACCTTACCCGCTTCATGGCCACGCTCAACGAGTACCTGGGCTTTGTCGAAAAGGTGGACAAGCGTATCCGCAACGAAAAGCTGACCGAGCTGCTGGCCCGCGCCGAACTCATCCACCGCGCCGATTTCGCATCGAAGTCCGAGAGCGAGGTTCCTGAAAAGCTCGCCCTCCTGCACGCCGAACTCACCGAGCTGGCCGACGAATTCCAGTGCAAGGTCGCCGATCCGGTCGAGGACGAAGAGCACCACACCTGGTCAATCTGCTTCACCGATGCGCAAGGGGCCACGCGCTGCATCGATTGGACCCTCGCCTCCAGCCCCGAGTTTCGCCAGATGATGTCAAAGTACTCCCTCATCAAGGAATTCCTGGAGCCTCCTTTCCTGATCGAATACGCCGCCAAAGCCGTTAAAGCCGGTCCCGCCGACGCATCAGACGAGGAGCAGGAAGAAGCCGGCGACGCCGAAGCCGAGGCTGAAGCCAAGCAGGCCCGCCGCACTGCTCGCATCTCCCGCGAGCCGGTCGAAAAACCAACGGCCCGCGAACTCTTTGCCTATATCGTCGAACAGGGCAAGAAGGACTACCAGGTCCAGCGTTACAAGGGCCTCGGCGAGATGAGCGATACGCAGCTGTGGGAAACCACAATGGACCCCGACCGCCGCACCCTGCTCCAGGTGAAGCTCGAAGACATCGCCGAAACCGACGCTATCTTCACCACTCTGATGGGCGAAGACGTCGAATCGCGCCGCAAGTTCATCGAAGACAATGCGCTGGACGTGAAGAATCTCGACATCTAGGAAAGCTCCGATCGCGGATTTACAACGCATTCCGGTTGCTGCCCGTCGTCATCTCCCCGTGGTAAAGGGAGTTGCCGTGCTGCCTCGGGCGTCTCCCTGTTGACTTGGCAGTCGCGGAATTGAGCGTATTACCGGCCCGCACTCGGAAAAGGGCGTGCAATTCGCCATTGGAGCACGCGCCACCAGCGTCGGCATCAGGACGATCGGCATTGTCTTGGGGATCTCAAAAACTGCTACCTGATGCACATTCCCAGCATCCCTGAATGTGATGCGCAGAAAGTGATTTCGTTTGCGCCGTTTGACCAGGTCAACAGCAATTGCCGGCGCCACGCCAAGATGCACCGCGACCTCTTGCGAGTGTGCAAAGAACTCAATCCGGTCATAAGGAATCTCCAGCTTCCCACCAGGGTAAACAAACAGCAATTCCGAACCACTGGTCAGGTCGAACTTGCCGATCGCGCCCTGGTTCAACTGTGAAAGCGTTCCGCCCGTGTAGGCGACGTCCGCGCCCTCGGTCGCGATCGCCGGAACAGCGATCGCGAGCGCCAGCGTCACAAGAATGGCTTTCCGCATATATCCTCCTCGAAGAAATCTCTTTACTGTGCACGAGCCTAGCCGGACTCCGAGAGGTGAATATGCCCTCGTGTGACACTTCTTCGAGTGTCACAGCCCCGGGAATCGCCTCCATCCATCCTTCTGTGTTAGTCTCCTTCCAAACGCGCGGC
>Ga0326727_10024486_pt1 | contig 11408 bp, 7 predicted proteins | sample MB2enrmetagenome_FD_207643 | JGI IMG/M metagenome (GOLD analysis project Ga0326727, IMG submission 207643) | Lab enriched peat soil microbial communities from McLean, Ithaca, NY, United States - MB29MY | ecosystem: Environmental > Terrestrial > Soil > Wetlands > Peat | place: USA: New York... | reverse complement strand
GCTTTGCGAAGCGGGGCGCTGCAGCGAGGCGGTGGGCGCGCCGGAGCGAAGCCAGGGCGCGTGGAGAAAGTGCTGACCGAAAACGCCCCGGCGCCCATTGGGCCCTACAACCAGGCCATCCGCGCGGGCGACTATCTCTTCTGCAGCGGCCAGATCGCGCTCGATCCGGCCAGCGGCGAGATGGTCGGCGACGACGCGGCCACTCAGGCGCGCCAAGCGATGCGCAACTTGGGCGAGGTGCTCGCCGCGGCCGGCGCCCGCTTCGACGACGTGGTGAAGACGACGATCTTCCTGGTCGACATGAACGATTTCGCGGCGGTCAACGCGGTCTACGCGGAATCGTTCGGCGCGGTGCCGCCGGCGCGCTCGACCGTCGCCGTCGCGGGGCTGCCCAAAGGCGGCCGCGTCGAAATCGAAGCGGTCGCCTTCGTCGGCTGACGCCGCTCAGCGCTGGAGGCTAGCCAGTTCCCGGCCGGCCGCCCACGCGACGTCCGGTTCGTTCGAAGAAAGCGCGGCCTTGTACTCGTCGCGGGCCAGCGCGCTCTTGCCCTGCTCGGCGTAGGTGGTGCCCAGCAGGTAATGGAGGCGTCCGTCGCCGGGCGAAACGCTCAAGCCCTTGATGAAGGCCGCTTCGGCCAGCGCGTAGAGATGGTGGTCGCGGTAATCGCAGCCCAGGTCCACGTAGCCGTCGCGCGCCAACGGATCGAGGGCCAGCGCGCGCAGGTAGAGCTTGACCGCGGCATCCCAGCCGTGCTCGGTGTCCTGCACGTACCCCAAGTCGATCAGAGCTTCGGCGCCGTCGGGGCGCACCGTGTTGGCGCGCTCGAACAACTCTCGCGCCTTGTCGATCGAGCCGAGCGCGACGTATGCGTCGCCGAGATTGACCAGCGCCGGATAGTTATCGCTCGACGACGCGAGGCAGCGCTGAAGAACGGTGACGGCGTCCTGGTTGCGGGCTAGGTCGAGATAGGTGCTCCCCAACTCGCTGAGGATCTCGCACGCCCGCGGCGACAAATCGAGCGCGCGCTGCAGGTAGCCGAGCGCCTCGAGAGGCTTGCGCTCGTAGCGTAAGACCTGGCCCACCGCGAATTGCGCGGCCGCATCGAAAGGCTTCGCCGTGGCGTCGAGACGCAAGTCGGCTTCCCACGTGCCGAGGTCGCCGCGACGCGCGTGCAACTCGACCAAGTGCGGATAGGCGCCCGCGCTCGGAATGCTTTCTTGGAACTGCTCGATGGCGTCGGCCACCCGGTCCTGAGCCGCGTAGACGCCGCCCAAGCGGTTGTGCGTCTCCTTGTCGTCGGGTGCGAACCGGAGGATGCTCAGGAACGTCCGTTCGGCGGCCGCCAGATCGGACTGGCGGTAATACAGGTCGCCCAGGTAGCGCGCCGGCTCGATCTCGCGCGGATGTCCCGCAACGTAGATCGCCAGCGCCTTGATCGCCAGGTCGAGGTGACCGTCGGCAACGGTCTTTCGCGCGTCGGACACGGCCAACGCGGGGTTGGAGGGAAGGACGTCCTCGGCCCGCGGATCGCTCGAGTTGGCGTGGGTTACCTGGGCGCGCGCCGGAACGGCACAGCCCAAACCCGCGGCCGCCAGGGCGACCACTGCGAGGACGCCTACGCGCACGCTCGCTCTCATAATACTTCCGACTTTCGTCGCCGGGGCGCCGCCACCTCGCGCCGGGCGAGGCGGCGGCGAAGGATTTATGCCGGGTGCGTCATCGCCTTGGGCACCACGAACTTGTCGAAGTCCTCGGCGCTCACCAAACCGAGCGACAGCGCCGCCTGCCGCAACGTGGTCCCCTGCTTGTGGGCATGCTTGGCCAGCTCGGCGGCCTTATCGTAACCGATGTGCGGCGAAAGCGCGGTGACGGTCATGAGCGACTGGTCGAGATAGCCCGCGATCTTGGTTTCGTCGGCGGCGAGACCTTCGATGCAGTGCTCGCGGAACATCGTGCACGCGTCGCGCAACAGCGTGGTCGAGTGCAAGAAGTTGTAGATCATCACCGGATTGAAAACGTTGAGTTCGAAGTTACCCTGCGAGGCGCCGAACGAGATGGCCAGGTCGTTGCCGTACACCTGCACGCAGACCATCGTGACGGCCTCGCACTGCGTCGGATTGACCTTGCCGGGCATGATCGAACTGCCCGGCTCGTTTTCGGGCAGGATCAACTCGCCGATGCCCGCGCGCGGGCCCGAACCGAGCCAGCGGATGTCGTTGGCGATCTTCATCAACGCGGCGGCGAGTTGCTTGAGCGCGCCCGAAGCGAAGACGAAGTCGTCGTGCGAGGCCAGCGCCGCGAACTTGTTGGGGTGCGAGCGGAAGGGCAGCCCGGTGAGTTCGGAGATCTTGCGTGCGGCGCGCTCGGCGAACTCGGGATGCGCGTTGAGCCCGGTGCCCACTGCGGTGCCGCCGATGGCCAGATCGTAGATGTGGTCGAGCGCTTCGCGGATGGCGACGAGCGCGCGGTCGAGTTGATTGACGTATCCCGAGAACTCTTGACCGAGCGTCAGCGGGGTGGCGTCCTGCAAGTGGGTGCGCCCCACCTTGACCACGTCGGCCCACTGGATCGCTTTGGCATCGAGCGCGTCGCGCAGTTGCTGCACCGCGGGCAGCATGCCCACCACGGCTTCGGCGGCGGCCATGTGCATCGCGGTCGGGAACGTGTCGTTCGACGACTGCGACATGTTGACGTGATCGTTGGGATGGATCGGCTTCTTCGAGCCCATCTCTCCTCCGGCGAGTTCGATCGCCCGGTTGGAGATGACCTCGTTGACGTTCATGTTGGTCTGCGTGCCCGAGCCCGTCTGCCAGACGCGCAGCGGAAAGCTCGCATCGAGATTGCCGGCGATCACTTCGTCGGCCGCGCGAACGATCAAGCCGGTCTTCTCGGCGTCGAGCTTGCCCAAGTCGTGATTGACCAGCGCCGCGGCCTTCTTCAACGTCGCCATGGCCTTGACGACCGCGCGCGGCATCTGATCGCGCGGCGTCGCGCCGTCGCCGATGTCGAAGTGGATCAACGAGCGTGCCGATTGCGCGCCGTAATACTTGTCGGAGGGGACCTCGATCTTGCCCATCGAGTCGCTCTCGACGCGCGTCTTCGCCCCATTTCCGGAAATCGTGGTGCTCATGCCGGAGCCTTCTCCACCGACGTCCCCGGTTGCTCTCGGCGGAGCCCGCCGGGGCGCGGGCGAAACACCCGGTTATGACACAAGTCGCACGTTCGTTCCGCGCTTCGCTGTTGCTCTTGGCGCTCTGGCCCGCGGCCGCCGGCGCGCAGGCCGCGCCCGCTGCCGCCGCGGCGCCGGCTGCCGCCTCGCCCGCACCCGTGGCGACCCCGACGCCGCTTCCCGAAAATCTCGAGATCGACAAGCGGGCCAGGGCGGAGTTCCTCGCCTGGCAGAGCGGGACGCTGGACAAGTCGCGCTACACTCAGCGACTCGCCGAAGCGGCGACCGACGCCAAGGTCGGGGAGGTCTCACCGCAACTCAAAGCGCTGGGCGACGTGACCGCCGTGCAGTTCACCGCCGGCTGGGTGCTCAAAGCGGCCGACGCGACCGATAACGCCTATCAATACTTGGTGACCTGCGCGAAGGGCAGCATGCTGATGCTCTTCGTCCTCACCCCCGGCGGCAAGGTCGACGGAATCCGGTTCAGGCCGGCGACGCCGACGCAATGACCGAAGCCGTCGCCGCCCCGGCGCTCAACCTGCGCCGCCTGAGCCCGATCGACTTCCTCGAACGCAGCGCGCACGTCTTTCGCGATAAGGTCGCGGTCGTCGACGGCAGCGTTCGCCGGACGTATCCGGAAGTGCTCGCGCGCGTCTACCGCTTTGCTCGCGCGCTGCACGCGCTCGGCGTGCGCGACGGCGAACGGGTGGCGGTGCTGGCCAAGAACGAGTCGGCGTTGCTCGAGGCGCACTTCGCGGTGCCGCTGGCGGGCGGCGTGCTCTGCGCGCTCAACACGCGGCTGGTGGCCGGTGAGATCGAGTACATCGTCGGGCACTGCGGCGCGACCGTCATCATTTACGATGTCGACTTCGCTCCGCTCGTCGCGGGCATTCCCCCGGCCGTCGCGCGGGTCTGCGTTGGCGGCGACGGCGGCGTGCCGGAACTCGCGGCGCTGCTCGCCGCAGCCTCCGACGAACCGCTCGAGAATCCGCTCGTCGACGAAGACGCGGTCATCTCGATCAATTACACGAGCGGCACGACCGGGCGGCCCAAGGGCGTGATGTACACCCATCGCGGCGCGTACCAAAACGCGCTGGCCGAAGTCTTTCACGCCAACCTGCGGCCGGAGAGCGTCTATCTGTGGACGCTGCCGATGTTCCACTGCAACGGCTGGTGTTTTCCGTGGGCGGTCACCGCGGCCGGCGCGACGCACGTCTGCTTGCCGCGCGTCGATCCCGCGCACATCTACGCGTTGATCGACGGCGAAGGCGTGACCCATTTCTGCGGCGCGCCGACCGTGCTCATCGCGCTGGCCAACCATCCCGGCGCGCGGCGCTTCCCGCATCCGGTGGCGATCACCACCGCCGGCGCGCCGCCCGCGCCGACGACGATCGCGCAGATGGAAGCGCTCGGCGCCCGGATCACCCACGTCTACGGGCTCACCGAGACGTACGGACCGATTACCGTCTGCGCCTGGCAGAGCCAATGGGACGCGCTGACGCCGCCGGAACGCGCGCGCTACAAGGCGCGCCAAGGCGTGGGCATGATTACGGTCGGCGCGCGCGACGTGCGCGTGGTCGTGCCGGGCGGCGGGGAAGACGGACCGCTGGTCGACGTTCCCGACGACGGCGCGACGCCCGGCGAGATCGTGATGCGCGGCAACAACGTGATGAAGGGTTATTACGCCGACCCCGAGGCGACGGCCAAGGCCTTCGCCGGCGGCTATTTCCACTCGGGCGACATCGCCGTGCGCCATCCCGACGGTTACATCCAAATTCAAGACCGGGCCAAGGACGTGATCATCAGCGGCGGCGAGAACATCGCGACCGTGCAAGTGGAGCAGACGATTCTCGAACACGAGGCAGTGCTCGAATGCGCCGTCGTGGCCAAACCCGACGAGAAGTGGGGCGAGGTGCCCAAGGCCTTCGTCACGCTCAAGGCCGGTAGCGACGTCAGCGAGGCCGAGATCATCGCCCACTGCCGCGCGCGGCTGCCCGGTTTCAAGACGCCCAAGTCGGTGGAGTTCTGCGAGCTGCCCAAGACCTCGACCGGGAAGATCCAAAAATTCCTGCTGCGCGAACGAGAGTGGCGCGGCTACGACAAACGCGTCAATTGATCTACGGCGGCTACGCGCAAGACGAACTCGACCGGCAGTACGACGCGGCCTCGACCGTGCCGTCGCTCCAGCCGTTTCTCGAACGCTGGAGCGCCGACTCGGCGCGAACGCGCGCCGAACTCGACAACGAGACGGCGGCCTACGGCGAACACGAACGCGAACGCCTCGAACTTTTCCCGGCGGCGCGCGCCGGCGCGCCGTTGTTCGTCTTCATCCACGGCGGCTACTGGCGCCGTCTCGACGCGAGCTACTTCTCGTTCGTGGCCGGTCCCGTCGTGCGCGCGGGCGGCGCCTGCGCGCTGTTCACCTATCCGCTCGCGCCGGCGAGTTCGCTCGACGCGATCGTCGCAGCGGTGCGCCGCGGCTTTACCTGGCTCGGCACGCACGCCGAGCGGCGGCTGAACGCATCGCCGCAGCGCATCGTCGTCGGCGGTCATTCGGCGGGCGGACAACTCGCCGGCATGCTGGCCGCGACGGACTGGGCCGCGCACGGACTCGATCCGCACAGCGTCGGCGGCGTCTTCGGACTGAGCGGACTCTACGACCTCGAACCGGTGCGCCGCGCCAACGTCAACGAATGGCTGCGGCTACCCGACGCGGCGGCCGCCGAACGCAATAGCCCGCAGTCGCATCCACCGCACGCGCCGGTCCCGGTGATCGCCGCAGCCGGGCAATGCGAGAGCGACGAGTTCCGCCGGCAATCGCAGGCGTACGCGCGCGCCTGCGCCGCCGCGGGTTGCAACGCGACGTATCTCGAGCCGGCCGGACACAACCACTACACGATCGTCGAGCAATTGGGCGATCCGGCCACCGAGTTGAGCGCGCTGCTGCTCGGCCTGCTCGGCCTCGCGTAGCGCTACGCCGCGGTCGGCGCCGGCCGGTTGTACGCCGACTCGATCAACTCCGCGAACTTCCGCTCCACCACGCGCCGCTTGACTTTGAGCGTCGGCGACAACTCGCCGTCTTCGATCGTGAGTTCGCGGGGCAGCAACGCCACCCGCCGGATCTGCTCGAACGAGGCCAGGTCGGCGGTTTGCGCGGCGACGTCGCGGCGCACGAACTCCTGCACGTCGTGGCGCGCGGCGGCAGCCGCCGTGCCGAGGTCGTCGGCGATGCCCAGTTCCTTGCGCAGCAAGGCCCAGTTCGGCGCGACCAAGGCGATCGGATAGGGGCGTCCGTCGCCGGCAACCAGCACTTGAGCGATGTAGGGCGAGCGTTTGATCGACGCCTCGACGCGGCTCGGCGCAACGTACTTGCCCGCCGACGTTTTGATCAGCTCTTTCTTGCGGTCGGTGATGAACAGGAAGCCGTCCTCGTCGAGGCGGCCGATGTCGCCGGTCTTGAACCAGCCGTCGTCGTCGAAGGGCCGCTCGTCGGGCAAGTTATAGTAGCCGCGCATCACGTTGGGGCCTTTGACCAAGATCTCGCCGTCCTCGGCGATGCGCACGCGGACGCCGGGGATCGTTTTGCCCACGCTGCCGTAGCGCATCGCATCGAGACGGTTGACCGACACGACCGGCGAGGTCTCGGTCAAGCCGTAGCCTTCGCAAATCGTCAAGCCGAGCGCCGCGAAGGTCAAGGCGATGTCGCGATGGAGCGGCGCGCTTCCGCTTACCAGAAAGAGCGCGCGGTCGAGGCCGAGCCGTGCCGGGATTTGCGAGAGCACCAGCCGCCGGGCCAGCGTGTAGGCCAAGCGCAAACCGAGCGAAGCCTTCAGCGAATCGGCAAGAGCGATTTGATATTCGCGCCCGACCTGGAGCGCCCACGGCACGAGGACGGCCTTGAGGCCGCCGTCGGCTTTCGCGGTGGCGACCGTCCCGGCCAGCACGCGTTCGAAGATGCGCGGTACCAGTCCCATCGTGCGCGGCCGCACCGCGCGCAAGTCGTCGAGCAGAAAGTCGGGCTGGGTGACGTGCAAGTCGCAGCCGTACTGTAAGTAGCCGAGCACGCCCGTGTGTTCGTAGATGTGGGCGAAGGGCAGCACCGAGAGCACGGGGTCGCCGGGCATGATGCCGGGTAACGCGTATTGCGACGACTCGTACGAGTTGCTCGACAGGTTGCCGTGGGTGAGCATCACGCCCTTGGGATTCCCGGTCGTTCCCGACGTGTAGATCAGCACGGCCAAGTCGTCGAGGCTCACGCCGTCTGCAAGACCGAGCGCGCGCTGACGGTCGGCGGCGAGCAACGCCCGTCCGCGTTCCTCGAACGCCGCCAGCCCATCGGGACCGTCTCCGTCGAAATGAATGCAGGGCGGCGCGGCCGGACACGCGGCGCGCAGGCGCGCCACGTCCGCGGGCGTGCCCACGAACGCCAGCTTGGCGGCCGAGTCGGTGAAGATGAAGTCGGTCTGATCGAGCGCGAGCGTTGCAAAGACCGGCACCACGACGCCGCCCGCGAGCAATATCCCGAAGTCCGCGGCGATCCAGTCGAGCCGATTTTCCGCGACGATCGCGACGCGGTCGCCTCGCTGCACGCCGTCGGCGCGCAAGGCGCAGGCGATCGACAACGCCCGGTCGAGCATCTGCGTCGAACTCAGGTAACGCCACACCGGGGCGCCCAGCCGTTCGCCGAAGGCGCGCTCGCGCGGGGTCCGGAGCGTCTCCGCGATCATCTGCGGCAAGGTCTGCACGAAAAGGCCTCCCCTGGGGTGCGCGCGCCCGGTTGGCGGCTTACGGTCGCTGAGGTTATTTCCTATGCGGTGACGCATTCCCGGAAAGAACATTCGCCGTCTTTCACAAAGGCAACGCCCAAGCGCGCCGCACCTGCGGCCGACTCGACGAAGGGTAGATCATGCACCTGAAGCCGGCGACGGCGGCGGCCGCTCTCGCGACCGCTCTGACACTCTGGTTGCCCCGGCCCGCGCCGGCGCAAGCCCTCGACCCCGCCGCCGCCTCGGTGGCGGGCAACGCCGGAAACATGCTGCGCGACGCGCTCGCCGCGCGCAAGGCGGGCGCCAAGGGCGCCGCGGCGCTCGCCAGCCCGGCGCCGGCGGGCTCGCCGCGTCCGGGCATCCAGCATCCCAGTTCGCCCGGCTTCCACTACACGCTCGACGCCTCGAGCGCGTTTCCCAACGGCGACATCGGCTTCCACCGCAACAGCCTGCCCGGCGGCATCGACGGCGCGCTCTTCTACGGGCCCGACAAGTACACGCGGCTCCAGGCCGGCTTTTACACCCTCTCCGAGTATCCGCTGGGCTTTGATTCCGGCACGGTGCCGTCGTACGTGCTCAACGGCGCGATTCCGGTTCTCGGGCCGTTGCTCGGACCCGGACGGCAGAACTGCACCGTGTTGGGCGGCCTCGTCGGCGGCGCGGTGCCCAACTGTCCGGCCAACTTGCAAGCCGCGCAGCAAGATGCGACGGTGCGCAACCGCATCGTCACCCTCGGCCTTTCGCGCATGGTCTACATCGGCGGCCTCTTTCCTATCGTGATCACGCCGCAGTACGTTTCGCGCGCGGGCAGCATCGGCGGCAGCGACGACATCTTCGAGGTGTACAACCCCGACACGATGACCGCGCAACGGCTGCACCTGCGCACCGTGCAGACGCAATCGGTGCTGGCCACGATACCGCTGGTCAACTCGCCGAAGTTCTTTGCGGCCTACACGCTCGGCCCGCAGTGGCTGGTGCACAGCGCGGGACTCAATCAAAACAACCACGCGCAGATCTTCCAAGTGCTCGACGTGCGTTATTTCGCGAGCAAGAAGACGACGTTTTTCGTGCAGCCTTCCCTCCTGCAAGACGAATTGCCGAGCGACCCGTACCCGCAGCGAATACCGACGCTCGTCGCCGGCTTCAGCCACAAGCTGGCCAAGCCGTTCTTCATCCAAGCCTACCTGGCCCAGGGCAGCCCGACCAATCCGCCGCACGGCCAAACCGGACGGCTCGGCATCATCGACGTGACCTGCATCCAGTTGCCGGTGTGCCTGACCAACCCCGACCCGCGCACCAACACCGCGCTGCAGTTGGGCGGCCTGAAGGCCTCGACGTTCGTGCTGCAGATCGGCATCGGCACGCCGTCCGTATTGCCCCTCTAGCCCGCTCGCACGACTAAGCGGCGCGGGGGCGTCGCCCGCCGGCGCCGAAATCCGAACCTCTTGCGCACGTTCGCGCACAACCGACTTTTCCGGAGATTTCCATGGTAGAGACCGCAGCCCGACCGGCGCTGGTCCGCGCCGAAACGCGCGACGGCGTCCGCATCCTGACGCTCGACAATCCCCCCGTCAACGCGCTCTCCTTCGCGACCGCGGCGGCGCTGATCGACGGCGTGACCGCCGCCGAAGCCGACGAGTCCGTCCGCGCGGTGGTGATCGCCGGCGCCAACGGCATGTTCAGCGGAGGCGCCGACATCAACGAGTTCCTCGCGCCGCCGCCGCCGGGCAGCAAGAGCCTGCGCGACGCGATCGCGACGATCGAGAAAGCCTCGAAGACGTTCGTCGCCGCGATCGACGGCAACGCGCTGGGCGGCGGATGCGAGATCGCATTGGCCTGCGACTACCGCATCGCGACGGCCGGCTCGCGGCTCGGTTTACCGGAAATCAAACTGGGACTGTTGCCCGGCGCCGGCGGCACGCAACGTTTGCCCCGCCTTTTGGCCGCGCGCAATCCGGCCAACCACGGCATGGCCGGCGTGCAGATGGCGCTCGACTTCATGCTCAAGGGCGAGATGAAGCCGGCGAAAGCGGCCAAAGCGATGGGCCTGCTCGACGAGGTGGTCGAGGGCGACGTGATCGAACGCGCCGTCGACCTCGCCAAGACGAAGGCCGGCACGAAGGATCGGGTCAGCGCCAAGAGCTTCGTCGTGCTGCCGTTCATGACCGCGATCGCGCACGGCATGGTCCCCGCCGAAGACAAGGGCGGCTTCGCAGCGCACAAGCTGATCGACGCGGTCGAAGCGGCTTCGATGCTCGACTTCCCCTTCGGCCTCGCGCGCGAGTACCGGCTCTTCGACGAACTCGTCGTCGGCACGCAGGCGCAGTCGGCCATCCACCTCTTCTTCGCCGAGCGCGAACTGGGCAAGATCCCCGATCTCGCCGCCGACGTGAAGCCGGGCAAGATCGCGAGCGCGGCCGTCGTCGGCGCGGGCACGATGGGCACCGGCATCGCGATGGTCTTCGCCAACGCGAAGATTCCGGTCCAGGTGATCGACGTCAACGCCGAGCAGGTGGAGCGCGGCAAGAAGGCCGTCGCCGACACCTATGCGGCGCAAGCCAAGAAGGGCCGCATGACCGCCGACGAAGCCGCGGCGCGCACCGCCTCGGTGCAGTTCGTCGGCGACTACTCGGCGATCGCCGGCGTCGACCTGGTGGTCGAAGCGGTCTTCGAGAGCATGGAGGTCAAGAAGCAGGTCTTCGCCGCGCTCGACAAAGCGCTCAAGCCCGAAGCGATCCTCGCTTCGAACACCTCGACGCTCGACATCGACGCGATCGCCGCCTCGACGTCGCGTCCCGACAAGGTCGTCGGCCTGCACTTCTTCGCGCCGGCCAACATCATGCAGTTGCTCGAAATCGTACGCGGCAAAGCGACTTCGCCGCAGACGCTGGCCACCTCGGCCGCACTGGCCAAGGCGCTCAAGAAAAAGGGCGTCATCTCGGGCAACGCCTTCGGCTTCATCGGCAACCGGATGCTCTTCGATTACGCGCGCGAAGCGATGTACTTGGTCGAAGAGGGCGCGCTGCCCAAGCAGATCGACGCGGTGCTGCGCGACTTCGGTTTCCCGATGGGTCCATTCCAAATGTTCGACCTCTCGGGCCTCGACGTGTTCTACAAGATCGGGCTGGAGGCGCCGCCTTCGCCGTACCGCGCGTCGAAGATAGTGACCAAACTCTACGAGCAGGGCCGCTACGGTCAGAAGACCGGCGGCGGCTTCTACGATTACGTCGCGGGCTCGCGCGAGCCCGCGGTCAACCTCGGCGTCGAGCAGTTGATCGAAGCGGAGTCGAAGGAACTCGGCATCACACGCCGCGAGATATCGAACGACGAGATCCTCAAGCGCTGCATGTACGCGCTGATCAATCAAGGCGCCGAACTCTTGGGCAGCGGCGTCGCCTTGCGGCCGGGCGACGTCGACATCGTCTGGATCTACGGCTACGGCTTTCCGTGGTGGCACGGCGGCCCGATGTGG
>Ga0326727_10024485_pt1 | contig 11408 bp, 10 predicted proteins | sample MB2enrmetagenome_FD_207643 | JGI IMG/M metagenome (GOLD analysis project Ga0326727, IMG submission 207643) | Lab enriched peat soil microbial communities from McLean, Ithaca, NY, United States - MB29MY | ecosystem: Environmental > Terrestrial > Soil > Wetlands > Peat | place: USA: New York... | reverse complement strand
AGCGCTACCTGGCGCGGCAGGGCACGGTGGTGCTGAAGTTTTTCCTGAATATTTCCTTTGAAGAACAGAAGCGCCGGTTCTTCGAGCGGCTGGAGGATCCGAACAAGAACTGGAAGTTCAGCGCCTCCGACATTGCCGAGCGGGCCTACTGGAACGCCTATATGGATGCTTACGAGGCGGCGATCACGGCCACCGCCGCGCCGCATGCGCCCTGGTTCGTGGTGCCGGCGAACAACAAATGGTTTACCCGCCTGGTGGTGGTGGGGGCGATGATCGAAGCCCTGGAAGCGTTGGATCTCAAGCCGCGGGAGATGCAGGCGCCGGACCGTATCCGGCTGGCGGAGGCGCGGCGGCGGCTGACCGAAGAAGACCCCAATACCATCCCGCGCTGATCGGGACGCTCCGGAAGAAGTGCTGCCAACCCGCGAAAAGGCTGACCGTCACTCCAGGGTTGGGGGATCGGCCCCTTCCTTGCCTGGCCTGATGATGGGGCTGGCGGAATCGTGTATGCCGGCGTGGCCACGGCCTGTGCTGGGTTGGCTGCGGCAACGGAATGGCCGCAGCCGCATGCATGTGCTCAGCCGGGAAACCGCCGGCACCCTTCCATCCGCCGGATGGCCGGGCGCCCGCCGCGCGCAGGCGTCGATCGCCGGCGGCATCTGGTGGCTCGCGCTGGTGTCCGCGTGGCTGCTGCTGTGCGCCCCCCTGCTGCTGGTGGACCTGCCGCCGCTGACGGATTATCCGAACCATCTCGCCCGCATGGTCGTGCTGTCCCGGCTCGGGGATGACCCGTTTCTTTCGTTGTACTATGCGGCGGCCTGGGGCATCATTCCCGACCTCGCCATCGACGCCTTCATGCCGGCCCTGCTGGGGGTGATGCCCGCGCCGGTCGCGGGCAAGGCGGTGCTGGCCGGCATCCTGCTGCTCGACGTGGCGGGTGCTGCCGCTTATGCGGCCGCCATTCACGGGCGGCGGACCTGGTGGTCCCTCGGGGCCGCTCTGGCGGCGCATAATGTCGCGTTCATGATGGGGTTCCTGAATTTCGGTCTTGGCACCGGCCTGGCGATGTCCCTGGCGGCGATCTGGATCCGCCTTCGGCCCGCGGCGCCTCGCCTGGCCGCGGCCGGCGGCGCGGCCGCGGCGGCGCTGCTGTTTTTCTGCCACCTGATGGGGGTGTTCTTCTTCCTCGTCCTCGTCGCCGCCTACGAGGCATGGCTCGCCCGGACGCGGCTGCGCCTGGCCGGCTGGACCGGCGCCGGCCTGCGGCGCGCCGCCGCCGCCGCGGCACCGCTCGCGGCGGCGGTCGTTCCGGCCGCGGCGCTCTGCTGGCTCGGCGCGCCGCAGGCCGCCGACGGCGAAACGATGTTCCTGTCCGCCGGCGAGAAGCTTTGGCAGCTGACCTGGCCGTTCGCGAATTACGACCGCACGCTGGACCTGGGCGCGTTCGCCTGCGTGTGGGGCCTGCTGCTGGCCTGCCTGGCCACGCGACGCCTCGTGATCGCCCCCGGAGCCGCCGCCGCGGTCGCGGTCGTGGCGGCGCTGTATGCGGTCCTGCCGATCAGCTTCGGCGGAACCGGCTTCCTGGATACGCGGCTGTCGGTCATGCTCGGCTTCCTGGCCTTCACGGCATTCAGGCCGAGGCTCGACGGCCGGACCGGCGCCGCGGCCGGGATCGTGCTGGCGGCGCTGCTGTGCGTGCGGGTGGCCACCCTGTCGGTCGCCTGGAACGAGTGGCGGACCGACACCGCCGACGCGCGAAGCCTGGCCGCGCTGGTGCAGCCGGGCGAAAGGGTGGTGCAGATCGACATCCGGCCGGACGAAGTCGACGATTACACGGACCGGGCGCCGCTGCCCTGGCGGCTGTCGACGGGCTACAATACCGAGTACCACCTGGTCGGCTATTTCCTCATCGAGCGTTCGGCGTTCTGGCCGTCCCTGTTCGTCAACCCGGGCCAGCAGCCGCTCCGGCTGCGCCAGCCCTACGAGGCGCTGGCCAACGCGGCGCACGCCGTGCCCGGCCACGCCGAACTGTCGAAACGGCGGGCGGAGGGCAATCCGCCGGCGCCCAACCCCTATTGCGCCTTCGACGCCCTCATTCTCACCGGAACCTGGGCCGAACCGGACCCGGCAACGCTCGCGCCCGACTGGCTGGACTTCGTCGCGGCGAACCGGACGGCCGCGCTTTACCGGATCAAGGGAGCGCGTCGGTGTACTGCTTCTTCGCAATGAATCCGCGGCGTTGGGGCGCTGCCCCAAACCCCGGCAGGGGCTTTGCTCCTGCACCCAGCCAGGGGCACAGCCCCTGGACCCCTATCCTGGAGTGGCGCCGCAGGCTGGGGGGCACGCGGGCGATGGCCGGCTGTCCGACGAGCTGCTAATCTCCTGTAAACTATCAGGAGGCTCGATGACCCCCCCGGATATCCAGGCCGTCCGCGTCGCCGGCATTGGCCGCCGGCGCGCCATCGCGGCGGAACGACCGGCGCCGGGTGCGACCCTGCGGGGCTGAGCCATGCAGCGCATCGACGCCGCCACGCTGCACGGCTGGCTCACCGACGGGCACGAACTGGCGGTGCTGGACGCCCGCGAGGAAGGCGAATTCGGCGCCTCCCACCTGTTCTGGGCGGTGCCGTGCCCGCTGTCGCGCCGCGAGATGCGCGCCCACGCCCTGCTGCCCCGCCTGTCCACCCGCATCGTCTGCACCGATGACGGGCGCGGTCTGGCGGAAAAGCTGGCGGCGTGGCTGGGAGGCCAAGGCGCCACCCGCGTCGCCGTGCTCGACGGCGGCACCAAAGGATGGGAGGCGGCCGGGTTCACGCTGACATCCGGCGTCAATGTGCCGTCGAAGGCGTTCGGCGAATGGGTGGCGCACCAGTACGGCACCGAAAGCGTGTCGGCCGCCGAGCTGAAATCCTGGCTCGACGCCGGCCGCGACATGGCGGTGCTGGACAGCCGCACCTATGAGGAGTTCCGCCGCATGTCGGTCCCGACCGCGATCAGCGTGCCGGGCGGCGAACTGGCCTACCGCATCGCCGACCTGGTGCCGGACCCGGAAACGCTGATCGTGGTGACCTGCGCCGGCCGCACCCGCTCCATCCTGGGCGCCGAAAGCCTGCGCCGCGCCGGCGTGCCTAACCGCGTGGTGGTGCTGCGCAATGGCACGATGGGGTGGGAACTGGCCGGGTTTCCGCCCGAGCGGGGCCGCACCGAGCGGTTTGCGCCGGGGCGGCCGGACGGCGCCGAACTGGCGCTGCTGCGGGCGCGCGGCTTCGCCGATTCCTGTGGCGTGCGGGTGATCGGGCCGGCCGAACTGACGCAGCTGGAATCAGACCCGGAGCGGTGCTGCTACGTACTCGACGTGCGCGACCCGGCGGAGTTCGCCGCCGGGCACCGGCCCGGCAGCCTGTCGGCTCCGGGCGGACAGCTGCTCCAGACCACCGATGCCTGGATCGGCGTGCGCCACGCCCGCATTGCCCTGCTCGATGATGACGGGGTGCGGGCGCGCATGACGGCCGCCTGGCTGCGCCAGATGGGCCATCGCGACGTGTTCGTGGTGGAAGGCGGGCCACCGGACGCGGCGGTGCCCGGCGTTCCGGCGGACAGCGTGCCGGGGCTTGCCTCTCCCGCACCCGGCGTCGAGGTGGAGATGATCGACGCCGACAGCCTGGCGGCGGCGGGCGATGCCACGGTGGTCGATCTGGCGCGCAGCATCGACTTCCGCGCCGGGCACATCCCCGGTGCGTTATGGGGGCTGCGCAGCCGGCTGGAGGCGCTGCGCGACACGCTGGCGGTGGCCCGGCTGGTGGTGCTGACCTCGCCGGACGGGGGGCTTGCCCGGCTGGCGGTGGCGGAGGCGAAGGCGCTGACGCGCGCGCCGGTGCGGGTGCTGGCGGGCGGCACGGCCGCCTGGGTTCGCGCCGCGCACAGGCTGCGGCACGACCGCGGCAATCCGCCCGACGAGGCCTGCATCGATGTCGATCTGCGGCCGTATGACCGCAACTCCGGCGTCGAGCAGGCCATGCGGGCCTATCTGTTCTGGGAGATCGGCCTGCTGCAGGCGGTCGAGCGCGACGGCACGGTCGCGTTCGGGGTGCCCGCAGCCGGCTGATGGGGAGGCGGACCGTTTATTCCTTCCTGTCCGCCGCCGGGCGCGTCGCGCTGGATCTGCTGCTGCCGCCGCATTGCCTGACCTGCGACGCCCCGGTGGACGCGCCGGGCCGGTTCTGCCCGGCCTGCTTTCGCCAGGCGGGGTTCATCACCGACCCCTGCTGCGTGCTGTGCGGCGTGCCGTTCTCGCACGCCGGCCAGGGCGGGCGGGACCGGTTGTGCCCGGCCTGCCGGGCGCAGGCGCCGCCCTGGGGGCGGGCCCGCGCGGCGCTGCGCTACGATACCCAGTCGCGCCGGGTGGTGCTGCCGTTCAAGCATGGCGACCGCACAGAATATGCGGTGGCGCTGGCCCCGCTGATGGCCCGCGCAGGAGCGGCGCTGCTGCGCGAGGCGGAGGTGATTGTTCCGGTGCCCCTGCATCGGCGCCGGCTGATTGCGCGGCGCTACAACCAGGCGGCGCTGCTGGCCCGGGCGCTGTCCCGCCTGTCCGGGGTGGCGGCGCTGCCCGACGCGCTGCGGCGCACGAAAGCCACCATGTCGCTGGGTGAGCTGGGCGCGGCGGCGCGCGCCGAAATGGTCAAGGACGTGTTTGCGATCCGGCCGAGCCGGGCGGGCGGCATCGCCGGGCGGCGGGTGCTGCTGGTGGACGACGTAATGACCTCGGGCGCGACCTGCGGCGCCTGCACCCGGGTGTTGCTGGCGGCCGGGGCCGCCGGGGTGGATGTGCTGGTGGCCGCCCGCGTGCCCGATCCGAGATTGCAGTAACCCGCCTGCGCAACCATTTGCCAGGCCGCAAGGAAACCATGATGCCCGACATCGAGATCTACACCCAGCCTTATTGCGGCTATTGCGCCCGCGCCATGGCGCTGCTGACCCGCAAGGGCGTCGCCTTCCGCGAGATTTCGGCGCCGCAGGGCACCGCCGAGCGCGAGGAGGCGATCCGCCGGTCCGGCCGTGCCACGGTGCCGCAGATATTCATCGATGGCGGCTTGATTGGCGGTTGCGACGACCTGCTGGCGCTGGAGCAGGCAGGCCGGCTGGACGCGCTGCTGGGGGCGTAGCAAGGTCGCTGGCGCGGCGGTCGCCTGGGCCGGATGCCAGTTTGCGTCCTGTCAAGGCTTCATTTATCAAAATGTATCAGAGTGAGCGCATGATCCACTATGACCTTCACTGTGGCGACGGCCACGCCTTCGACGGCTGGTTCAACAGCAGCGCGTCGTTCGAGGAGCAGGCCCGGCGCGGCCTGCTGGAATGCCCGGTCTGCGGCGACACGAAGGTGGATCGCGCGCTGATGGCTCCGGCGTTGCCGCGCAAGGGCAATGCCGGGCGCGCGGTTGCCGCGGTGGCGCCACCGCCGGCGGTGCCCGCAGCCGTGCCGGCTCCGGCCGCCTTGGCCAGGCACATTCCCGACCATGTGCGCGCCATGCTGCAGCGCGTGCGTGCCGAGGTCGAGAAGCATTGCGACTATGTCGGGGACGCATTCGCCGAGGAAGCGCGCCGCATGCATCGCGGCGAGAGCGACCGCCGCGGCATTTACGGCGAGGCCAGTCCCGACGAGGCCGAGTTGCTGGCCGATGAGGGGATCGACGTTTCCCGGGTGCCCTGGGTGCCGCGCGCCGACGGGTGAGTGGCTTCCTGGGGACGTAAGCAAGTAAAGCAAGGCCAGGGCGCTGCCCTGGACCCGCAAGGGGTCAGTGGACCCCTTGACCCCATTACTAAGGGGTCCAGGGGCAATGGCCTTGGTGGGATCGGGCCGCGAAGCGGACCGATGGGCTACGCCCCGGCTAACCGGTAGCGCAATCCCCCCTCCGCATCCTCCTCCTCCGCCAGTTCCCCCAGCGCCACCATATGGTTCACATGGGCCAGCACCTCGCCGAAGGCGAAGCCGGTCTGGTGCTCGTCCAGCACGCGCGGGAACAGCACCGCCACCAGATCGGCCGCCGACAGTGCCAAATCCCGGCTGGCCTCGGCGATCTGGGCGCAGCGCGCCGCGTGGTGGGCGATCAGTTCGTCGATGCGCACATGCAGCCCCTCGAAGGGCAGTCCGTGGCCAGGCAGCACCAACGCCTCGGCCGGCAGGGCCCGGCGCAGGCTGGCCAGCGAGGTCAGGTAGCTGCCCAGCGCATTGGCCTGCGGTTCCATCGCGGTGACGCTGACATTGGGGGAGATTTTCGCGATCACCTGATCGGCGGCGAGAAACAGGTTTTCCGCCGGGCAGAACAGCAGGCCCTGCTCCAGCGTGTGGCCGCCGCCGGTCAGCACCTGAAAGCTCCGCCCGCCGATATCGAGCGACTCCCCGTGCCGAAGCCGGTGATAGGTGCTCGGCACGCCGGTGGTCAGGCGCAGATAAAGATGGCCGCGCTCCAGCACCCGTTCGGTGACCAGTTCGTCGAGCCCGTGGCGGCGGTAGAACGGCCGCCAGCTTTCGGCCCCCAGATCGGCCGGCGCATATTGCAGCGCCAGGCTGAACAGGTATTCGGCCCGCGGCATCCAGAGTTCCAGCCCGTGCCGCCGCGCCAGCCAGCCGGCCAGGCCGACATGGTCAGGATGGAAATGCGTCACGATCATGCGCGACAGCCGCCGGCCGCGCAGCGTCCCGGCCAGCACACTCTCCCAGATTTCCTGGGTGCGGGCATCGCCGATGCCGGTGTCCAGCACCGCCCAGCCGTCATTGTCCTCGATCAGGTAGACATTGATGTGGTCCAGCCGGAAGGGCAGGGGCAGGCGCAGCCATAGAATGCCGGGCGCGATTTTCTGCGGCACGCCGAAGGGCGGCGGCTCGGCGACGGGAAACCGCAGCGTCGGCTCGGTCAGGGGAGTGGGCATGCGGGGCGTCTCCTGCTGCGCCGACAGAGAAGCAGCCGAAGGGGGGCGGGTTCAACCCGACCCGGCGCGGCGGCGCGGTGCGGCATGGCCCGGCTGCATGGCCTGGCGGATTGGCGCCGGCAGCGCTGCGGAGTAGGAGGGCTGCCGGCGATTCCGGGATGCCGGCCGATCCGGGGGCGGTAGCGCCGGCCCGGATGCAACACGAGGACATACGATGCAGCTTCTGACCCAGCGCTGCACGCTGCTCGACCCGATCGAGCGCGCCAGCCGCGATGAGATCGCCGCCCTGCAGCTGTCGCGCCTGAAGTCCACGCTGCGCCGCGCCTACGACAATATCGGCCACTACCGCCGCGCCTTCGAGCGGATGGAGGTGCATCCGGACGACCTGCGGAGCCTGGAGGATCTGCGCAAATTCCCCACCACCAGCAAGGACGATCTGCGCGCCAACTACCCGTTCGGCATGTTCGCCGTGCCGCGCGAGCAGGTGGTGCGGCTGCATGCCTCCTCCGGCACCACCGGCAAGCCGACCGTGGTCGGCTACACGAAGGGCGACATCGACATCTGGGCCGAGGTGATGGCCCGCTCGATCCGCGCCGCCGGCGGCCGGCCGGGCGATGTGGTTCATGTCGCCTTCGGCTATGGCCTGTTCACCGGCGGGCTGGGCGCACATTACGGCGCCGAGCGGCTGGGCTGCACGGTGGTGCCGATGTCGGGCGGCCAGACCGCCCGGCAGGTGCAGCTGATCAATGACTTCAGGCCCGACATCATCATGGTCACGCCGTCCTACATGCTGGCGATCGGCAACGAGTTCGAGCGCGAGGGGCTCGATCCGCGGCGCTGCTCGCTGCGTATCGGCATGCACGGCGCCGAACCCTGGACCGCGGCGATGCGGCGCGAAATCGAGGACCGTTTCGACATGAACGCGCTCGACCTGTACGGGCTGTCCGAGATCATCGGTCCCGGCGTGGCCTGCGAGTGCATCGAGAGCAAGGACGGGCTGCATCTGTGGGAGGACCATTTCTATCCCGAGATCCTCGATCCGGCGACCGGCGAGCCGGTGCCGGATGGCGAGCCGGGCGAGCTGGTGCTGACCCCGCTGACCAAGGAGGCGATGCCGGTCATCCGCTACCGCACCCGCGACCTCACGCGGCTGCTGCCGGGCACCACGCGCAGCATGCGGCGGATGGAAAAGATCACCGGCCGGACCGACGACATGCTGATCATCCGCGGCGTCAACCTGTTCCCGAGCCAGATCGAGGACCTGATCCTGAAGGATCCGGCGCTGTCGCCGCATTACGTGCTGGAGGTGTACCGGCGCGATCATCTGGACACGCTGGATGTGGTCGTCGAGGCCCGGCCGGGGATGACGCTGCAGGACGACCACGCAAGGCAGGCCTGTGCCGGAAGGTTGGCGCACGCGGTCAAGGCGTATGTGGGCGTGACCGTGCGCGTACGCATCGCCGAGGCCGGCGAGGTCGAACGGTCGGTGGGAAAGGCCAGGCGGATTATCGATATGCGGCCGAAGGAGTGAGGGCGCTGCCCCGGACCCCGGCGGGGCCAGGCTCTGGCCTTCTCTTGCCGGCTCGCCAGCCCTATGCACAAGTGACATAAGATCGCCCTGTTACAGGAACATACCTTGCACCAGGACAGCAGCGTGTTGACCGCCCTATCGCAGCCGGAGGCCGGCGTCGCGGCAAGCGCGCGTCCGCTCACCGGCAACGAAGCCATCGCCCGCGGCGCCTGGGAGGCCGGGGTGCGGGTGGCGGCGGCCTATCCGGGCACGCCGAGCACGGAAATCCTGGAAACCCTCGCCCGCTATCCGGCCGAGGACATCCAGGCCCAGTGGTCGACCAACGAAAAGGTGGCGCTGGATGTCGCCATCGGCGCTTCGTTCGCCGGTGTGCGGGCGATGGCGTCGATGAAGCATGTCGGCCTGAACGTGGCCGCCGACGCCCTGATGTCGCTGACCTATATCGGCGTGAATGGCGGCCTGGTGATCGTTGTGTGCGATGATCCCGGCATCCACAGCTCGCAGAACGAACAGGACACGCGGCTGTTCTGCCGGCTGGCCATGGTGCCCTGCCTGGAACCGGCCGACGCGCAGGAAGCGTTGGAAATGACCCGCTTCGCCTTCGCGCTGAGCGAGCTGTTCGATACCCCCGTGGTCATCCGCAGCACCACGCGGCTTTCCCATACGCGCAGCGTGGTGCGGCTCGGGTCGCGCGAGGTGCCGCTGCCGCGCGCCTTCCGCGAGGATACCAAGAAGAACGTGATGATCCCGGCGCATGCGCGTGCCCGCCACCCGCGGCTGATCGAGCGCGAGCAGAAGCTGGCCGCGTTCTTCGAGGAGAACCCGCTGAATCGCTGGGACAAGGGCGATCCGGCGATCGGCGTGATCACCGCCGGCACACCCTATGTCTATGTGAAGGAGATCCTCCCCGGGGCGAGCGTGCTGAAACTGGCGCTTTCGTACCCGTTGCCGCTCGGGCTGATCGACGAGTTCTGCCGCACGGTGGACCGGGTGTTCGTCGTCGAGGAGCTCGAACCGGCGATCGAGACGGAAATCCGCGCCGCCGGCATCGTCGCCGACGGCAAGGCGTTCTTCCCGCGCGTCGGCGAGTTCTCCCCCGAACGGGTGCGGGAAGGGTTCGAGCGTGCCGGCGTGCTGCAAGCGCGGCCGAAACCCGCACCCTGGCCGGTGCCGGCGACGCCGCGTCCGCCGGTGCTGTGCCCGGGCTGCCCGCATGTCATGAGCTACATGGCGATCCGGGCGCTGAACGCTCGCGTGGCCGGCGATATCGGCTGCTACACGCTGGCGGCGATCGAGCCGCTGCGCTCGGTCGATACCTGCGTGTCGATGGGGTCGAGCATCGCCAATGCGGTGGGCATCGCCAAGGCCGGCACGGAGGAAAAGCCGATCGTCGCCACCATCGGCGATTCCACCTTCCTGCATGCCGGCATCCCGCCGCTGATCGACGCCGTCTATAACAACGCCAACATTACCGTCATCATCCTGGACAACCACATCACCGCGATGACCGGCGGCCAGGACCATGCGGGCACCGGCCGCACGCTGCGCGGCGAAGGCACCGCGCGGGTGGATTTCGAGCAGATGGTGCGCGCCTGCGGGGTCAGCTGGGTGCGCAAGGTCGACTCCTACGATGTCGGCGAGATGTACCGGACCTTCCGCGAGGCGGCCGCGTTCAAGGGCGTGTCGGTGGTGATTTCCGACCGGCCCTGCGTGCTCGACCCGGTGCGCATCAAGGGGCCGGCCTTCGCGGTGGCGCTTGATGCCTGCACGGCCTGCCAGTCCTGCATGAATCTGGGCTGTCCGGCGCTGGGCTGGCACGACGAAACCGTGGAAGGGCGGCACAAGGTGACGATCAACGCCGAATTATGCATCGGCTGCACCCTGTGCGCGCAAAGCTGCCCGTCGGACTGCATCCGCCCGATGGCGGCGGCCGCCTGAGGGAGCGGACAGCCGCGATGACCGGCATGCAGACGCCGCCCCCGACCAACGTTCTGATCGCGGGCGTCGGCGGGCAGGGCGTGATCATGGTTTCCAAGGTGCTGGCGGCGCTGTGCCAGAGCCACGGTCTGCAGGTGAAGCAGAGCGAAGTGCATGGCATGGCCAAGCGCGGCGGCAGCGTGTTCAGCCATGTCCGCTTCGGCGCCCAGGTGTGGTCGCCCACCATCCCGCATGGCGAGGCCGATATCCTGGTGGCGCTGGAATGGGCCGAGGGGCTGCGCTGGCTCGATACGCTGCGGCGCGACAGCGGCACTTTCATTGCCGACACCCGGCAGATCGTGCCGCCGGTCGCCTTCCGTGATCGCCGGCCGGGTGGCCGGTCCGGCTATGCAGCGCCGGCTCCGGCGGCGGTCCTCGACATGGTCGGCTCCGGCTATGCGCTTGATGCGACCCGCATCGCCGCCGGTCTCGGCAATACGCGCATTGCCAATACGGTGCTGTTGGGCGCGCTTTCCACCGCGCTGCCGTTCCCGGCCGACGGCTGGACGGCGGTGTTGCAGGCGTTTGTGCCGGCGCACACGGTCGCACTGAACCTGAAGGCGTTCCAGGCCGGGCGCGACTGGGTGGAAAGCGGCAGCCGGCCGGCCGAGGAGGCTGCCCGGCCGGCCGGCGCGCCGGTGGCGGTGCGCGGCCACCGGCTGGAGATTACCGGGGCATGGTGCAAGGGCTGCGATATTTGCGTGAAGATGTGTCCGGAGCGGTGCCTGCGGCTGGATGGCCGGGGCATCGCCGAACTGGCGGACCCGGCGGCTTGCACGGGGTGCCGGGTGTGTGAATGGCTTTGTCCGGACTTTGCGGTGCGGGTGCTCGACGGGGCCTGCGCATGATGGGTTGCCGGGGCGTAGCCCCAGACCCCCACCAGGGGCAAAGCCCCTGGACCCCAGTACCGGGTTCCAAGGGCCTAAGGCCCTTGGTGGGGTCCAGGGGCGAAGCCCCTGGTGGGGCGCGG
>Ga0326727_10024484_pt1 | contig 11409 bp, 13 predicted proteins | sample MB2enrmetagenome_FD_207643 | JGI IMG/M metagenome (GOLD analysis project Ga0326727, IMG submission 207643) | Lab enriched peat soil microbial communities from McLean, Ithaca, NY, United States - MB29MY | ecosystem: Environmental > Terrestrial > Soil > Wetlands > Peat | place: USA: New York... | reverse complement strand
GTTTTCGGCCGCGACCTCTTGATTCTCCTGGGCGCGGGCGTCATGCTGCTGGCCACTCCCATAAGGCGGTTTCCGCCCAGCATTTGGGGCAAAGTCTCGACTTGTGTGCAGATCGGCACAGTTCTGGCCTGGCTGTTTCGAAACATTTGGAGCTTCCGGCCCCTGGATGCCCTAGCCCAGGCGGGAATCTGGATCTGCGCGGGATTCACTCTTTGGAGCGGCATCCACTACACTTGGCGGGCGGCTCGGACGGTGCGCGCCCTGCCCCGAAACGCTCCGCCCAGGCTGCCCCGGCATACTCATTGACGGGGTTCGCGCGCGGGAGTAGTCTAAAGGTGAGACGGGGTCCATGACTCGATACCAGCCCGCACCCTATTATCTTTGGTCCGGCACGGCGGCCGTGTTCCTGGCCGGCCTGTGCGGTTGGATGGGCTGGCATCGGCCACTGGCATTGATCCCGGCGGCCCTCTTCGTGCTGAGCGCCATCTTCCTCCTGCTCATGGCGTTCCGGCCGGCTATCGCGCTCCACGAGGGGTATCTTTCTTTCGGCCGCCGCATTATCCCCTGGATGGACATCCGCCGCGTGGATCGCCCCGTCAGTTGGGTTTCCCCGCTCATCGTCCGCCTCACTCTGTTCGACGACTCGCGCGTGTTGCTGGTGCATTCCGGCGACCTGGATTCCTGCAATAGCCTGCTCCGCAATCTGCGCCGCCTCTCGCGCGACGCGCTCATCGACGGCAAGCCCTACCGCCAGTACTTCGGCGAGGTGCTCGCGCCTCCTCCGGAACGCAAGCAACCTCCGCCGCCGCCGCGTTACCGCATCCTGCGGGCCGAGGATGAAGCCGAGGTGGAACGCCTCTATCAACGGTTGAAGACGGTCGGCAATCTCGACCAAAAGAGCGGATCGGACGAGAAGTAGTCCGTGGCCCGCCGCCGCTTCATTTCCCGCATCCTTACCTTGCTTGCCGTTGCGGCCCTCGCACTGGCGCTTTCCTACGCCCTCTGGCTTCCCCTGATCGGCCGCGCCCTGGTCCACGACGACGGCCCTTCCGCCGCCGACATCGCCGTGGTTCTGGGCGGCGACTACTGGGGCCACCGCATCGAAACCGCTGGCAACCTGGTGCGCCTCGGTCTGGTTCACACCGTGCTGGTGAGCGGCCCGTCCGGGTTTTATGGCGTGCATGAGAGCGACCTGGCGATCCCTTTCGCCATCCGCAAGGGATTCCCGGCGGCGTGGTTCGAGGCCTTCCCGCACGATGCGCTCTCCACCAAGGAGGAGGCCCGCGTACTCCTCGCCGAACTGCGCAGCCGCGGCGTTCATCGGGCTCTGATTGTCACCAGCGACTATCATTCCGCGCGCGCGCGGCGCATCTTCCTGGCCACCGAAAGAGCCATGGGCGGCGGCCCGGAGCTGCGCTTCGTCGCCGCGCCGGACCAGTTTTTCCACGCCAACTCCTGGTGGCGCGGCCGCGAATCGCAGAAGACCACGTTCATCGAGTGGTGGAAGACCGTGGCCACCGCGTTCGGTTACTGAGGCGGCCCGCGTAATGGATACGACCTTATGACCAAACCGTCGCTTGCAGTGAGCCTGTATCTTCTGAACGGATCCATCCTCCTGACCCACGAAATCGACTCGGCATACTGGAAGGAATGGCAGTTGTTCGGCCTCGGAGGAGGCATCCAGGCGTTTCTCGGAATCAACTTCCTCATGGCGCTGGCCATTCTCGTGGGCCTCGACCAGTTGGTCAAGGGGAAGCGTGCCGGGCACGTTTTCTCGTTCGTGCTGGCGGCCTCCGGAATCCTGGCGTTCGCGCTGCACACCTACTTCCTGTGCCAGGGCCGGCCGGAGTTCAGCCTGCCGGCGTCGAAGATCGTGCTCGGCGCCACGCTGGCCGTCTCCCCGGTTCAGGCCTGGTTCGCGTACCGCGGCTTGAGGCGGTGACGGACGGCGCGCGCGGCGCTACTGCAACCTGCGCAGTTCGTCCAAATCCAGCCTTCCCGTATAGATCGCCATTCCCAGCGCCGCATGGACGCCCATCCCGAGCAGCGCGCGCACGTCGTCCATGGTGGTAATTCCGCCGGCGGCAGTAAGTTCGAGCGGTGTCGCCGCCCTCAAGCGCCGGAACCAATCCAGGTCCGTGCCCTGTAACATGCCTTCCTTATCCACGTAAGTGCAAAGGAACCCCGAGCAGTACGGCTCTAACTCGCCCAGCACCTCTTCGGCACTGAGCTCCGTCGCTTCCTGCCAGCCGCGCACCACGATGCGGCCGCCCTTCGAATCGAGCGCGATCAGCGTGCGCTCGCGGCCGATCCCGTCTCTCAGCGCCGCCAAAAACTCGTGCCGCACCCCGCCCGCGGTGAACGCCGACGTGCCCACGATCACCTTACTCGCGCCCTGCTCCACCAGCGCCCGCGCGCGCTCCACCGTCCGCACGCCGCCGCCCACGCGCGTCACGGCTTTGGACGCCACCAGGCGCACCAGTTCCCCGTTCTCGCCCTTGCCCATGGCGGCATCCAGATCGATCGCCTGGATCTCCGGAAACCCCGCGAACCGGCGCAGCATCTCCTCGACTGAGTCGGCTTCCAGCGCTTTCTCGCGGCCTTGCACTAACTGCACCACCTTGCCGCCCATCAGGTCGATGCACGGAATAATCATTGCGCCAGCCTCATGGGGATGCCGCGCTTGTCGAGTTCTTCTTTCAACTGTTCCACCGTGTAAGTACCGAAATGGAATATGGAAGCGGCCAGGGCGGCATCCGCGCAACCGTCGGTCAGGACGCGCACGAAATGTTCCGGCTTGCCCGCCCCGCCGCTGGCGATCACGGGGATGTGCGTGGCCCGCGAGATGGCCTTCGTCAGCGCGCAATCGAAGCCGTCCTGCACGCCGTCGGTATCCATCGAGGTCAGCAGGATTTCGCCCGCTCCCAGGGCTTCGCCGCGCGCCGCCCACGCGACGGCGTCCATGTGTTCGTCGTCCCGGCCGCCGCGCGTGGTAACGGTCCAGTGGCCCACGCCCGTGCGCCGCGCGTCGATGGCCAGGATCACCGCCTGCGCGCCGAATTCCAGGCTCAGTTCGGTGATCAGCGCCGGCCGGCGCACAGCAGCCGTGTTCACAGAAACCTTGTCCGCGCCCGACATCAGGATGTGCCGCGCGTCCGCCACCGAGCGGATGCCGCCGCCCACCGCCAGCGGGATGAAAACCTTGCGGGCGGTGCGCGCCACCACGTCGGCCATGATGGCGCGGGCGTCGCTGGAAGCGGTGATATCCAGGAAGACCAGTTCGTCGGCGCCGTCGCGATTATAGCGGCCGGCCAGTTCGACGGGGTCGCCCGCGTCGCGCAGGTTGACGAAGTTCACGCCCTTGACCACGCGGCCGCCGGTAACGTCAAGACACGGGATGATGCGCTTAGCTAGTGGCATGGCGGGTCACATCTCCAGATAGTTCTTCACGATCCGCAAACCCACGCCACCCGATTTCTCGGGGTGGAACTGCACGCCGAACACGTTGCCCGCCTCCAGCAGCGCCGTATACGGCAACTCGTAGGTGCACACCGCCGCCGCTAGCGGAGACTCCGGCACGTAGAAGCTGTGCGCGAAATACACGTACGGCCGCGCGCCCAATCCCGCCAGCAGTTTCGATGCGCGCCGCGTCTCCAGTTGATTCCAACCCATGTGCGGCACCCGCGCGTCCAGCGGGAAACGCCGCACCTCGCCGGGAAACACGCCCAGGCCGCGCGCCTCGGGCGCTTCCTCGCTGCGATCGAATAGCGCCTGCAATCCCAGGCAGATGCCCAGGAACGGCACGCCCGCCGCGATCCGCCCCACCAGCGTCTGGCGTACGCCCAGCTCGTCCAGCGAGCGCATCATCTGTCCAAAATGCCCCACGCCCGGCAGGACGATCTTGCTGGCGCGCTTCAGTCCCGCGGCGTCGCGCACCAGCTCGTACGGGCAGCCCAACTCGCCCAGCGTGTTCTCCACGCTCCGCAAATTGCCTGCGCCGTAATCGAAAATCGTAATCACAAGAGGCCCTTCGTGGACGGCAACTGATCCTTCAGCCGCGCGTCCTTCGAGCAGGCGAATTTCATGGCCCGCGCGAAACACTTGAACACCGCCTCCACCTTGTGGTGATTCGAGCGGCCGTAAAGTACTTTGACGTGCAGGTTGGCGCCGGCGTGATTCACGAAGCCGCCGAAGAAGTCCTCCAGCAGCTCGCTTTGCAGGTCGCCCACCAGGCGCACCTTCACCAGGTCTTTATAGACCAGCGCCGGCCGGCCGCCCAGGTCGAGCGCCACCACGGCCAGGGTCTCGTCCATGGGCATGACGAAATATCCCGCGCGGTTGATGCCTTTGCGGTCGCCCAGCGCCGCGGCGAACAACTGGCCCAGCGCGATCCCCGTGTCTTCCACGGTGTGGTGCTGGTCCACGTCCAGGTCGCCCTCGGCGCGCAGCTTCAGGTCGAACCCGCCGTGCCGGGCGAACAGCTCCAGCATGTGATCCAGAAACCGAATGCCAGTGGAAATCTCGTAGCGCCCGCGGCCTTCGATGCGCAGCTCGCCCGAGATGCGCGTCTCCTTGGTATCGCGGCGGATGGCGGCGGTTCTCATGGCGCGAAGACCTCTTCCAGGTAATTGATGTCGTCGACGATGGCGTGCGCGCCGGCCGCCTGAAACAGGAACACCAGGTCGAGATACAGCGGATTGGATGGCGCGGCGATGCCGATGAACGGCACTCCGGCGGCTTGCGCGCACTGCGCGTCGTCCACCGAGTCGCCTACATAATAGAGGTTGCGGCCGGGGTTCAGGTCGCGGATCAGCGCCAGCCCGTCAGGCGCCGGCTTCTGGTTGGCCACCTCGTACATTCCCACGATGGGCGCAAACTCGATCTCCGGCGCGAAGCGGGCGAGCGTCATACGCGCTTCCGCCTTCGGCCTTCCCGTGAACAGCGCGAACTGAAATCCCCGGTTGAGGCGCTCCAGCACGCCCGGCTTCGCCAGCCATTGTTCGCGCAGCATCAGGCCGTCCGAGCCGTCGCCCAGGAACAGCTTCTGAAAGTACGCCTTCACTACCTCGAAGGGAACGCCGATGCCGGCCGAGGTCACGATATGGTGCGACAGTTTCCAATCGTCGTTCCAGCCGCCCTCGTTCTTGTACTCCTGAATCCGCTCGGGGGCGATGGCCGCGCCGGTGAAGTGCTCCACGGTGCGCGCGATGGTCTCGCGGTAACTCGCCGTCACGTCCACCAGCACGCCGTCCATGTCGAAAACCAGAATGGGCTTGTTCATGCCTTCCAGACCTCGCCCAGCGCATCCAGCAACTGGCGGGTCTGCTCGCGCGTTCCCACCGTGATGCGCACGCATCCCGCCGCTTCGTAGCTGCGGTCGCGCACCAGAATGGCGCGTCCGCGCAGCGCCGCGGCCACGGCCGCCGCCCGCTTGCCGAATTGGCCCAGCACGAAGTTCCCCGAGCTGGGCACGTAGCCGATTCCCAGTTTCTCCAGGCCCAGGCACAGCAGCTCGCGCGCCGCCAGCACCTCGGCCACGTAGCTCTCCACGTATTCCGTGTCCTCGACCGCGGCCCGCGCCGCCTCCACCGCCAGCGAGTTCACGCTGTAGGGCGATTGCGCCTTGTGCAGATACGCGATATTGGCCGGGTGGCTGAACAGGCATCCCAGCCGCATGGCCGCCATGCCGAACACTTTCGAAAACGTCCGCGTTACGTACAGGTTGGGCACGCGCCCGATCTCGCCCAGCGCGGTCACGCCCGAAAACTCGTAGTAAGCCTCGTCCACCAGCACCGCGGCCCGGCTGGCGCGGCGCAAGATGCGCTCGATGGCCAACAGCGAAATGCCCGTCCCGGTGGGGTTGTTGGGATTGGCCAGGATCACCGCGCGCGTCTCGGCCGTGATGGCGTCCAGCACCTCCTGCAGCGGGAACTCCATCCCCGGCATGGGATATGCCACCTCGCGAATCCGCGCCCCCGCCACCTCCGCGTAGAACCGGTACATGGCGTACGACGGCCGCAGCAGCAGCACTTCCTGGTTGTCGTCCACGTAGGTGTTGACGAACACCTGGATGGCCTCGTCGGTACCGTTGGTGAAGAGAAACTCCGCCGGCTCGACGTGGAAAAAGCGCGCCACAGCCTCCCTGGCTTCGCCGTATTCCGGGTACACCGACAACCGGCCGGCGTCGAGCCCGTCGCGCAACGCTGCGATAACGCGCGGCGAGCAGCCCACGGTGTTCTCGTTGAAATCCAGGCGCAGCTTGCCCACGCGGCCCGCCGTCGGCGGCGAATATGGCGCCATGGCCTGCACGCTCGGCCGCGGCTTGATGGCTCCCTTAGGCAATCTCATGACGGCCTCCGGACGCCCTGGCCCACCCGCGCTTCCACCGATCGCGCGTGCGCTTCCAGTCCTTCGGCGCGCGCCAGCGTGGTGATGGCCGGCTCCAGGCGCCGCAGCGCCGCTTCCGACAATTCCTGCACCGAGATGACCTTCACGTAGTCTGCCGCCGCCAGGCCGCCGCGCTGCCGGGCCGCGCCGCCGGTCGGCAGCACGTGGTTCGGTCCCGAGGCATAATCGCCCGCGGCCTCGGGGCTGTACGGCCCCACGAACACGCCGCCGGCATGGCGGACTTTCGCCAGGCACCCCGCATCCGGAACGCTCAGGTGCTCCGGCGCGAAGCGGTTGGCAATCTCCATCGCCTCGTCCAACGACTCCACCACCACCGCCGCAGAATTGCGGGCGATGGATTTCGCCGCCACCGGCGCGGTCGGCAGCACCGCCAGTTGCCGCTCGACTTCCCGTGCCACCGCCGCCGCCAGGCGCTTCGACGTGGTGAGCAGCACCGCCGACGCGTCGGCATCGTGCTCCGCCTGCGCCAGCATGTCGGCCGCCAGCACGCGCGGATCGCCCTCCGCCGCCACGATGACGATCTCCGTCGGCCCCGCCACGAAATCGATGCCCACCTCGCCCGCCAGCAGTTTCTTGGCCGCCGCCACGTAGATATTGCCCGGGCCCACGATGCGGTCCGCCCGCGGCACCGTCCGCGTGCCGAAAGCGAAGGCCGCGATGGCCTGCGCCCCGCCCATTTGGAAAACCTTCCCGATCCCCAGCAGCGAGGCCGTTCCCAGCACTTCCGTGACCGGATTGGGCGAGGCCACGCAGATGTTCGGCACGCCCGCCACCTGCGCCGGCACGGCCGTCATCAGCAGCGTGGAAGGCAGCGGATAGCGCCCCGCCGGAATGTACGCCGCCACCGTATCCAGCGGACGTACGATCTGCCCGAGGCGCAGTCCCGGCCGCATCTCGCGCGTCCATTCCCGCGGCAGTTGGCGTTCCGCATACGCGCGGATGTTGGCCGACGCCGTTTCGACGGCCTTCCGGAACGCGGGCGCCAGGCGCGCTTCTGCCACGCGCAGGTCCCGTTCCGCCACGCGCACCGTGCGTCCCTCGAATCCGTCGAACTTACGGGCATACTCCAGCAGTGCGCGGTCGCCGCGCTGGCGCACCGCCTCCAGAATGGGCCGCACCGTTCGCTCGGCTTCCGCCAGGCGCGCCGCCCTGCGCTTCAACAAGCGCCCGATTTCCTTTCCCGTCAGAATGCGCATCACAGCACGATCTTGTTCAGCGGATACTCGACGATTCCCTCGCCGCCGGCTTCCTTCAGCCGCGGTATGATGTCGCGCACCGTGGCTTCGTCCAGTATGGTGTTCACCGCCAGCCATTGCTCGTCGCTCAGGTGCGAGATGGTGGGCCGCTTCAGCGCCGGCAGCACCGCCAGCACCGCCGCCAGGCTGTCCTTGTGAACGTTGAGCATCAGCCCCACTTTGCCCAGCGCGTTGATGGCGCCCTCCAGCAGCATTTTGAGATCTTCCAGCTTGCGCCGCTTGCGGGCGTCCTGCCAAGATTCCTTGTTGGCGATTAACTGGGTGTTCGATTCCATCACCGTATCGACGATCTTCAGCTTGTTGGCCCGCAGCGAGCTACCGGTCTCGGTGACTTCCACGATGGCGTCGGCCAGCACCGGCGGTTTCACTTCGGTGGCGCCCCAACTGAATTCCACCTTGGCCGTCACGCCGTGCTTCGCGAGATACCGTTTGGTGGTGGCCACCAGTTCCGTGGCGATGATCCTACCGTTCAGGTCCGTCACCGAGCGGAAACTCGATGCCTCAGGCACGGCCAGCACCCAGCGCACCTTGCCGAAACTCTGCTTGGCGTAAATCAAGTCGGCCACGGCCACCACATCGGCTTCGTTCTCTTCGATCCAGTCCCGGCCCGTCAGACCGGCGTCCAGGATGCCGTCCTCCACGTAGCGCGCCATTTCCTGCGCGCGGATCAGCATGCACTCGATCTCCGGGTCGTCGATGGCCGGAAAATACGAGCGCGAACTGGTGGTGATGGTGAAGCCCGCGCGGCGGAACAGGTCGATGGTGGCGTTCTCCAGGCTGCCCTTGGGAATTCCGAGTTTCAGCGTCATGCCTTGCCCCCATACACCGCCGCCGGATCGTAGGTGCGCTCTTCGCTAATCTTCCACTGGCCGTCTTCCAGGCGCCGGAAGAAGCAGCTCCGGTAGCCTTCGTGGCACACTCCCGGCCCCAGCGCTTCCACCTTCACCAGCACCGCGTCGCAGTCGCAATCGGTCGAAATCTCCTTGGCCACCAGGCGGTGACCGCTACTTTCGCCCTTCAGCCAGAGCTTGCGGCGCGACCGGCTGTAGAACGTCACGAAGCCCGTCTCCACGGTCTTGCGGAACGCCTCTTCATTCATGTAGCCCACCATGAGAACGCGGCCCGTGGCGTGATCCTGAATCACCGCCGTCACCAGGCCCTCCGATTTTGCAAAGTCAAGGTTCATTGTGATTACAAACAAAAAGCCCGCCAATACCGCGGCGGGCGTCCTTTCCAATCTCGCGTGGATTCGAATCAGAACATCGCCCGTAGCGAATGCGCGGTATGGTGCCGGTGAGGATGCCGCGTCACGGACAATGCTCTCATAAAGCGATAGTTTAGCACAGACTCCGCGCCATTTCCCGCCGCCTCACGCCACTTCCAACAGGCTGATCTCGGGCTCTACCAGGTCGATGCCCAACCCCGGCGCTTGCGGCACCTGGTAGCGGCCGCGACGGAAAATCAGCGGGGTGCGGGAGAACTCGTTGGCGGTCTCCACCAGCCCCGGCGTGTGCGGCATCAGGCAGCAGTTGGGCGCGGCGGCGGCGAAGTGCAGCGTGGCGTACAGCAGCGGACCGAGCGCCGGCGTTAGGTGCGGCGAGACCTCCATCCCGGCGCGTCCGGCGGCCCGGGCGATGCGCAGGGCTTCGGTGATGCCGCACCGTCCCAGGTCGGGCTGCACGATGCGCATGGCGGAGGCGCGGAAAAACGGAGCCAGTTCGAAATGCGTGCGATACGCTTCGCCCAGTGCCACGGGCGTGCGGATGCGCGCCGCCAGGGCCGCGTGCTGCCGGGCATCCTCGGGGGCGAACGGCGACTCGAGCCACAGCGCCCGCCGCCGGTCCAGTTCCTTGCCGAACGAGACGGCGCGCGCCGGATCCAGCCGCCACTGCGCGTCCACGGCGATGTTCTCGCCGCCGCAAATCTCCGCCAGCGCGTCGAACTCTTCCAGCAGCGCCCGCTCGCTTCCCTCGTAGAACAGTTTGAAGCGCGTCGATCCGGCTTTGTGGAAGCGACGGGCATGGCCGAGCCGGTCGGCGCCGGTCTCGCCGGGAAGATAGTTGACGTAGCTCTCCACCGATTCCCTGGCCACCTCGCCGGCGATGAGCGCCGCGATGGGCGCGTCCAGAATTTTCCCGGCCAGGTCCCAGAGGGCGATATCGAGCGCGCCGATGGCGTCGAGCATGAAGCCGCCGGTCTGCCCGCAGACCCGCATCTGGTTGTACATCCCGTCCCACAACGATTCGATTTCGATTCCGGCTCCGGAGAATTCCTGCCCTTCCAGAAACGGCTTCAAAAGGGAGCGGATGATGGCGCCTGCCACTTCGGGCGCCGACAGCGCCTGCGATTCGCCCCAGCCGGTGAGGCCGCTATCGGTGGTGACGCGCGCCAGCAGGCCGTGCAGCGTTTCCCCGGGAAGAGGCGGGCAGACCTGGCGAGTGGGAAAGTCCGCCATTTTCCCCGCGCCTCCCCAGTCACGAGGAATCCGAATGATGCGCGCTTCTACCCCAGTGATTCTCATCGCAGTCCTCTTTCCCTCAATTGAAGCACCTTTTGGATGGCCACGCGGAGCAGCGGGCGCGGCGGTCCGGGGTGCCACCCGCCCGTAAATTCTATATGCTAAGAAAGGACAACTCGATCTCATGAAACCCCGTGTATGGCAAGTACCCGGCAGTGCCCGTTCTGCGCGGCGTGGCCGCCCGCGCTCGCTCGCTCTGGCCGCGCTTTGCGTGGCCGCGGTTCAGGCGCAGACCGCTCCGCCGCCGAACCCGCAACCTGCGCCGGCTCCGGCCGCGCAGACTCCCGCCGCACCGGCTCCGGCCCCCAACCAGAACCCCACCGAAATGGCGACGAGCGAAAGTGCCGCCACGTTTCGCACTCACGTGAATCTGGTGATGGTCCCGGTGGTGGTCCGCGACAAAAAGGGCAAGGTCATCGGCAACCTGACCAAGCAGGATTTCGAGCTCTTCGACAAAGGCAAACCGCAGGAGATCACCCGCTTCTCGGTGGAGAGAACCGGCGAGAAGCCCAAGGACACCGCACCCGAGTCCGAGTTCCAACCCGATGTGGCCGCGGGAGAAGCCGGTAAGCCCATCGTGGCGCCGGACACTTTCATCGCCTACCTGTTCGACGACATCCACATCCAGTTCGGCGACATGGCGCGGATTCGCGACGCCGCCCAACGCCACATGGAAACCCTTGGCCCGCGGGAGCGCGCCGGCGTTTATACCACGTCGGGCCAGGTGACACAGGAATTCACCGACGACCGCGACAAGCTTCACCAGGCGCTGGCGCGTCTGCTCCCCCGGCCGATTGCGCGCATGTCCGGATCGCAATGTCCGAACATCGGCTACTATATGGCGGACATGATCTATAACAGGCACATGAACGACGCGACCCAGGCCGCCATCGCCGATACCCTGGTTTGCGCCAACATCACTGGGCCGGGCGCGGCGCAGCAGGCCGCCGAGATGGTGCAGTCCGCGTCGATACTCGCCTTGGACCAGGGCAACCAGGAAACCAAGATCGCGCTGTACACGCTGCGGGACATGGTGCGGCGCATGGCAACCGCGCCCGGCAAGCGGATCATCCTGCTGCTGTCGCCGGGATTCTACACGCCCGAGCAACAGATGGAAAAGATGGACATTTTCGACCGCGCCATCCGCGCCAACGTGATCATCAGCTCGCTCGACGCCCGCGGGCTGTGGACCGAGCCGTCCTACGACGCTTCTCAGCGGGGCGTAGC